>Ga0194118_10000117_pt1 | contig 148378 bp, 161 predicted proteins | sample TA2MahsurfametaG_2_FD_148662 | JGI IMG/M metagenome (GOLD analysis project Ga0194118, IMG submission 148662) | Freshwater microbial communities from Lake Tanganyika, Tanzania - TA2015013 Mahale N5 surface | ecosystem: Environmental > Aquatic > Freshwater > Lake | place: Tanzania: Lake... | reverse complement strand
AAACCCTCGCTAACTTCGTGTCCAGATACTTACTAGGACAAGTAAGAACCCTAGCCCTAAATATGCATCTCCTGCTCCATTAGCCATGATGAGCAATTCATCGCTGTTGCCGAAGACTCCTCCGCGAAGTGCGATGAGGGTCCACCCAAGGAGAAACCAGAACCGAACTCCACGCCTTCCCCAGTAGATGCCCAGTGCGCTATTCGCAGCAGCGCTACCTAATAGAGCAATTATCAGTCCAAGTGGAAACCATCCAACAGAAAAATTATGAATCACCACGCCGAAAGTGCCAATTACCACTCCACTTACAAGGCCAGTGAGATTTTCTAGTACACGCCTCATAGATCGATCCCAGAGAAAAGATCTCTCTCCCTGCCTTGCTCATCGACATCGGGTCCGGCGGCGCCTTTTACTCGGGTGTAATACTCAAAACCAAATACCTGCATACCCAAAGAATTCGATAGCGCAAAAAAAGGTCCATCTACTGCGATTTGTGTTCGATGTGCCCGCATCGCCTCTTGCTTGCTCTCCACATAGTTATTTCCATCGATCACTGCACTTACCAATGAGTCATCTTTCACAAATGGCAAATCATCGATTGATCCAACACCAAAGAAATCTGACCCAATCTCTTTCATTGCATCCATTCCTTGCTGTACGACAGATCGCGGCATAATGTTCCAATAGATCTTTTGAATTTCCCAACCACGTGCTGCACTGATTTCAGATGCCTTCATCGCCACTCGATGGGCTTGAATATGATCGGGGTGGCCATATCCACCAAATTCATCGTAGGTAATCAAAACCTGCGGCTTGAAATCCACGATGTAGTCGGCGAGCGCATCAGTTGCTTCGAGCAGGTCGGCGCTCCAAAAGACATCAGCACGCGAATTCTGTGGCATTCCCATCATGCCGCTATCTCGATATCGAGTTTTTGGTGCGCCTAAGAACCAATGTTTTTCAACTCCCAGCGCAGAAAGCGCGCCAGCTAACTCTTGCTCACGAATCTCCGCCAATCGATCCTCTTTATCGCTTGCTGCTTCTGCCAGGTCGGGCACGAGTATCTCGCCCTCTTCGCCACGAGTGCAGGTTACGAGCGCTACTTCAACTCCCTCATCTGCATATTTCGCCATTGTCGCACCATTATTGATGGTCTCATCGTCAGGATGTGCATGGACCAGCAAAAGGCGTCTAGGTCTCGCCGATTTCATGGAGGAAAGGGTACGGTGATTTCCTATGGTCGCCATGTCGCAACTCTCATTCCCACGTCACTCTGCAAAGACACAACGCTTCTCACTTGGAGCGCCGCGAACTTTCACCCTCTCCCCAGATGGCCAACGGGTACTTTTTGTGCGAAGCCTGTCAGGCAGTGACCGAATTGGGCGCCTCTATCAATATGACATTCGCACCGATATCGAAGAGCTTCTTGTGGATCCACTCCACCTCCTGCTTGACGGTGAAGAACATCTCTCTGCGCAGGAACGCGCCCGTCGGGAACGGACTCGAGAGGCTGCCGGAGGTATCACTTCGTACTCCACAGACCAGAAGTGCCAGACAGTTGCTTTCGTCCTATCGGGAAAACTTTATTCATTTGAGATTTCCATTAAAAAATTAACCGAACAGCCGAGTGCGGGAGTGGTAATCGACCCACAACTCTCCCCCGATGGCAAAGCAATCGCGTATATCACTCCGGAAGGGGAACTCCACCTTTCACGTGGTAGTAAGGTCGAAGTTCTCTGCACGCCAGAGAATGAAGATATCTTTTACGGTACTGCAGAGTTCGTTGCTAGTGAAGAGATGAATCGTCATCATGGTTTCTGGTGGAGCGCAGATAGCACATCATTATTTGTAGAACGTTTTGATCAATCTCCAGTCACCAAAATTTGGATAAGCGATCCTGCCAATCCAGAGAGCGCTCCACGACAGGTGAGGTACCCATTTGTGGGCACGCCAAATGTCAAAACGTCGCTATTTATCCTCGACTTATCTGACCACTCTCGAAAAGAGATTATCTGGAACCCCGAGCATGAATATCTCTGCTCGGTTTCACCGGGAGATGGCAAGGTTCCACCGCTGATGCTGACAATGTCTCGAAATCAACGTCACGCCGAGATTCTTGCAATCGACAACGAGTCAGGCCAGGTGCGAGTAATCGCAGAATTAAAAGATCCAGCATGGATTGACTTGGTAGGAGGTGTTCCTGCTTGGAGTCCGTCAGGTGAATTAGTTACTCATGTGATCCATGAAAATACTCACGCGATTGCAATAAATGGTGAGGTGGTCACCCCTGTCAATCTGCAAGTTGACGGCATCATTTCAATCGATAGAGATGGCATCACCTTCTCGGGAAGTTTCGAGCCAACGCAATCTCATATCTATTGGCGCGGCTGGGGCGGTGAATTCGAAGCTATGACTTCAAAACCTGGCGTCCACATGGCGCGCACAAGTGGTGGCACTCTGCTCCTAATCTCACGAGATCTTGAAAGCTATGAAATCTCAGTTGTCATCAAGCGTGATGGAATTACTAAAAGAATTGCAGCCCTCAATGAAAAACCAGAGGTTGATGCGGAACCAGAATTTCTCGTTCTTGGTGAACGTCAACTTAATGCAGCGCTTTTACTTCCGCAAAATCGTGCGGCAAAGAACCTGCCGCTATTAGTTGATCCCTATGGTGGACCTGGACATTCCCGCGTGCTCCATGCAAAAAGCGCTTATGCGGAGGCGCAGTGGATTGCAAACCAAGGTTTTGCCGTACTCATCGCAGATGGTCGTGGCACACCGAACCGAAATCCAGAGTGGGAACGGGCAATTCTCAACGATCTTTCATCTGCGCCCGTAACCGATCAAGCAGATGCAGTTCTTGCTTTAATTAAATCTCGCCCTGGTTTAATCGATTCTTCGCGAGTTGCCATTCGCGGTTGGTCCTTTGGCGGTTATCTTGCTGGGCTTGCCGCCATGCGTCGACCAGAGATCTTCAAGGCGGCGATTATTGGTGCACCAGTCACTGATTTTCGACTTTACGATACTTTCTATACCGAGCGGTTCATGGGGCCAGACGATAAACATCCAAACTACGAGAATTCATCGATGCTCAATGATGCTAAGAATCTCTCAGTTCCTGTGATGATCATTCACGGTATGGTCGATGACAATGTACTGGTCTCGAACTCACTCAAACTCTCTTCGGCCCTCCTTGAAGCCGGTAAGGCGCATGAGGTACTTCCTCTTACTGGAGTTACTCATATGACACCACAGGAAGTTGTCGCGGAGAACTTGATGTTGCTCGAGTTAGATTTCTTGACTCGCGCGCTACAAATTAATAAGTAGGTAGTGAGGTATCAATCTGTTTGGCCCAGGCAAGCACGCCACCGCTGACATGTGTTGCATCAGAGAATCCCGCACCTTTGAGTACCGCTAGACATTCAGCAGAGCGAACCCCGCTCTTGCAATGCAAGATGATGGGCTTATCTTGCGGAAGTTTGGCAAGGACTGAACCGTCGAGAAATTCCTGCTTAGGAATGAGAACCGACCCAGGAATCCGCACAATCTCAAACTCTGCAGGCTCACGAACATCGATGAGTAGGAAGTTGTCGTGGTGATCCATCTTGCTCTTGAGTTGGTCAACAGTGATAGTTGACCCTGCAACTGCTTCAGTTGCAGCGGTAGATATCGCACCGCAGAAACCTTCATAATCTTCAAGCAGTTCTCGCTGCGTTGCATTGGATCCACATAGGACGCAGTTAGGGTCTTTGCGAATCTTGACCTTCCGATAACTCATCTCAAGTGCGTCATAGATCATCAATTCACCAATGAGGCTCTTACCAATCCCGGTCAACAACTTGATGGCTTCAGTAACTTGAATGGATCCGATTGATGCGCAGAGAACTCCGAGCACGCCACCTTCGGCGCAACTGGGTACCATTCCCGGCGGAGGTGGCTCGGGGTAAAGGCAGCGATAGCAGGGGCCATGCTCTGCCCAGAAGACGCTGGCCTGTCCATCGAAACGATAGATAGAACCCCAGACATAGGGCTTACCCAAAAGTACTGCTGCATCGTTAACCATGTAGCGGGTCGCAAAGTTATCGGTGCCATCGATGATTAAGTCATATTGTGAGAACAACTCCATAACATTGGAGTTATCAAGTCGAGTCTCATGAATGATTACTTTTGTGTAAGGGTTGATTTCGGCGATACTTTCAGCAGCGCTCTGCGCTTTGCTCTTACCAATATCGCTCTGGCCATGAATAATCTGTCGTTGCAAATTTGATTCGTCAACGACATCAAACTCGACAATTCCCAAAGTACCAACGCCGGCTGCTGCCAGATACATCAAGGCCGGCGATCCCAATCCCCCAGCGCCAACACAGAGCACCTTCGCCGCCATCAGTCGACGCTGACCGTCCATCGCTACATCGGGGATAATCAAATGGCGGCTATACCTACGTACCTGATCGACTGTGAGGGAAGGGCCAGGTTCAACTAGCGCTTTATGGGGCGGATTCATGGGCAGGCTCACACCCCTACTCTGCCATGTTTATTTACCCTCGCTCCACTTGAAGGCCTACCATCAACCCCATGAGCGATGCCAAAGCGCGGTTACCTCGCGATGAACGGCGAGCGCAACTTCTCACCGCCGCCCTTGAAGTCTTCACCGCAGCTGGATATCACGCAGCAGCGATGGATGAGATTGCCGATCGCGCCGGAGTGAGTAAGCCGGTGCTCTACCAACACTTTCCGAGCAAGCTCGATCTCTATCTAGCAGTCCTTGATCTCCATGTCGATCAATTGGTCTATTCGATTCAGCGGGCCATTGCTTCGACTCAAGATAATGCCGATCGCGTCCGCGCCACCGTGGATGCCTACTTCAACTTTATCGAGGAAGAGGGTGAGGCATATCGCCTACTCTTCGAAAGCGATATGAGCGTCGAGCCTGCAGTGCGGCAACGACTCACGCGTATGACATATGACTGTGCTGCTGCCGTGAGCGCTGTCATTGCTGCCGATACCGGAATCCCTGATGAAGCAGCGATGCTCCTTGGAATCGGCTTAGTGGGAACCGCGCAATTTACTGCGCGCTATTGGTTAGAGCGCGATGGTCGTGTACCCCGTGAGGAAGCTGCGCGACTAGTTGCCAATCTCCAATGGCGCGGCATCTCTGGATATCCGCGCACCCTTGACGAGCGTGGCAAGCGATAACTCGATACAGTGGGAATATGAGTACAAAGAAGAGCGCGCCATCAACATCTGCATCAACTTCCAGCAGCAAAGTCGAGGTACGAATCGGAATCACCGACTCTCCTCGCGAGCTCACTATCGAGTTAAGTAATACTGCAGATGAGATCGAGGCAACGGTTGAGCGTGCGCTCCACGAGGGATCTCATGTCGCGTTCACCGATGAACGTGGTCGACGATTGATTGTGCCGGCGGCCAAAGTTGGCTTTGTCGAGGTTAGCGCGCGATCAGAGCGAAAAGTTGGCTTCGGAACTAACTAGAACTAACTAGAACTAACTAGAGTAAATCGTAGGTTATCTCGCGAAAACGCCCCGCTAGTTCGCTCGACTTCTTGAAGTTAAGTAGCGAAGTACCCGCAACCACCGCCTCGGGAATCAAAGGGCTTCGTGGAATCCCCGGGTCAATGACCTGTTTACCAAACTTTCTCATGAGTTCGCTCATCATCTCAACGCCGCGTTTAGCACGCGGATCAACCATCGTTGGCAAGATTGCACGGACCTTTGCCCGAAACTTCTTACTCGCTTCAGCTACGTGAATCGCTCCTCTGACCGACAGAAAATCTAAACGGGTAGGAATGATCAGCTCATCGGCGGCAGCGAGCACGCTCTGATTAATGTCGCCCAATCCTGGAGCTGCGTCGATGATGATGATGTCGTATTCAAAATCTTTGAGAGCATGAAAGAGCACTTCGCTCCTCTTTAACCGCGAGAGTTCATACAACTTGGGTGAAGATGGGATGAGATCAACTCGCTCGTTTGTCTGATGGATCATGCCAAGGGCACGCTCTCGCCCAGAGAAGATGTCATGAACGCTCCGATGTGATCTCTCCTTTCCGAGAATGAAAGTGAGCGCGCCTTGCGGGTCGCAATCGACCAGTAATACCCGTCTGCCATATTCAGAGAAGGCAACTGCGATGGAGAGCGCGCTTGTCGTCCTGCCCGCGCCACCTGCACTGTTCATAAATCCAAGGATGCGACTCATGAATTGCCAATCATCTGAGTGCGCTGCTCTCGAGCGTACGGACTCATCCGCATAACCTCTGGTAGGCGAAGAGCGTTGTTGCGAAAAGCCACCAAGGCGCGATTGGTCACGCTCTCTTGCCCCGGAAAACTCGGCCAGCCGTACACATCGCGAGCCCAACGCGGTAACGAGGCAGCGGCGAGCGTGGCTACCGATGCCCAAAGTCCTGTCGCGGGGGTGGCGAAGCGAAGAACCGGTGACATCGGAGGGAAGGTGAGAAAGACGCTGGTGCGCTTGGCTTCTTCCGTTGCCTTAAGTTTTGGTTGTATCTCTTCCATATACCGATGCAGTTGCTCATATGAACTCGGCACACTCTCTCGATCTATCCCAACGAGCTCTGCAAAGATCACCATCTGCTCCAAATAATCGTCGATATCCATATCTGATAAGGGCATCCCTGACCTCTTTGCGACATCGATAAAGGCATCGACCATCGAGGTATGAACCCAGAGCAACTCCTCTTGAGTATCCAAACCCAATCGGCGATGTATCATTCGTACTCGTTCAGCGGCGGGATCGACCTCTTCACGTGAGCCGTACGTCACCAGCGAGACGTACTCTCCGGTGCGGCGCAATCTGCCCCACGCATCGTCGCGAAAATCTGAGTACTTTGCGACCCCCGCCATCGCTCCAGGGTGTAGAGCTTGTTCCATAAGTGCACGTATTCCACCAACGATTAACGCTGGATCAGAATGTAGTCGCGCGACAATCGAATCGGGCGCGAAATAACCTCTCTGCACAAGACTCCCCTAAGAAATACTCTTTTACTGTTCATCAAGGCCCGCCCACGGTTGCGCAGGTGCTCGATCGGCATCGGTACATATCCGAGCGTAATCGCAATATGCGCAAAGCGCTCCCGGAGTAGCTGGGAAGCGCATTTCGGCAGTGGCTTCTAACGCCTCGACGGCGATACGTTCGGCGCGATTTATATGGCGGGCCAGCGAAGCATCGTCGTGACGGAAAGCAACTTTGGTATCAGATGGAAGGTGATGAAGTTCTACCGTGCGACATGGCTTCCGTAACGTGCGCTCGGCCGCGAGCGCATAAATCGCTAGCGCTAACGAACCACCAGTCTCCGCCTCATCAGGGGGGCGCTTTCCAGTCTTGTAATCAACAATTACTAATTCACCATCGCGTTCATCGATTCGATCGACACGACCAGAGAGCGATAGTCGCCCAGTTGTCGTACTCACAGTTCGCTCTATACCTCTAGGCTCTAGATGTGGATCAACATTGGCCAGATATTGTCGTACCCAATTCTCAGCGCGAAATCGATAGCGATCTGATTGCTCTTCATCACGAAATCCTTCGTTACGCCAATGCTTAATTACTAGCTCTGCTCCTTTTTCCATAGTGCGCTCCTCAAGCGCAAGTGTGAACCATTCGCGGAGCGCGTTATGAACTGCGCTTCCCATGCTGTTGTGGCCCCACGGTCCGCCTCGTGGAGGTTTTGGGGTATCTATATATGTGTAGCGATACTTCTTTGGACAATCCAGCCACGTCTCTAAACGATAAGGCGTACAGGCGAAAAGCCTCTCTGGCATTCCATCAAAAGTTTGTTGATCGCTCATGCGTTGATAAAGGCGCGTACAGAATCAGCAATCATCTGGACCGCGATTGCCGCTAGTAAGAGACCTGCGATTCGAGCAATCAATGTCACCCCAGATTTCTTGATGATCTTGATAATCCCAGTGGAATAGGCGAGTACCAAACCAAGAAATAAGTGCAAAATAACAATCGCGACCAGAAGCGCGGCCATCATCGCAACTGAACTCGTCGATGAAGATGTTGCCTGTTTAACGAAGATGATCGTGGCAACGATTGCTCCTGGCCCTGCCAGTAATGGAGTTCCTAAAGGAACAAGTGCAACATTGACATCGCTCTCGTCCGCTGGTTTCCGTTCATTTCCGATGAGGAGGTCGAGCGCCACTAGCAAGAGGAGTAAGCCGCCTGCTCCCTGTAGCGCTGGAAGGGAAATCTTCAGATAGTCGAGGATCAACTGACCAAAGAGTGCAAAGACAATTATGACTAATAAAGAGACGCTCGCCGTTTTCCATGCCAATCTCCGTTGCTCTTCCACGGAGTATTTCGAGACTAGAGAGAGAAAAATTGGCATCACTCCTGGCGGGTCGATAATCACAATCAAGGTGACAAAGACCTGAATGCCAAAGGTGAGCGCGCTGATGGTGCTCATACTCGCGTTCAAATCGTAAACACCTCACATCCTTTACCTCGGTCGAGGATACCCTCCCAAACTTCCGGCGCAGTGACTTCCATCGCAAGTCGTTGGCCAACACTGATACCGTGATAATCACTGGAACCGGTTGCGAAGAGTCCGCGAGCATCGGCCAATTCGCGCAAACTCGCACGTGCGCTCTCATCATGATCACGATGATCAACTTCGAGGCCATCTAGTCCGCATCTTGCAAGCGATTCAATCTCATCGAGTGAGTAAATGGCCCCGCGCGAGCCAGCCAAGCCATGAGCAAGGATGCTGACACCACCGGCATTCTTTATCGCAGCGATTGCCTCTTCCGGGCTCGGAGCGAAATGTCCGACATAAAATGGAGAATCATTATGTAAATACTGAGCAAAGGCTTCGTTACGACTTTCGACTACACCTCTTGCCACCAACGCATCAGCCAGATGCGGCCTCCCAAACGTGACCGCGCTACCAGAGTGCGCAACTACATCATCGAAAGAGATATCGATGCCTGCACCATTGAGCAACTCAATGATTTTTCGCATACGAGGAATCCGATCATCACGAGTCAGAGACATTATTTCCGCAAGTGCGCTATTGCCTGGATCGAAGAGATATCCGAGCATATGAACGCTCATCCCGGATGGGGTACGACAGGAAATCTCTGCACCGGGAACAATTGTTAATTTGGATGAGCTATCGAGATTTCGTTGATTCTGTAAACCTTGCCAACCAAGCACCGTGTCATGATCGGTAATAGCAATCACGGCTAACTCTGCCAATCGGGCTTGTTGAATTAACTCCTCTGGTGAATCTTGGCCATCACTGATGTTGGTATGAGTATGAAGATCAATCAACATGTGGATGCTCGCCCTCTAGCTCGCCCTGTAGTTGCGAGGTTCGGGTTGCTACTAACCCGCTACCAAAAATTAATAACGCAATCCCAGGAATGATTCCTGCTGGGGGGACTTGATTTAACCACCATGCAGCTAGTAGCGCGCCGACTGGAACCTCGAAGAAGACAATAAGCGAGACTACAGCAGGATTTACTCGCACCAGCACTTGATTGAACATCGTGTGGCCAAGTAGTTGGGCGCCCACAATCAAGCCAATAATTAATAGCCACTCCGATTGCGGATAATCTGTAAGCGATGCTCCAGAAGGAATCACAAATATCAAACATGTGAGGGCGCAGACTAAGTAACAAATTGCAGTGTACGTAGTTGTCGAGACTACCTTTTGAACGTGAGAACCTGCAGTCACATACGCTGCCGCAAGTGCGCCACCCAGGAGTGCAATCAAGTCACCGAGAAGCGAGCGGGTTGATAACGACCAATCCACGCCGGTGATAATGAGAACGCCAATCATTGAGATTCCCATACCTACCCAGACTCGGTAATCGACTTTTCTTCCCTTATAACGGAGCCAGAGCGCAGCAAAAATTGGTTGCATCGCAGTTAAAGCAGTGCCGCTTGCCACGCTTGTCATTCGCATCGAGTAGAAGAAGCAGATGAAATGAAGAGCGAGGAATACTCCAGCAAGAATCGACCAGCCCCAGGAAATCTTCGATAGTCGACGCCACTCTCCCTTTGCAATTGCAAAGGGCAAGGTAATCAAAGAACCGCCGAGATTTCGCCAAAATATTGCTACGGGAACCGCCATGGTGCCCCATGCGATGAGTGGACCTGAGGTGCCGATGCCGAAGACTCCAATGGTTAAACGAAGTAAATCAGCGCCGGAAATAGGAGATCGCATCCGTGCTGCGGGACCCTGATGCGAAGTCATGAGGAAGACCCTAACCGGTACCCTTAGGCTTATGAGCGCTACATTGAATCGAGTCTTTATAGCGCGCCTAGCGGGAACTGCAGTTTTCGACCCAGCTGGTGACCAAGTGGGCAAGGTGCGCGATGCTCTCGCAACCCTGCAAGCAGGACCATTGGCACCGCGAGTATTAGGTCTGATTGTTGAGGTACCACCTCGACGAAGGATATTCATACCAATTACTCGAATCACTTCCATCGAACCAGGGACTGTCGTGATCACTGGTTTATTGAATGTACGGCGCTTTCAACCACGCCCTGGTGAATTTCTCGTCCTCGGTGAATTTCTAGATCGCACAACTACTCTGATTGGAAAGACCGAGCGTGTTGTCATTGAGGATATTGCGATGGAGCAGAGTCGTCGTGGTGATTGGTTATTAAGCAAAATCCATGTTGCTCCGAAAGGAACTGGTCTGCGTCGTCGCGGCCCAGGTAAGACAGTCGAATTCTCAGAACTCACTGAATTCATTACAGGTGAAACTGATGATGGTGCGCGGAGTTTGATGGCCACCTTGGCAACTCTCAAAGCAGCCGACCTTGCTGGAGCTCTTCATGAACTATCTATGGCACGTCGGGTCGAAATCGCACGGTCGCTTGATGATGAGCGCCTTGCTGATGTGTTAGAAGAGATGGAAGAGGGAGAGCGCGTTGCACTCCTTGCGCAATTAGAAGGTGAGCGCGCCGCAGATGTACTTGGTGAAATGGATCCCGACGATGCTGCTGACTTGCTCCGCGAAGTAGGTAGCGAAAAGGCCGAATCACTTCTTAACTTGATGGAGCCAGAGGATGCTGAGGATGTCCGTCGGTTGATGGTGTACGAAGATTATTCCGCTGGTGGAATGATGACGACTGAGCCAGTAATACTTGCCGCCGATAACACAGTCGCTGAAGCGTTAGCAGCCCTTCGTGCCAGTGAGATTACGCCCGCTCTTGCCGCTCAAGTCTTTGTGACCAGAGCGCCACATGAGACTCCCACCGGGAAATTCTTGGGAATCGCACATTTCCAACGGCTATTGCGGGAGCCTCCTGCAACTTTGCTCGGTTCAATCATTGATACCGAATCAGAATCTCTCACCCCCGATAAGAACCTCACGACGATTTCTTCCTACTTTGCCGCGTATAACTTGGTAGCAGTTCCAATCGTCGATGAGAATGATCGATTACTTGGGGTTGTGACCGTTGACGATGTTCTTGACCACTTGCTACCTGAAAACTGGCGTGCGCGCCATGATGATGACGGCCGGGAGGTGTTGAAATGAGCAATCGTCTTGATCTTCCACGTCGTGGAAAGCGATCACTGCGACCAACTTACAACTCAGAAGCATTTGGTCGGCTCTCGGAGCGTTTTGCACGTTTCTTAGGGACCGCTAATTTCTTGGTGTACATGTCGGTATTCGTGCTGACATGGGTGTTATGGAATGCCCTCGCACCGAGCGATCTACGCTTTGATTCGTTCCCCTTCATCTTCCTAACGCTGATCTTGTCTCTACAAGCCTCTTATGCTGCCCCTCTAATTTTGCTTGCACAGAATCGACAAGCAGACCGGGACCGAATTCAATCTGCCGAAGACCGATCTCGTGATGAGCGCAATCTTGCCGCGACCGAATATCTGACACGAGAGATTGCAGCGCTCCGTGAGGGACTTGGCGATGCCGCTACTCGCGATTTCATTCGTGGTGAGCTCCGGGAATTACTTGAAGAGTTGCGAAGCAAAGTGGAGTCGGACTCGGAGTAAGCCCTTACTTTCTCCACTCTTCTCTAAATGTCCACCCAAGTCGCTCACACTTATGAGCAATTTGTTCAATCTCGCGCTCCAATATGTCTGAAGCTCTGTTAAGTTGTGCGACATCACCCACGTGCTTGTCAACGTGTTGACTCCACGCGCACATTGCAGCCGTAAATTCCCTAAAAATATATGCAGCCTCATGTTCGGCCGGGGAATCTTGAGGGGCTTGGGCAAGAATTTTTTTGATATATGTCTCAGCACCCGTTCCATCTGATGCCGCCTTCTGCGCTGCAGATTTGTAGTAGCGATATGACTCAATAAAGGGGAAGAAGAGTTTCGTGGAGTCACTCCTGCCACCCGGAGAACCTGGCTCATACTCTCTAAAGTGCAACCAGTACCAGCCACTCAAAAGTATTGGAATGATCAGAAGGACTAAGAATTGAAGTTCCATCGATAAGCACCCCTCTGCTCCGCTTCATAGCTTCTGGAAGGAAGAGCTATCACCCTTGCTCCATGGGATCGAAACTTCTTCGTGAGAATTTTGCAATTGCAAGCGCTACTACTAAGAGTAAGCTGATTATGGCGCTTATTCCGAGTTCATAGAGAAGGCGTGTGAATTTCTCTTGACTAATGTCACTTCCCAGTGTCAACGTGGCACCAACAGTCAAGATACTTCGAACAGACGCAATCACGCCAATTATCAAGAAGCTCTCTAATTGATAAGAGCCGTTGGTAAAACGTCCAATAACGGTTCGAAGAATCTCCAGCAAAATAATGACAAAGAGAAGGTCGTTTATTCCGCGAATCGCTCCTTCAGGGTAAATCCGCTCGGCTTCAATAAGTCGAATAACTCCCTGATAGGTTGAAATAAGCGCAACAATAAAAACGCCTACTCCAAGGAGGGCGTGCATCAAGTCCTCGGCTATATCGACAATTTTGGGAGGTAACACAGTGCGCTGAGCCAACGCTGCTCCTTAAATTACTTTGGTAACTAAAGTGTAGGTACTACTTGCTCAATCAGCCAGCCCAAAGGTCATGAACGCGGTGAAATTGGCAAGTGTCGCCCAGCCAGCGAGACGCTCCGTTTCAACAGTTGATCGGCAATCTCTTCAAGAGCCTTTGTGGAGCCCCGACCTTCTGCCATAGGGGCTCCAATATCTCCAGCCTCACGTAGCTCAGGATCAAATGGGATTCGCCCCAATAACGGCACTGGAGCACCGGTGAGTTTCTCTAAGCGTGCCACGGTCTCTTCCCCACCACCTGAACCAAAGAGCGAGATCATCTCGCCGCAATGTGGGCAGGCGAATGCAGACATATTCTCAATGACGCCGGTGAGTTGTTGCTTCAATTGATGGGCAAGGCGTCCAGCGCGCTCAGCCACTTCTGCCGCAGCCACTTGTGGCGTTGTGACAACGATTAATTCTGACGATGGAATCAATTGACCAAGTGAGATAGCGATATCTCCGGTACCAGGTGGCAGATCGAGTAAGAGGAAATCTAATTCACCCCAGAATGCATCGGCTAAGAGCTGTTCTAACACCTTATGAAGAATCGGTCCTCGATAGGCAACTGGGTCTTCACGTTGTGGTTTGAACATCTCCATCGAAGCGACTCTGATTCCACGAGTATCCTCAGGAGGAATGAATGTGGTGTTATCAATCGCCGTAGGACGTGCTCCGAGCATGCCAAGAATTCGCGGAATGGAGTGGCCGTAAACATCGGCATCCAAGATTCCCACTCGCTGACCTCTAGCAGCCAAAGCGACTGCGAGATTGGCAGTAACTGAGGACTTTCCAACGCCCCCTTTCCCGGATGCGATTGCAAAAACACGCGTTAACGAATCTGGACGAGCAAATGGAATCGTTTTTTCATTTCCACCCCGAATGATCCGTTTAATTTCATTTCGCTGTTCATCACTCATTACATCAAAATCTATTTGCACGCTCTTGATATTTGAAATACCAATTACCGCCTTAGAAATATCTTCTTGCAAGCGATCTTTCATCGGACAACCTGCGATGGTTAGGTAGATACCGATTCTGGCGACATCCCCAGAAATATCGATGCTCTTTACCATGCCTAATTCAGTCAGTGGTCGCCGAAGTTCTGGATCGATTACTTTAGTAAGAGCCTCTCGAATTAATTCACTGCTCATGGAAGTTGTGGATCCTGTCGGACCGAGTTCTTATCGAGAGCAGGTTCATCCTCAAGGGCCTGACGCATTTGCTTTCTGATGAAACTCTTAGGATTGAGATCACTCACGCTCAAGTCTTCAAAACCTGGACCTAAGTTCTCGCGTAGATCGCTCGTGGCAGATTGTGTAAAGCCACGGACTTTACGGAGGAAGCGCGCGGCGTCTGCTGCGAAGGTAGGAAGTTTAGATGGACCAACTAAGACCAAGGCAACAAGGGCCAAACCAAGGAGTTCGCCGGCACCAATATCGAGCATCTAACTATCGTAACGCTACTGCTGCGCAGCGACCAAAGTTGCCTTAACTACCTTCGTTACCTCCTCGCGCTTGACGGTAATGGAAACTCGGTCTCCTGGGGCTCGATTTCGGATTGCAACGATTAATTCATCTGGGTTGGTGATCACGCGTCCATCGAGGTTAATGATGATGTCCCCTTCTTGAATACCCGCTGCATCTGCGGGACCTCCTGGTGAGACCGAAGTGATGAGCGCACCACTCTCGCCATAATTGGTATCAACCGAGACCCCCAAGATTGGATAAGAAGATTTTCCGGTTTTGATTAACTCTTCAGCTGTCCGTCGCGCCTGATTGATAGGGATAGCAAAACCAAGACCTATCGATCCAGTCTGTCCACTAAAAGATCCCAAAGTTGCGATTGCAGTGTTTACTCCGACTACCGCGCCAGTTCGATCCACGAGCGGACCACCCGAATTACCTGGATTGATCGCGGCATCGGTCTGTAGCGCATTGATGAAAGAACTCTCCCCTCGATTTGCGCCTGCAGTGACGGCACGATTTTTCGCGCTAATGATTCCCGATGTGACTGTTCCTGATAAACCAAGAGGCGATCCAATTGCGATTACCGAATCTCCAACTTGGACCGAATCGCTATTGCCAAATTGAAGCGCGGGCACTCCAGTTCGGGTCACCTTGATTACTGCAAGATCGTATGCGGGATTTACGCCGACAATCTTTCCTCGTACAACTTTGCCATCATTGAACGAAACGTTAAGTGAGCCACCGCGTGCCACATTCTCCACCACGTGGTTATTGGTGAGTATGTATCCATCAGAACGAATCACAAATCCCGTACCGGTACCGGCGCCACTACGAGAGCGGGTCGAAATGGAGACCACTGATGGCAGAACACGCGAAGCAATGGCTGCAACCGATTCTGGCGCACGTTCAACAGCGTTATTGGTCGCAACTAGATTGACCCGTGAATCAAAGAGTGCGGAACCATTTGCAAGATTCCCTGCGATGCCACCAATCGCCCCTGCAATCAACGCCATTCCCACCGCAAGACCAACGCTTACCCGCCCACCATGTACCCCCCGGTGTCGCTGCGCTGATGCACCTCGATCAGGAAATGGCTGCGCGCTCTGCGGAAGGTAAAAATTTGCAGGCACGTTTGGACGTTGATTATGGGCATACTGCGCCGCCGGTGACCACCACTCTGGTTGACTCATAGTGAGTAACTCTCCTTGGTTGGTAAGTTGAACTATGGCTCCAGAATTCCAAAGAAACCTGAGAGCGCGCTGAAATTCCCCCTAAACCTAAGACAGAAACCGGCCTATCGCCAGTTATCGCTTGACCGCCATAAAAAGGCCATCTCCCACACCAACAAGCGAACAGGTCCACCGCTCGCGATCTGCGCGCAAATTACGGAGCAACTCACGTCGAGCGACGGTGACCTCATCTCGTTGAGCTAAATCTGCGACTTTGTCACCATGCAAGGCATGTACCAGGAGACAGACACCACCGCTCCGTAATACACGATGAGCTTGCTCAATAAGATCACCGCTCTCATCTGAATATTCTCGAACAACAATCATGTCGTAACCCGAATCGGTGAGTTTTCGCAAGATCTCATATGGCGCGCCATGGATCAATCGAACCCGCTGTGGCGAGATTCCCATCTCATCACATGCTTGTCGAGCTAGATGCACATGCTCTGCCTCTGCATCAATAGATGTAAGCGTGCCACTCTCTTTTATTCCATCTGCGAGCCATAACGTACCTACGCCCGTTCCAGTCCCTAATTCAACTGCACTGTGAACCTGAATTGCACGTGCAAGCATCTGCAAGAAGGCGCCAGTTCCTTGAGATGGTTCATCGCTTCCTAATTCAGAACCTCGACTTCGAGCGCTCTGTATTTCGAGCTCTTCAACAATGAAACTCTCAATGAATTCCCTGACCTTCTCGAGTTGCTCACTCATAAGGTCTGTAACCATTCGGTGAGCAAGCGAACTCCAAATCCTGTCCCGCCTTTCGGGTTCTCCCCTGAATCCGAATCACTCCTACCCACCCCTGCAATATCGAAATGGACCCATTTGGTTTTCTTAGTACCACCAACAAATTTCTCAAGGAAGAGCGCTGCGGTGATGGAACCAGCGCCGACGCTTGGCTTTTCGGCAATATTTTTGAAATCAGCAACATGAGATCGAAGGCTCGTTGCATACTCGTCGACTAAGGGCATGTGCCAGACACGATCTCCCGAACTCTCACCTGCTTTAGAGAACTTGGCAGCTAAAGTGAAATCTCGGGTGTACATCGCCGCATAATGTCTACTCAATCCAAGAGTCGCTGCCCCAGTTAATGTAGCAAGATCAATGAGATAATCAGGGTCTAACTTTTCCATCGCATAACCTATGCCGTCCGCGAGCACTAATCGCCCTTCTGCATCAGTATCGATAACCTCGACAGTCTGCCCGTCGTAATGGGTAATCACATCAGATGGTCGCTGTGAAGTGGCCGAGAGTAAATTCTCAGCACACATCAATAATCCCGTGATTCGGCAATCTATTCCAAGCTCTGCTGCTGCCTTGATTGCTCCGAGAATTGCAGCCGCTCCTGCCATATCGCTCTTCATGGCCACCATGTTCTCGTAGGGACGTTTGAGTGAGACCCCTCCGGTGTCGAACATTATGCCTTTTCCAACGAGTACTACATGGGGACCCTTACGCTTTCGCGAATTGTAAGAAATCTCAATCATCGCAGGTGGTCGCTTGGGTGAAGAATTTCCCACTGCAGTTAAACCGCCAAAGCGCGCCAGCGCCTTTGCACCCTGATGCACGGTGATTTCTACTGGTGACTTGCCTAGCGCTTTGCGCGCTTGGGTTGCCATCCACTGTGGACTCTTCATATTTGAAGGCGTATGAATGAGATCTCGCGTTAACAGCGCTCCCTCTAACATCGCCTCTGCTTCTTTCACGTCGTACTCTCGTAATACAGTAAATGATGGGGCTTGTTTGTTCGAGATAATTTCCTTACTCCCGCTTATCTTGAATTGATACGCCGCCAATGCAAGCGCTAACGCATGGGAGCGAGTCAACTCGCCTTTGCCGCCACAGAGCGAAGCGCAACTCTGGGAGCTCCCTCGGAGTTTTCTCCCGATAGCGCTCCCGGCTTTCACGAGATCGCTGCGCGTGCCATCGCCAACTCCCACCAGATAGATGCTCTTTAATGAGGATGCGTTGCCAGAAGTGACAGGGATGTCAAGAAGTTCTCCTGCTTTGCCAGTCAGTGAATGTCGAACCACCAAGTCATTGAGATTTACATCAAAAGACTTAAGGAAAGTTCGAACCTCGGCACCTGCCTCAAGAAATACTTTGGCAGGCTCACCTTTTTTTACAGGTATCGCAAGCACATCACTTTTTCGTAAAGTGGAGGAGGTGTACGGAAGAATCCGAGGGTGCTGCTGAGCGGTAGGTCGAGGCACTTGCTAACCGTAGCGCCTGTCAATGGCGGAGCAAGCGAAAGAACGCTACTCCGATCACGCCACTTATGAGCGAACCGGCCATCACTGCGGTAACCGCGAGATCCTGAAGCTCCGGCTCGGTAAATGCCAACTTAGCGATAAAAATGGCAACAGTGAATCCGATCCCCGCGGTGCTGCCGACCGCAACAAGAGCGCTATTGGCCGTTTCTGGTGGAAGTTGCGCCACCCGCGCAGCAACGGCTGCCTTTGCGGTGAGAAAAATACCGAGTGGCTTACCCACCACTAAGCCCAAGACGATTCCCCAAGCGATGGGTGATGTACGTGCTGCATCTATCGCAGAGGCAGAGATCGCTACGCCAGAGTTTGCGAGTGCAAAAAGTGGCACAACCACAAATGCCGAAAATCCATGAAAGTTGCCTTGTAATTTCTCGACAAGTGTCAGTCTGCCATCTTCAATATCTTCAAGTCTTTTATCGGTAATCGTTGTTGCTGGAGTGAGTAAACCCATGATTACACCGGCAAGGGTTGGGTGCACTCCTGCCTTATATAGGCTAAACCAGAGTAACAATCCCACAATTGCGTAGACATAACTCTTGATCACTCCGATCTTCTGTAAAACCAGAACTGCAAGCGTTGCACCGAGAGCGGCAAGTAACCATGAGAAGAGAGCGCCCGCTGAAAAAACGAAAGCGATGATGATAATCGCACCGATATCGTCGATGACTGCCAGAGCTAAAAGAAAAGATTTCAAACCATCTGTAGCCCGCGAACCCATCAATGCAAGAATTCCTACCGCTAATGCAATATCTGTTGCTACCGGAATCGCCCATCCTTCCGGAGCGGTTGATCCTGCGATGGCTAGATAAATCAGAGCCGGTATCGCCATGCCACCTATCGCAGCAAAAAAAGGCGCGGCAGCCGAGCGAATTTCAGATAGGTGTCCAGAGGTAAGTTCCCGTTTGATCTCAAGACCAACGACAAAGAAAAAGATGGTCATCAACCCATAGTTAATCAATTTGAGAATTGTGAGCTCTAGATCTATCCCAAGGGGTTTGAGCGAGAATGAAAAATCTAAGGTCTTGAAATAAGCATCAGCAAAGGGTGAGTTTGCAATGAGCAAACCAAGAGTTGCTGCAAAGAGTAAGAGGATTCCAGAGGAGCTCTCTTTTTCGAGGAAATCTCGAAACGGAGCAAATCTATTTTTTGACAAGCGCTACGGCAGCAGAGAGGCACTCGGAGAGTCGGTTCGCTTCATCTGCATTGAGTTCAACTACCAAACGTCCGCCACCCTCGAGCGGTACACGCATCACCAGGCTCCGGTTCTCTTTAGTGACCTCCATAGGACCATCACCGGTTCGGGGTTTCATAGCTGCCATTCCCGAATTATCTCGCACTCTCGCCAGCCTGGGAAATTAGGGCCGCAATCCGAGCCCGCCCCCGCTCCAACACCACCAATACTGCCCGTTCCGGGACAGAGAGGAGCCGGGCAATCTCAGGTATCGAGCGGCGCTGCAGGTAGACCAGGGTGAGGATTGTTCTCTCCTCCTCCGGCAGGCGCTCGAGCAAGTCGAGAAAGGGGCTCATATTGGTGAGATTACCTCCAAACCTTGGTAAATCCTTAAGGCGTGATCTTCCAGATGCTGACCAAATCAGCTCCGTATCTGGCGGGCAAAGCGGTGCAAGCTGAGCCAAACCCCCAGAGCAAGTCCAGGTTTTAACAGGGTTGCTAGCGCTCCAGTTAACTCTTCATTCCATGTAAAACGGGTGTGAGCAGGATCGAGCACTTCTAACTCAAAGTAGCCCGTTCCTCGAAGCCACCTGCCGTAATGGAGCACATCACAGCGATGTGGCGGCTCCCATCTGCGAACCTCCATGTGATCCCAGATTCCCAACAGAGCGCGACTTGGAACTACTCCGGTAAATGCCGCAATTTTCGTGCCCACTCCACCGTGATCCTCAAGCACATCCACGCGGGTTGCCAACATCCACTCCCCTTGAGAGGTCCAATCGGCAATCGCATCCCAGATTTTTTGGATTGGAGCCTTCATCGTGAGAGTGAATTCAAGTTTTATTTCGCACCATCCGAACTTCCCGTACCGAGAGAGCGGTTACTGTTGCAACAAATACTAATGCAGCGAGTATGAAGATCGCATTTTTTGTACCAATCTGCTCAGCTAGTGGGCCGATGAAAATTAGCCCGATTGGCGCCAATGCATAGGAGCCCAGAGCATCATATGAAACAACGCGTGAATAGGATTCTTCAGGAATGTTATGTTGCATCGAGGTGCTCCATGCGACATAGAAAATCTCGATTGCCACACCAGCAAAAAAAGATATCACTATCGGAATCCAGATATTGCTTGCAAATGTTATGGAGAAAATCCAAGCGCTCATGAAGAGCATGGGAGTGATTCCGTAGATCATCGGCTTACTCAAAGTGAAGCGGAGTAAGGCAAGTCCAGTAACAATCATTCCTGCCGTCGAAACAGCCAAAATCAAAGACCATTCCCGGGGTCCATACCCGCTCTCCTTGATTGCCAGCGGTCCTAGAACTCCGAGTGTTGATTCATAGGCGAGATTGATGAAGGTGAAAGAGACGACAACAGAAACCACCCACTTACGGGCGATGAACTCGCGCCAACCAGCGCGGAGTTGGTGAAACATCGTCCCACTGTCATCTCGAGAGATCCGCAGTAAATCGATTGTCCATACCAAGACGCCTGCAGTGAAGAAACTAAGCGCATCAACGGCAAGCGCCCACCCTGAACCTGCAACTGCTACAAGCACTCCTCCAAGTAGCGCGCCGCTGGTATATCCAAAGTTTGTCAGTAATCCGATAACGCTATTTCCCCGTTGAAGCTCCTCTTTGGGGAGAATCTCCGGCAATACTCCTGAAAATGCTGGCCACCAGAGAGCATTGAGGATGCCAAAGAGCGCTCCCATCACGCAAAGGAGAGGAATTGAGACGAAACCAAAGATGAAACTCGTTGCGCTCACCATCACGAAGGCGCTACCCAGAATGTCGGTGCCGCCAACAATCTTATTTCGTTTATAGCGATCGCCTACAACCCCACCAAAAAGCATAAAAAGTAGGAGCGGGATCATTTGCGAACCTAGGACCAAACTTAGTTGTGAGGCAGTGCCATTTGGCAGACCAAGTACTCCAAAAGATAATGCGATAGGCGTGATTCCATTGCCAAGATTAGAGATAAATCGCGCGGACGCTAACTTTGTGAACCCGTTATACCGTGTCAGTGCACGGACATCGCTAAGAATTTCGGATGCAGGCATCGAGCGACTCTTCGATAGTGGTAGTCCACACAATATGATCGAGTTGATGTGGCTTGAGGAATCTCTGATTCGCTAAGTGCTCAATAAAGTCACGGAGTGGCGTATAGAATCCAGTTGGATCGAGAATAATAACTGGCTTCTCATGAAATCCAAGAGAGCGCCCGACCCAAATTTCGAAGAACTCTTCCATCGTTCCGGCGCCGCCAGGTAACGTGATGAAGGCATCTGAAAATTGATCGAGTAGCGCCTTTCGTACTCTCATATCATCGACTACATGTAATTCGGTTGCTTGATGATCAGCAAATTCATATTCGGCTAAGCGCTGCGGAATGACACCGATAGTCTCGCCTCCCAGTTCGCGACATGCTTTCGAGACTGCCCCCATCATCGAAATCTGGCCACCACCCCAGACCAGGGACCATTGTCTACGTGCGATGGCAGCGCCGAGTTCTCCAGCTAACTCAATATGCTCCGGAGCAATATTTTCTGAAGCCGAACAGTAAACCGCGATATGCACCCGCTCAGGATACGGGTAAAGCGGTACGGTGTACTCATGACGAGCGCCTCCGGTATTGGATTAGTAACAGTGGCATCCAATGGCACAGTCCTGGATGTCTGGTTCCCGCAGCCACATCTTGGCCCACTGTCCAATGCGGCTAGACCTGAGTTGGCACACCTTTGTGGCGATGAGAGCGAGAGAAAAGTCAGTAAAAAAGTTATCGAACTTGAAATCGATATCACCAAGGCGCCAACTTCGACAGAGGATGTCTACCTCCGCTTACATTTACTCTCCCATCGACTAGTCAAACCACACGGGCAATCTTTAGATGGAATATTCGCTTTACTGCCCAATGTTGTATGGACAAATCGAGGGCCGTGCCTTAACGAAAATTTTGAGATGACTCGAGCAGCGCTCATGAAGCAGGGACATGTGAGCGTTTTTGGCGTGGATAAATTCCCTCGCATGGTCGATTACGTCATCCCCTCAGGGGTAAGAATTGCCGATGCTGATCGGGTTCGGTTGGGCGCACATTTGGCAAGCGGAACGACAGTGATGCATGAAGGTTTCGTCAATTTCAATGCTGGAACATTGGGTGCATCAATGGTCGAAGGGCGAATCTCTGCTGGAGTAGTTGTAGGCGATGGTTCAGATATCGGCGGTGGCGCTTCAATCATGGGCACTCTCTCTGGCGGCGGCAAAGAGGTGATTTCAATCGGAGAGAAAACGTTGCTTGGCGCTAACTCTGGCTTAGGAATCTCACTCGGTGATAATTGTGTAGTCGAGGCAGGGCTTTATTTAACTGCAGCATCTAAAGTCGTTCTCCCTGATGGTGAGGTCGTTAAGGCGCGCGCACTTTCCGGAGCGCACAATCTATTGTTCCGCCGGAATTCTCAAAGCGGCGCTATTGAGGCTCTTCCGAAAGGGGGAGATTGGGGCGGGCTCAATTCCGTTCTGCACGCTAACTAAAGTTCTGAAAAGGTTCCAAAGTCAGATCTTTATCCATCACGGTAATTGCCGCGATATTGGGAAATTCTCTGATGATTTCCAGAGTGCGCTCAATCTCCGTTCCATCTGCAATGACAATTGGTGATTGCCAGGTGGAGGCAATGAATGCCGAAGTTGCAGAACGAGTGATGACGACCCGGGAGGGAAATCTGTACGAGGGAATATCACCGTAAAAGATCCCTGGAACATTACGTTCAACAAGAAGCGCCTCGACTTTTGATGAGGGCTCATAATCCTTACTCCACAGAATTGGCCGATCTGATGCAATGATCCTGCTGGCATCGGCAAGCATGACATTTCGTTCGCTTGCGATGAGAATTATTGGCTCGCCAGAGAGTCGTTCAAGCACATTTTCGCTCAATTCAATCTCATTGCGCCCTTCAAATCTCACCTCTTTTAACTTCCGCTTTGCTAGCGCTGTCCGACTGGGAAGAGCGCTGGTCCTGCCAATAAGCACAACTGATGAGATTTTCCTCCGTGTTAATTCTTTTACCGTTTCCGAACTCAAATCCTTAGCGCTGACGTTGAGAACCGGCAGTTGCAACTTATTCCCATATGCCATTCCGACAAGTGCGCCAGAAGGATCTTTATCGAAGTTAACTAAGACGGCACTTCTTGCGGTTGGAAACATGTTCCTCGCTACTGCAATCGCAATCGAATCCGAGCTCTCTCCGATGACACGATTTACAGAGCGGGATATCCAGGTAGAGGGTAGTTGTAATCTCGAACGGAACTTTTCTCCGTTTAATTCTGCGCTCTTGCCATTTGAACTATAGGCAACCACCGCCTTTACCCCACCTGCCTTGGTACGAGCGGCGACTTCATACCTGAGGACATCGGGTAAAGCGAATGCTTTTGCCATATCTGCTTGTTTGACCTGTCGTACCCACGAACTAAACGTGGGGTTAATCAAGGGGTCCAGACTCCATGGATCGGGGACCGGAACGAGATAGGGAATAGGAGTTCCCCATACCTCGGCAACATCTTGAGTGACTCCACCAGTTGAAGATGCGTAGTAGGTCGTGACTACTTTTCCGTTGTAGGTGATTGCAAGTCCCCTGCCTGGTTCAGGTTCGGTTGCAGTTATCGCATCAACCCATTTTTGTCCGTAAATCGGCTCGCTCTCCTTGGAATATCCGACAAAGTTCTGATCTTGCACTGTGGAATAAAGGTTACAGTCGCAACTTTTACGATAAATGCTCGCCTTCGACAAGGCAAAGGAGCGGGCGGTGATCACCTGCGCCTCCAATGCAGCGCTCGGCCACGAAGATGGAACTTCACCAATTCCTCGTAGGTACTCGCTATGAATCCGAAGCGTGGTGGTGGCGATGATTGAACCTTGGATTGCTGGCGAGACTGGTGGAATAAATTTAATTTGAACTTGCCCATACTTATATCTATGAATTACTGATCCCTGCCTCATCTTGATGATGTTTTGATCCCCCGGATAAGCGTTGGTACCTGACCACCGCAGAGTCCATATGGTTCCGGATGGAAGAGTTGTCGCTTCTTTAGTGATTGGATCGAGAATGGAGATAATCATTGTCCCGCTAAGTGCTGAGAAAATTACCTCTCCCCCAATTGGCACTTCTACAAAAGTTTGTTCATCAGTGGCGAGCTCAGGTGGTAAATCGCCGCCGTAGATTCTCATCGGTTGTGCGCTACCGCTGGCGGCTTCAACGCTAAATCCTACTGTTGCAACTTTGTCTGCAATATTGACTCGTACAAAAGATGAATCATCGACTGTCTCAACACTCGTTCCCGGGTAGTAATAGGTGGCAATCTCTGGACCGCTCTTGCCTTCACGTGCCTGTCCGTATGCCCCAAACTGACTCATGCCCACCCCGTGGCCATACCCAGAGCCACGAAATTCGAAGCGACTGGGAACTTCTGCAGCCTTCGCTTGAAGAGCTGTGGCTGAAAGAGCAAGCGTTATTGTGATCAGCGACGAAAGTCGCCTCTTATACATCTTCATCTGCAGCTGGTGATGCCGCTACTTGCAACGATTCTTTGTATGCGGTTATGACCTGCCCAGGCGCGCCGCGCATCATCAACTCTCCTTGATTTAACCAGACCACATCGTTGCAGATTTCTTTAACAGTCGCGAGAGCATGGCTCACGAGAATGATTGCCCGATTATGACTACGTAAAGATTTGATTCGTTCCAGACATTTCTTTTTGAATTTTGCATCACCGGTACTTAAGGCTTCGTCAATGATAAGAATGTCAGGCTCTACAACTACCGAGACTGCAAATGCCAACCTTGAATACATTCCAGATGAATAAGTTTTCATTGGCGAATCAATTGCATCACCGATTTCGGCAAATGCCGCTATCTCATCAAATTGCGATTGGATCTCTTCCCGGGTCAAACCAGCTGCCAAACCTCCGAGAATGACATTTTCGCGACCGGTCAGACGCGGATTAAATCCGACGCCAAGAGCCAGTAACGTGCTGATCTTTCCCTCCACTTCAACTCTTCCCGAAGTGGGAGGGATGATTCCAGAAATTACTCGCATCAATGAGGATTTGCCGGCGCCATTTGCACCGATTACTCCCAAGACGCTCCCATAGGGAATCTCTAGATTGATCCCGCGTAACGCTTTTACCTCACGAGTCTTTCGACCGGTCTGAGTAAGGGCTTGCCGGAAAGTGGGTTTACGTTCGACTGTCGTCAGATACGTGAGCGAGAGATCATGAATCGATATCGCGCGATCTCCAGAATTATGTTGATCAGATACGGAGAGCAAATTCACGCTCCCTACTTAGGAAGAGATAGCTTGCCAACAGAAATAGTCCGATACTCCACGCGAACATAAGAGCCCATGCCGTTAGCGAAGGTGCATTCCCTTCAATAAAGATTCCACTCCAGGAATCGATAAACGGTGATAGTGGATTGAGGTATTTCAAAGGTGTCAGCGCAGGCTTTAGAGAAGAAGTCTCATAGAGTACTGGCGAAAGATAGAGCCAGGCACGGGTTAGATATGGCAGGAAATTCTTGGTATCTCGAAAATACACATTAAGCGTGGCAAAAAGGAGCGCGAAGGCAAGCGAAAGTAGGAGCGCCAGAATAAGTATCGCGGGAATGAAGAGCAAAGCTGGACTTAACGGCGAGGCGAGCAGTGCGGTGATTATGCCGAGTACCACGAGGGTAGGTATGAATTTGAAGAGTGAAATTACCGTTGCAGATATAGGTAATACAAAACGAGGGAAGGCAGAGTTGAGAATCAACTTGCCACCGCTAGTAATGGATTTAGCCCCCATCGTTAGAGAGTTTGTCACTAAATAAAAGAGGAATAGCCCGGCAGTTAAGTGGGCAAAACGCCGGCCATCAGCGCTTCCACCAATCACCATGATCAATAGGAAATAAACCAGTGCGAGTAGAAGCGGATTGATGATGAGCCACAGTTGGCCAAAGAGCGAGCCAAAATTCTGCGCCCTTAGCTCCGAACGTGAAAACTCCGCGATGAAGGAGCGTCGTCTCCAAACCTGTTTGAAATACTCACCAAGCTTGGGCATTCCTCGATGAAAAGGTTGATAAACCTGGACTGATGCCACGTCTACCTCTCCCTCATCTCACATGTGAATATGCGCTCACGAATGAGCAAATAGTACCGCTATCGGTTGGCTGTAACGCGCTTTGTCGAAGTGATGAAGCCCCATGCCCATGAAAAATGCATAGTCGCCAGGATTATTGGCAGCAACATCATCTCCCGAGACGGATTTCTCAGTAATAACGAAAATGAACCTAGAAGATTAAAAAGCAGATACATCGTCGGAAGCGCCAAAAACAATGGCGAAATGAATGCACCAATCAATCCGACCAAGGTTCCGAGTAATGTGATGGGTGGAGCAAGGTACCGCGCATTGATGGTTCCTTTGTGACTGCGCGCCACTTCGCGTCGCCATCTTCCATATTCAAAATACTGTTTTGCTAAGGCGCCAATGTTTGGACGCGGTCGGTACGTCACTTCAAGACGAGGGTTGAAATAAACCAGTCCGCCACGCTCACGAAGGCGAAAGTTGAGTTCCCAATCTTGTGCCCGAATAAATCGTGGATCGAATCCATTGATTGCAGTCACTGCACTTCGCAGAAAAACACCGAGGTACACAGTGTCAGCACGTCCTTCCTCTCCACCAACATGGAAACTTGCACCACCTACACCAAACTTGCTGCGCATAGCAGCAGCAACTGCACGTTCGAAGAGAGTTTCTCCCCGCGCCGCCATGATTCCGCCAACATTTACCGCTCCGGTGCGAGCGAGGGTTGCTACAGCCTCTCGAATGTATCCACTGGGAAGGATGGAGTGGCCATCAACCCTAACTATGACGGGATATTTGGAGGCAGCAATTGCACGATTAAGTGCGTCAGCTGTCTTGCCGGTCGGATTATCAACCAGAGTGATTCGCGAATCTTTCTCAGCAATCCTCTCAGCTATGCGATTGGTGTTATCACGTGAAGGTCCGAGCGCCAGAACTATTTCGAGTGGGCCATCATGATTCTGTGAAGTGATTGCGCTCACCGTCGCCTCGAGATAACGCTCTTCATTCAAGACCGGTAGAATTACGGATACCGGAGTTAGGTTGGTAATTGGCGTGGTCATTAAGGACAGAAGGTACTCTCCACTTAGGCTATGGGCGTGATACATCAGTGCTTGGCGCGAATTCTCCCCCGTCAAAACCAAGGACAACGGCGAATTGCCCTCTTCTCGGTTGGTGTGGTGCTGGTTTCGGGCATCATTTGGGGCGGATTCGGTGCGGCAACTTCGCAAATCAAACGGGTGGATGTCTTTAAAGATCGAACTGAGCGACCGAAAGTAGTGGCCAGGACAGCGGTCACTTACCTCATCGTTGGTTCAGATACCCGCGAAGGTCTCACGAAAGCGGAGATCAAAGCGCTCAAAGTCGGCTCTACCAAGGTGGCCGCCGGCAAGAGAGCGGACACAATGTTGTTAGTTCATATAAGTAAGTCTCGAGATCATGCGACTATCGTCTCGATACCTCGCGATACCTTCGTATTAATTCCGGAGTGGACAGATAGCAAAGGCAAGGTCCACTCGCCTTCGTATTCAAAAATCAATACAACTTTTGGTCGTGGAGATGCGCCCCTGCTCGTACAAACTCTTGAAAGCATGACAGACCTTCGGATTGACCATTACATAGAAGTTAGCTTCCTTGGTTTTAAAGAGATGGTGGATGCTCTCGGCGGAGTGGAGATCTGCACGAGGAAGAAAATCAATGACCCTAAGAGCCACCTTGTATTGCCAGCAGGTACACATCGACTCGATGGAATTACTGCGCTTAAATATGTGAGAACTCGATATTTCGATGGCATGGGTGATCTAGGTCGAATGCAACGTCAACAGCAATTCATTGGGGCGATGATTCGGGAGGCAACCAGTGCGGGAGTTCTACTCAATCCTGTCAAACTCGTGAAATTCATCAATGCTTCACTTGGTTCGGTCACAACCGATCCAGGCTTAAAGCAAGATGATTTAATCACGCTCGCAGAACAGTTGCGAGGAATTTCTACTAAGAAAGTTCGAACCTTAACTGTCCCGCTCTCGGATGAGAATTACTATGCCAAAGGAGTTACTGCGGCAGTTTTGTGGGATGAAGAACGAGCGCCAATACTCTGGGATAAATTACGTAATGACCAAGAGGTCTTTGTTGAGCCAACTCCACAGCCCACTACGACCGATAAAAATGGCGCAGATGTGCCTGACAAGAAATCACAGAAGGTAAAGGCCTCGCCAACACCGACACCAACTCCGACTGACATCTTCAAGTCAAGAACGGCGGAGGTCGATAGCTGCGGAGCCCTCCGCTAGCCTGACGCTATGAAAATCTCGGTCATCGGAGCCGGCTACCTCGGAGCCACCCATGCTCTTTGCATGGCATCTCTTGGCCATGAGGTAGTCGTTGTAGATGTCGATAGCGAGAAAATAGCGCTACTAAAAAGTGGGATTCTCCCCCTCTTCGAACCAGGTTTGTCGGAGCTCTTTGACTCGGTTCGTAATACTAAGAAAATCACCTTCACTACAGATATCTCTTCAATTTCTGAGTGCGAGATCAACTTTCTTTGTATTGGCACCCCGCAGAATCGCGAGGGAATTGCTGCGGATTTGAGCGCGCTTGAAAGCGCTTTCGATTCGGTTCTCTCGGTTGCGAAATCTGGTTCGATCATTGCCGGAAAATCAACAGTGCCGGTCGGTACAGCACAACGATTTGCTCGAGAGTTAACCACTACTAGACCAGAGATCACTCTCAATTGGAACCCCGAATTCTTGCGTGAAGGTCATGCCGTCGCTGATACATTGGAGCCAAATCGGATTGTTATTGGTGCATCTACACCCTCTGATGCAAGAGTGCTCGCAGATTTCTATCGCTCCGTCTCGCCAAACGCACCACAATTCATAACTGATTTTCCAACTGCCGAGTTAGTCAAAGTTGCTGCGAACGCTTTTCTGGCAACGAAAATCTCATTCATCAATGCAATGTCTGAAATTGCAGATGTAACTGGCGCAGATGTCACAGTGTTGGCCGATGCAATCGGAATCGATGATCGCATAGGGAGAAAATTTCTCGGTGCTGGAATTGGGTTTGGTGGTGGTTGTCTACCGAAAGATATCCGTGCCTTCTTAGCGCGCGCAGATGAACTTGGGCTTGGAGAGTCACTTGCATTCTTACAAGAATTCGATCTGATCAATCAACGAGCCCGCTCGCGTGCGGTTGCAGTTGCAGTAAAAGAGCTAGGAAATCCCAAGGGGAAAAAGGTTGCGATTCTCGGTGCAGCCTTCAAACCAGAGAGCGATGATGTACGAGATTCTCCTGCGCTTGAGATTGCGCAAACTCTCGCTGCCTTGGGGGCAGATGTCGTGGTCACTGATCCACGCGCTCTGGGTAGCGCCGGAGAAAAAGTTCCCGATTTGACCTACGAAAAATCAGTTGCCCAGACACTTCAGGGGGCTGAATTGACAATGCTCTTGACTGAGTGGAGTGAGTATCGCTCACTTGATCCAGAGAGGGTCATCGGTTTAGTCAACACTCCAACGCTCTTTGATGGCCGCAACGTGCTTGATGTAAAGAAATGGCAAAAGGCCGGGTGGAAATTACTCGCTCTGGGTCGCTCGCTTTAGGTTTTCGGCGCGACCGAGAACTTCGGTGTGCATCTGCTCCATCTGATTCTTAATTGCAGCGAGAGCTGAAAGGTCATGTGCTCCCAGAATTCGTGCGGCGAGCAAACCGGCATTCTTTGCATTTCCTATTCCCACTGTAGCCACGGGAATTCCTGCGGGCATTTGGGCAATCGATAGCAATGAATCCATCCCCTCGAGCGCCTTTAACATGATGGGAACTCCAATCACAGGTAGCGGCGTAATCGATGCCAACATTCCTGGTAAGTGTGCTGCGCCACCGGCACCTGCGATGATTACTTTAAAACCCCTTGCAACCGCGCTTTTCCCAAATTCCATCATCTCTTCGGGCATCCGATGCGCAGAGAGCAGTGATACTTCATAGGTAATGTTCAACCCTTTGAGAGTGGTGGCAGCGCTCTCCATCGTGGGCCAATCCGAATCTGACCCCATCACTATTGCTACATCTGCCATTACTTCATCCCCTTGTATGAGCCTCTACTCGCTGATTTTGCCACTAATGTAATCAACTGCATGCGCTACCCGAGCACGCAACGCATCTAAATTTTCTCCAATCGCAGACACATGTCCAATTTTCCGCCCTGGTCGCACCTCTTTCCCATAGTTGTGGATCTTCAACTCGGGATCTCGTGCAAAAAGGTGGAGGTATGGCCGGTAAAGATCGCTCTTTTCGCCACCTAGCACATTACCCATCACCGCCCATTTCGCATTTAATGCGGTGCTACCTAATGGCAGGTCTAGCACCGCGCGAATGTGCTGTTCAAATTGCGAGGTAACCGAACCTTCGATTGTCCAATGCCCTGAATTATGCGGACGCAACGCAATCTCATTGATGAAGAGCTCTCCGCCAACATCAAATAACTCGACAGCCATCACGCCGATCAATTGAATATGCTCGGCGATAGCAAGTGCAATCTGTTGGGCTAATAAAGCAGTTCTTTCATCAAGGTCTGGCGCTGGTGAAATCGTCTCAATACATATGCCATCTCGTTGTACTGTTTCAGTTGGCGCCCACGTCGAAATCTGATTATGAGGAGAGCGCGCAACCATAATCGCCAGTTCTCGATCGAATGGGATCACCTCCTCGCACAATGCACGTCCCCAGTCGGCAAGTACAGCCTGCGCCTCTGAGATTCCACTTACTAATCGAACGCCTCTGCCGTCGTAGCCTCCCGAGACTGCTTTGAGAATCACGGGGAAGTTCTCGATCTCTGATGCATTGAGGATTGATTTCCACGCTGGCTGCGGTAGCCCCGCATCGCTAAAGCTCGTTCGCATATGTAACTTATCTTGAGCGTGCAGCAAAGCTTTCGATGATGGCCGAACTGCCTTCCCCAACTCCTCGAGGCGACGAATGTGGCCATTGGGAACTAATTCATGTTCAAAGGTAATCACATCACATTGATCCGCAAAATGTTGGAGCACTTCAAAATCACGAAAGTCACCAATGGTTACCGGGAAGAATTGAGCGGCGCTGTCGGTAGCGCTCGTTGCAAGAATTCGTAGATCGATACCAAGGGCCGTTGCTGGCGCCAGCGACATTTGGGCAAGCTGCCCCGCGCCGATGATTCCCAATCTCGGTGAACCATTAACCATGGAGGAGAGCCTACTTACTTCGCGCGAAGATGGGTGACATCAGCTGCGACGAACTCTTGCCCATCAGCAAGGACCAAAGAGCCACTTCCAGAGATCGCAGCTGCGCGTCCAAAAACCTCGCTCCCATCAGGAAGGGTGAGTCTGACTTCTTCTTCGAGAGTGGAACTGAGTTGTCGATACTTATTCTCGATGGGAAATGGTTTGACTTGCCATTCCATGATGGCTCGTGCCAAATCCGTTAGAAAATTAATAACAAGAAGTTCTCGACTTACTTTTTCACTAGAGTGAATGGTAAGTGAAGTGGAATTCTCGGCCGGCAGATTCGATTGATCCTGAAGGCAGTTTATCCCGATCCCAATGACGACATTATGATTGACTTTTTCAGCGATAATTCCGCCCACTTTCTTATCATCGATCATTACATCATTAGGCCACTTAAGGCTTGTATTGACCCCCGTCGTTTTTACAATCGCAGAACATGCTGCAACGCCAACAATCAACGGAATCCAACCCCAGCGGTTCTCGGGTTGGCCAACAGGTGAGAGCGCGGCAGATAGCAGCACGCCTTGGCCAGCTTCCGATTCGAAACTCCTGCCTGCGCGCCCACGTCCTGCGCTTTGGAATTCGGTGAGATAGACCTCACCCTCGCTTGCGCTCCCAGCAGCTAACTCGGATACCAAAGCGCGCTGAGTAGAATCTATTAAATTAAAATGCTGTACTCGCCAGTAACCCGAGTCAAGTGCTGAGATGATTTCTGCTACATCCAGAGGTTCCACGAGGGGTACGGTACGGCTATGAGCGGTGATATTCATACCACTGCAGGCAAGATCGATGATTTGCGTTCTCGCCTTGACGAAGCAACCCATGCAGGTTCGCAACGCGCAATTGAAAAACAGCATGCAAAAGGGAAAATGACCGCGCGCGAGCGGATTGCTGCGCTCGTTGATCCTGGTTCATTCACCGAGTTCGATGAACTTGCTCGCCATCGCTCTACCGCCTTCGGGATGGAAAAAGAACGCCCCTACGGCGATGGCGTTGTCACAGGCTATGGGAGCGTTGATGGCAGACAAATTGCGCTCTTCTCTCAAGATTTCACGGTGATGGGCGGCAGTCTGGGCGAAGTGTTCGGCGAAAAAATTCTCAAAGTCATGGACTTCGCACTCAAAGCGGGAATTCCCCTCGTAGGCATCAATGATTCTGGTGGAGCGCGAATTCAAGAAGGTGTGGTCTCACTCGGGCTTTATGGAGAGATTTTTCGCCGTAATGCGCGAATGTCTGGAGTCATCCCGCAGATTTCACTCATTCTTGGTCCATGCGCAGGCGGTGCGGTCTACTCACCTGCAATGACGGATTTCACCATCATGGTCGAAGGCACTTCGCATATGTTCATCACCGGACCTGAGGTAATCAAGGCAGTCACTGGCGCTGATGTTGAAATGGAGGAACTTGGTGGTGCTCGTACTCACAACACCAAAACAGGAAACTCGCACTATCACGCAGCAAATGAATTAGATGCAATCGATTACGTAAAGAACCTCTTGGCATTCTTACCAAGCAACAATCGAGATCGAGCACCAATTTTTCCCGTTGCCCACAGGAATGAAATTCACAGTGCAGATTTAGCGCTCAACTCCATCATCCCTGATAGCCCTAACCAGCCATATGACATGAAGAACGTAATTAAGACGATCATGGACGAGGGTGAATTCTTGGAGATTCAAGAGTCTTTCGCGCCAAATATTGTCATTGGATTCGGACGAATTGAAGGACATGCAATTGGCGTAGTTGCGAATCAACCTCTACAACTGGCGGGAACCCTAGATATCGATGCGAGCGAGAAGGCAGCTCGTTTTGTCAGAACGTGCGATGCCTTTAACGTTCCCATTCTCACTCTCGTAGATGTGCCTGGATTCTTGCCAGGCACTGATCAGGAGTGGAATGGAATTATTCGTAGAGGTGCCAAACTTCTTTACGCCTATGGTGAAGCAACTGTTCCGTTGGTTACCCTCATCACTCGCAAGGCTTACGGTGGTGCTTACGATGTTATGGGCTCAAAGCATCTTGGCGCCGACATTAATTTTGCATGGCCTACTGCACAAATCGCAGTCATGGGAGCGCAAGGTGCGGTCAATCTCTTATACCGCCGAGAACTTGCCGCAGCAGAGGATGTAGAAACGCTCCGAAAGAATTTGATGACCGAATACGACGATACCCTCGCTAACCCATACCTAGCTGCTGAGCGTGGCTTCATCGATGCAGTCATCGAGCCCGCCCAAACTCGCGTGAATATCGCTCGAGCCTTTCGGGCCCTTCGCAACAAACGGGTAGAACTCCCTCCGCGTAAACATGGGAACATTCCACTGTGATCAAAATCCTCAAAGGTGCTGGTAACGATTTAGAGATTAAAGCGATTGAGCAAGCGCTCGTGATGCGCACCGCACAATGCGCTACATCTGATAAAACTCATGGTGAGTACGGCAAACCCATTTTGCGTACCTCCATAGAGCCAGAAAGCGCCGAGCGCTCTTGATCATGGAAATAATTCTTGCCTCAGCCTCTAGCGCACGGACCAAGTTGCTGCGCGATGCGAAGATTCCGCACTCTGTTGTAGTGAGTGGAATAGATGAAGAAGCAGGGGTGTTTACCACCCTTTCGCCGAGTGAAATGGTTCTTGCACTTGCCACTGCAAAAGCGCGAGCTGTTGCTTCCATGAATACTGGAAGGAATGTTCTCGTTATTGGAGCGGACTCGACCTTGGAATTTGATGGTCGTGCGATGGCTAAACCGGGCAAGGCTGAAGTAGCGATCTCTTGGTGGCAAAATTATCGCGGTCTATCTGGGAAGTTACATACTGGGCAGAGCGTTATCGATGTGGCTAAAGGAGAGAGTGCGAGCGCGCTTTCGACTACGGAAATTTCTTTCGCCCAACTCACCGATGAAGAGATTCGCTCTTACGTCGCCACAGAAGAGCCCTTGTCTCTGGCAGGTGGTGCATCTCTTGATGGAATTGGCTCACCATATATTTCGCATATATCTGGTGATGCCTCAGGAGTTCTAGGATTAAGCATGAATCACTTACGAGAATTGTTTAGCCAACTTGGTTATCCCTGGCACTCCTTAAGGGCGAAATAAGCATGCCAGACATCTCACGAGTCTTAATCGCCAATCGTGGTGAGATTGCAATTCGGATTGCTCGCGCCGCGCGCGATCATGGAATTACCCCTATTGCTGTCTACGCGGATGGCGATCGAAATGCCCAACATGTTCTCGCATGTGATGAGGCCTACGCACTTAATGGCGCTACTGCAGGCGAGAGTTACCTCAATATTGAGAAGATAATTTCAGTTGCGCGCACTGCACAAGCTGACGCTATTCATCCGGGGTATGGATTTCTCTCCGAGAATGCAACTTTCGCTCAAGCGGTATTCGATGCTGGCTTGATCTGGATTGGCCCGCCACCTCAGGCGATAGCCGCTCTGGGCGACAAGGTCTCGGCGCGGAAGATTGCCGCGAAAGTTGGTGCTCCGCTCGTTGCCGGAACTGCTGATCCTGTCGAAAGTTCAGCCGAAGTAATTACCTTCGCTCAACAGCGCGGTCTGCCTGTTGCTATCAAAGCAGCGCATGGTGGCGGTGGCCGAGGCCTGAAAGTTGCTCGAACTCTGGCGGAGATCCCTGAGCTATTTGATTCAGCTGTCCGCGAAGCCGTTGCCGCATTTGGCAGAGGTGAATGTTTCGTCGAACGATATCTCGATCGCCCCCGCCACGTTGAGACTCAAGTTCTTGCTGATTCCCATGGAAATGTCGTAGTCGTTTCTACTCGCGATTGCTCATTGCAACGACGTCATCAGAAACTAGTTGAAGAGGCGCCAGCGCCATTTCTGAGTAAGGCTCAGATTGATCAACTCTATTCGGCTAGTAAAGCAATTATCAAAGAGGCGGGTTATGTTGGTGCGGGTACCTGTGAATTCCTTGTTGGTCTCGATGGAACTATCTCTTTCCTTGAGGTGAATACGCGATTACAAGTGGAGCATCCTGTGAGTGAGGAGGTGACAGGACTTGATTTGGTTCGAGAACAGTTCCGAATTGCCGCGGGAGAGAGATTGTCCTTTTCCGATCCAGAGATTCGGGGTCACTCCATAGAGTTTCGAATTAACGGTGAAGATCCTGGAAAGAATTTCCTTCCTACACCGGGGGTAATTACCGCGTGGAAAACTCCATCAGGACCTGGGGTGCGCGTTGATTCAGGATTTACAACTGGAGATGTGATCAGCGGGAATTTCGATTCACTATTAGCGAAATTGATTGTGACAGGTTCAACTCGCGCTCAAGCGCTCGAGCGAGCTCGTCGCGCGCTTGATGAATTCGTAGTAGATGGAATCGCCACCGCTCTGCCCTTTCATAGAGCAGTTGTCCGTGATGGCGCTTTTACATCAGATCCATTTCGAGTATTCACTGGCTGGATTGAGAGCGAATTTGATAATCAGATTCCACCATTTACCGGAACGGCTGAAGCTCACGATGATCAAGTGATTGAACGCCTTGTGGTTGAGGTGGATGGACATCGATTGGAAGTGGGTTTGGTCAGCGAGCAACCGAAACGTCGCCGCTCACACTCTGTTCAATCTTTCAAAAATCGAGGGGATGCTCTTACCAGTCCCATGCAGGGCACAGTGGTCAAGATTGCAGTGCATGATGGTGATGAGGTCGCTGAAGGTGATTTGATCGTGGTGTTGGAGGCTATGAAAATGGAGCAACCGCTCATCGCTCATAAGTCGGGACGAATCCATGGATTAGTAATGGCGGTCGGTAGCAATATCGCTAGTGGCGCCACCATCTGTGAGATTAAGTAGTTACCAACTCTCTGGAGCGCGGTAACTCCCCCAAGCGCTTCGCAACGCATCTGAAATCTCGCCCACTGTTGCATCTGCAAGTAAAGCCGCTTTGAGTGCAGGAAGCAGATTCTGATCACTTTGAGCGGTTGCTACTACCGATTTTAGGGAGTTATCAACGCGATCACGATCGCGATTCTTTCGCAACGTAGCCAACTTGGCGCTCTGTTCATGCGCAACCGATTCATCAACTCGTAAAGGTTTGTAAGGTTCCGCTGGCGATATGTACTCATTAACACCAACAATAAGTCGAGTCTTTGCCTCAATTTCTTGCGCAATTCGATAGGAATTCTTTTCAATCTCACTCTTTTGGAATCCTGCTTCCACTCCAGCAACGGCGCCACCCATTTCATCAACTTTATACATTAGCGCCTGAATCTCATCAACCAATTCGGTAGTCATACTCTCGACCGCGGCTGATCCAGCAAGCGCATCGACAGTTCGTGCTAAGTCACTCTCATGAGCGATCACTTGTTGAGTGCGAAGGGCAAGTAGCGCAGCCTTTTCGGTCGGCAAACCCAGCGCCTCATCAAAAGAGTTGGTATGAAGGGATTGGGTACCACCCAAAACCGCTGCAACCGCCTGCAGAGTCACGCGTACGAGGTTTAATTCTGGTTGTGCAGCAGTAAGTTGTACACCCGCAGTCTGCGTATGAAATCGAAGGTGCATTGCACGTTCATTAGTGATGCCATAGCGCTCTTTGATGATTCGAGCCCACACTTGGCGCGCAGCCCGGAATTTTGCAATCTCCTCCAATACAGTTGTTCGCGCGACGAAGAAAAAACTCATACGCGAGGCGACCTGCTCCACACTCAATCCTCGACTCTGAGCTGCATCGAGATAGGCAATCGCATTGCTGAGTGTAAATGCAATCTCTTGAACTGGATTAGCTCCAGCCTCTGCCATGTGATACCCCGAAACTGAAATCGTGTTCCACTTTGGCAATTCACGCGCGCAATAATCAAAAGTGTCACAAATCAAACGCATCGAAGGCTTTGGTGGATAAATATATGTGCCCCGAGAGATGTATTCCTTCAAAATATCATTTTGAATTGTTCCGCTGATCTCTGCACCAGGCACACCTTGTTCAGCTGCCACGATCTCATACATCAGTAACAGAATCGCTGCGGGAGCATTGATTGTCATAGACGTTGAAACTTTATCTAGTGGTATTCCTTTGAAGAGTTGGCGCATATCATCGAGGGAGTCGATTGCCACTCCCACTCGACCTACTTCGCCTAGGGATTGAGGAGCATCAGAGTCAAAGCCCATCTGTGTTGGCAAATCAAAGGCAACCGAAAGTCCACCAGTTCCAGCGCTTACCAACTGGTGGTAGCGCTCATTCGATTCTTCTGCCGAACCAAATCCTGCATATTGGCGCATCGTCCATGGCTTACGTAAATACATCTCTTGATAAATACCGCGAGTGAAGGGAAATTCACCTGGCCGTTCGCCATCTGTGACGTAATCAGGTTTGATGGGAAGACCCGATTCCGAATTCCAACTCATCTGTGAATCTTATCTCTCTCGGAGTGGCAAAGGGAAAAAATCTATTATCAATCAATACTCTCACTCACTATGGCTCGCATTACCTCTGTCAACATGAGAGGCACCCGACGTACCACTCTGGTAGTTGCACTCGCCTCTGCAATGTTTTTAAGCGCGATGGCCGGTAGCGCCGATGGCAAGCAGGTGATTGGCGGTGGAAGGTTGGGTGAGAGCGGAGTCATCGTCAATTCAGTCGAAGGTGATGGGGTATCTGCTCCGCCAAGCACCTCTGCACTCTCCTACGTGATCGCAGACTTCGAAACTGGTGAAGTTCTTGCTGCCAAAAATCCACATAAGAAATTGCCACCAGCTAGTACCTTAAAAACTTTGACAGCACTTACTTTGATGTCTCGAATAAACATGGATAAGCGCTATAAAGCCTCATGGCGTGAAGCTAGCATAATTGGTAACAAGGTAGGCATGTGGAAGAACCGCACCTACACCGTGCGAGATATTTGGTACGGATTGATGTTGGGGTCAGGCAATGATGCGGGGGTCGCTTTAGCAACAATGAGTGGAGGAATTAAGAAAACTTCCGCTCTCATGCTCGCCAAAGCGCGTTCAATTCAAGCATATGACACCATCCCAAAAAGCCCTCATGGTCTAGATACGCCTGGTCAAGTCTCGAGCGCATACGACCTTGCCTTGATTGCTCGCGCGGCCATGAAAGAGAAGAATTTTAGAAAGATTGTTGCAACTAAGACCTACGTATTCCCGAAATCTGGTCCACGAAATGTCGATCGTAAGATTAGAAATTTGAATAAATTAATCTTTACTTATCCCGGTGTCATAGGGGTAAAGACTGGTTACACCACTAAGGGGCGAAATACTTATATTGGAATCGCCGAACATGATGGGCGGACAATCATCATTACCTTTATGCACCTTAGATATGGCCGAGATGCATTGGCGAAAAAGTTATTTGACTGGGGATTTGAGGCTGTTGGAAAGGTCGAACCAGTCGGTGAATTGGTCTGATTCCTACGATCGGGGAAGTAATCCCAGGGATTTATAAACAATTGAAAGCGTCTTCGAGGCCACCGCTTCTGCACGCTGCGCACCTTCGCTCAAAATATCCAGAAGCGCTTGCTCATCGTGGAGGTAGCCAAGCGCAGCCTCTCGTATTGGCCTGAGAGTCTCTGTCACGATTTCAGCAACATCTTTCTTGAAATCACCGTAACCCTTGCCTACATAGTCGGCTTCAATACTTGCCACAGTGCGACCAGAGATTGCGCTGCAGATTGAGAGTAAATTGCTAATTCCCGGCTTATTTGCCTCGTCGAAAGTGACATCTCGACCGGTATCAGTGACCGCGCTCTTGATTTTCTTCACATTTGCCTCGGGGGTATCAAGAAGCTCGATCACTCCAGCCAAACTCGTTGCAGACTTACTCATTTTTGATGTTGGCTCTTGCAAGTCCATGATTTTTGCAGTGCTTTTAAGAATGTGCGCCCCGGGAACTGTAAAGACCTCGCCAAAACGAGAGTTAAATCGCTGGGCCAAATCCCGCGTAAGTTCGATATGTTGACGTTGATCTTCTCCAACTGGGACCAATTCAGGTTGATAAAGCAAGATGTCTGCGGCCTGGAGCATGGGATATGTAAATAGTCCCACCACCGTTCTATCCGTACCACTCTTCTGTGATTTATCTTTAAATTGGGTCATCCGGTTAGCCTCACCAAATCCCGTGATGCACTCAAAAACCCAACCGAGTTGGTTATGAGCCGGAACGTGAGATTGAATGAAAAGCGTTGATTTTTTCGGGTCTATTCCGATTGCCAGTAATTGGGCCGCTGATGCAAGAATCCGTTTTCGCAACAGCGCAGGATCCACTTCGACAGTTAGAGCATGAAGGTCGACGATGCAGTAGTAGGTATCATGAGTGCTTTGCAACTCCACCCACTGGCGGAGCGCACCAAGATAATTTCCTAAATGAAATGAATCATGTGTTGGTTGAATGCCAGAGAGAACGCGTTCTGTCATCGTCTACTTATCTACTCTCTCCAGAAACATTTCCTGGCGTCTGTGATAAAAGTACCCGAAGCATCGCTGGTCGCTTACCTTCGACGCTCTCAACCAACAACTGACAACCTTCCAATTCAATAGCATCCCCCACTTCGGCGATTCGCCCCAGTTTATGGGTCACCAATCCACCGATACTTTCATACGGTCCTTCAGGGAATTGATAATTGATTTCATTGCTGGCTTCTGAGAGATTCGTTAAACCATCAATATGGAACTCGCCAACGTTTCCCTCGCGCACTTCGTCAATTTCATGATGGTCATATTCATCCCTGATATCACCGACAAATTGTTCAACTAGATCCTCGAGCGTGATAATGCCATCTGTCCCACCATATTCATCGACCACAATCGCGATATGTGAGCCATCCGCGCGCATTTTTGAGAGCACCGGTAAGAGTTCACGAGTGCCCGGGATAAATTCAATTGTTCGAACGAGGTCTCCTATTCGAGTTTGGCGCTCATAAAGTTCTGGGTCGAGAAGATCGCGTACGTTGATAAATCCAATAATGTCATCAAAGGATCCTTTGACTACTGGATACCGTGAATGCCCAGTTTCAATGATAATTTTCACCGCTTGTCCGACAGTCAATTCACTATCAAGAAAATCTACTTCTGTGCGAGGAACCATGATCGAATGGATCTGGCGATCGCTTGCTTCAAAGACTTCCTCGACAATCTCCTTCTCGGCGTGTGTGAATGCATGATGTCCACTAAGCAGGTCAATTAACTCTTCCTCGCTCATTTGTTCTCGGGCAGCTTTAGGATCAACGCCAGCGGCGCGAACGAGAAGGTCGGTTGATTTTGAGAGTAACCAGATAATTGGTCGGAACAATCTGGCAATAACTTCGACAACCCCTGCACTTGCTAACGAGATTGGCACTGCGCGAACAATCGCAATTCGTTTCGGAGTCAACTCTCCGATAATCAAAGAGATATACGCGATGATTAACGTCAATCCAATAAGGGAAACCAATTCGGCAGCGCTCGTGCGTAGCCCTAGATCTTCAAGGAATGGAATGAGGTATCGCCCTAAACGCTCCGCGCCAATGGCGGCAGAGAGAAAACCAAAGACGGTAATTCCCACCTGAATCGCCGCGAGAAAGCGGTTCGGGCTCGCGGTGAGCGCAGCCACCCGCGCCCCACGCTTACCTGTTCCCGCCATCTGTTTGATCTGAGACTCCCGAAGGGAGATCAGGGCTATCTCAGCGGCTACCAGGAAGGATGAGAGGGCTATTAAGGCAAGGACGATGGCGATATCGCCAACCAGTTCCCCTACAGAGCCCGCCACCGCTCAAGGGTAGCGAAATGGAGGCGGACGCGCTCTGGAGACTTCCGCAGAGCCCCTATTTCAGGTACTTTCTCCCCGTCCTCATCCGAGGATGACCTATCTCCAACGGATCGTCCGGCACGTACCTGCCGGGAGAGGGAGCGAACGCTCATGGCAATTGTTGTATTCGATAAAGCAAGTCGTACCTATCCAGGTACCACCCGTCCTGCAGTAGACCAACTTGATCTCGTCGTCAATGACGGAGAGTTCCTCGTGCTTGTTGGCCCATCAGGTTGCGGAAAGTCAACATCCCTTCGAATGCTCGCAGGACTTGAAGATGTTGATACCGGTTCTATCCGTATCGGCGATCGTGATGTCACTCATGTGGCGCCAAAAGATCGCGATATTGCGATGGTCTTCCAGTCTTATGCGCTTTACCCACACATGACTGTGGCAGAGAACATGGGCTTTGCATTGAAGATCGCCGGAGTAAATAAAGATGAGCGCGCACGTCGCGTTCAAGATGCGGCAAAGTTGCTCGATCTCGAGCCTTACCTCGCGCGTAAACCAAAGGCGCTCTCTGGTGGACAACGCCAGCGCGTGGCTATGGGTCGCGCAATCGTTCGCGAACCACAGGTCTTCCTCATGGATGAGCCGCTATCAAACCTCGATGCGAAACTTCGCGTCGCTACCCGTACCCAGATTGCAGCGCTACAGCGCCGCCTCGGAATCACCACTGTCTATGTGACTCACGATCAAGTCGAAGCTATGACCATGGGTGATCGTGTAGCAGTTCTCAAGGATGGTCTCCTCCAGCAAGTAGATTCCCCACGTAACCTCTATGACAAGCCAGCAAATGCATTCGTCGCTGGATTCATCGGCTCTCCTGCGATGAACTTGATCACTGCGCCTGTATCCGGTGGCCAAGCTTCACTTGGTAACTTCAAAGTTAGCGTTCCTGCATCCGCTGGCGCATCGGCAATCGTCGGTGTTCGCCCAGAAGGCTTCAAGCCAACCGGAGCTGGACAAGGCTTTGATATCAAGGTCGATGTTGTTGAAGAGCTCGGTTCTGATGCGTTCGTCTATGGAAAGCCTGTCGCATCGGGTATCTCCCTTACCAATGCCAGTGCAGAAGAGGGTGCTCAAGTCATCGTTCGTTGGGATCCAAAGAATCCACCGAAGGCTGGCGACACTGTCTCGGTCACTGCAGATACATCTGCAGTACACGTCTTCGATGCAGCATCAGGCAAGCGCCTCTAAGTCATCATAAAAAACCCGCCTCTAGTTCACTAGGGGCGGGTTTTTTCTTGCAACAATCGGGTTATTAAGCCCCAAGTTAAGCCATAGCCTTCTTAAGATTCTCATCAATTGCAGCGAGGAACTCTTGGGTATTGAGCCACGGAGCATCTTTGCTGATCAGTAACGCTAGATCCTTGGTCATCTTCCCTTGCTCGACGGTCTGCACACATACCTTCTCGAGCGTGTCAGCAAATTGCGCAAGCTCTGGATTGTTATCAAGTTTTGCGCGATGAGCCAAACCACGTGTCCATGCAAATATTGATGCGATGGGATTAGTAGATGTTGCCTTACCTGCTTGGTGATCGCGGTAGTGGCGAGTGACCGTGCCGTGAGCCGCTTCAGATTCAACTGTCTTTCCATCGGGAGTCATCAACACCGATGTCATAAGACCGAGTGATCCATACCCTTGTGCGACAGTATCCGATTGAACATCTCCATCGTAGTTCTTACATGCCCAGACGTAACCACCCTCCCATCGAAGCGAGGTCGCCACCATGTCATCAATCAATCGATGGTCATATTCGATACCTGCTGCTTGGAATTGGCTCTTAAATTCACTCTCGTAGATTTCAGCAAAAATATCTTTGAAGCGTCCATCGTATGCCTTCAAAATGGTGTTCTTCGTAGATAGATATACCGGATACTTTCGAGCTAAGCCATAGTTCATAGAGGCGCGTGCGAAATCACGGATTGAATCGTCAAGGTTGTACATCGTCATCGCTACACCAGAGCCTGGGAAATCAAAGACATTGAATTCCATCGGCTTAGAGCCGTCGGCGGGAGTGAAAGTGACCGTCAACTTTCCTGGACCTGGGACTTTGAAGTCAGTCGCACGATATTGGTCACCGAAAGCGTGGCGGCCAATAACAATTGGCTTAGTCCAATGTGGGATGAGGCGTGGCACGTTGCTGATGATGATCGGTTCGCGGAAGATGACGCCACCAAGGATGTTACGAATGGTGCCGTTAGGTGATTTCCACATGCTCTTTAAATTAAATTCTTTGACACGAGCCTCATCTGGCGTAATAGTCGCGCACTTCACGCCGACGCCATGCTTTTTAATTGCATGAGCGCTATCTACAGTGACCTGATCGTCAGTAGCGTCGCGATGTTCGATACCAAGATCGTAGTATTCAAGATTGACATCAAGGTAAGGCAGAATAAGTTGATCTTTGATGAATTGCCAAATAATCCTGGTCATCTCATCACCATCAAGTTCGACTACGGTTCCCGTCACTTTAATTTTTGACATTATTTGATTACCTTCCTTATTAAAGATTCTTAACATCTGCTTGTTTGGCGCGGACCGCTTCGGCAGCTACTTTCAACTCAGCCAATTCACTATCGGTGAGCTTGGTTTCTACCACGCGCTTAATACCGGTTTTGCCGATCTCAGCTTCGACGCCAAGATATACGCCAGAAATGCCATATTCGCCGTTGACCCATGCACATACCGGCATGATCGCACCCGAATCTTCGATAACTGCCTTCGCCATTCGAGCAGCTGCAGCCGATGGTGCGTAATAGGCAGAACCGGTTTTTAGCAGAGCCACAATTTCGGCGCCGCCATTTCGAGTTTTCACGACTAATTCTTCGATATCAGCTGCAGAGAGTAATTCACTTAACGGTTTCCCATTGACGCGACAACGACTGGGAACAGGAACCATAGTGTCTCCATGCGATCCAAGAGTAAGAGTCTCGACATCGCTTACTTTTACACCGAGTTTTGTTGCGACAAAGTTTGTAAAGCGCGCGGTGTCAAGCATTCCTGCTTGGCCCATAACGCGGTTGTAAGGAAAAGCAGATGCAATTTGTGCCAACGCTGTCATCTCATCGAGTGGATTGGAGACCACGATAATGACCGCACTAGGGCTATGTTTAGCTACATTCTCCGCAACGCCACGAACGATTCCGGCATTGACTCCGAGTAAGTCCATTCGACTCATGCCTGGCTTGCGCGGTAAACCCGCGGTAATTACTACGACATCAGAGTTCGCAGTCTTTTCATATCCAGCGCCATCTGGAGTTGTGGTAGCACCAATCATCAGCGTCTCAAATCCTTCGATGGAACGAGATTGATTGATATCAAGGGCTAGACCCTCAGGCTTTCCCTCAACGATGTCGGTAAGGATTACCTCATCAAAAATGTTGTACTCGGCTAATCGAAGTGCGGTTGTTGAACCATAAAAACCAGCTCCGACCACTGTGACACGACCTGCCATGCTTGGGGCCCCAATCTCTCTTGATATCAAGATAACTCTACCGCTGGCGCGAAGTTGCTACGGCAGTACTAATGCCAGCGCCAGCAGCGCCAATGCGAGCGTTGCGAGAGAGGCAACGTCGCTCAGATCGCTCCGCCAGGGAGTCCGTTTGCCCCGCTGAAGATGGGCCAGAAGCGCCATGAGAGCCAGGCCGGCAGCGAGAACCAAGGCGCCTACCCGTACAGAGAGGAGCACGCTCATTGTGGTTGAGAGCGCCACCAGAATGAGGGCAACTGTGCTCATATGTGGGATCGCTCCGCCGCCTCAACCACATTGGTCAACAACATCGCGCGGGTCATCGGACCGACTCCACCCGGCATCGGCGCAAAAAAACCCGCACGATTGCGCACATCTGGATGGACATCACCGAGTAATCCAGATTCAGTTCGGGTGATTCCCACATCAAGTACTGCAGCGCCAGCTTTGATATTTTCCGCGGTAATGAAGTGTGCTTTACCTAATGCGGCGATGACAATATCTGCACGTAGCAAATGTGAATGCAAGTCAACAGTTGCCGAATGGGTAACAGTGACTGTCGCGCTCTCCCGCTTGCGCGATAACAGCAATCCCAGCGGCCTACCCACTGTAAGTCCGCGTCCGACCACTACAACCTCGGCGCCGTTGAGTCTGACCCGATATCGCGCAAGGAGTTCGACAATTCCACGTGGCGTACAGGGCAGCGGCGCAGGTTGATCAAGAACTAATTTCCCAAGATTGAGCGGATGTAATCCATCTGCATCCTTGGCAGGATCAATCTCTTCGAGTATCGCGTTGGCATCGATCCCTTTGGGTAGCGGTAACTGCACGATGTATCCGGTGCATTCAGGGGCTCCGTTGAGATCTCGTAGCGCAGCGCGAATATCGTTGAAGGTTGCGCTCGCTGGTAATTCCACTCGAATCGAATGGATACCAACTTCGGCGCAATCCTTATGTTTACCGCCTACATATGCATGTGATCCTGGATCATCACCGACAAGTACTGTTCCCAGTCCTGGCTTTGCCTTGAGAGTTTTAACTCGAGCAGCGAGCTCTTCCTTAATTTCGTGGGCAACCTGCTTGCCATCAAGGATCATCGCGCTCATGGCAGAAGTCTAACCGGCTTTTACCTCTCAATTAGGCATGGGCAAAGTGGCGAACGCCGGTGAAATACATGGTTACTCCTGCTTTTTCGACTGCTGCAATCACCTCTTCGTCGCGAACGCTCCCACCTGGTTGCACAATTGCCGTTACGCCGCCATCAATCAAAATTTCTACACCATCAGCAAATGGAAAGAATGCATCGCTTGCTGCATAACTGCCCTTCGAACGTTCGCCAGCTCGGGTGATTGCTAACCGCGCTGAATCAACTCGATTGACTTGTCCCATTCCTATCCCCACAGCCGCGCCATCTTTGGCTAGCAAGATCGCATTACTCTTCACAGAACGAACGCTCCGCCAGGCAAATTCAAGATCGGCAAGCTCTTGTCCGGAAAGTGCCCTGCCGGCTACCAATTTCCAATTATCTGCCTTATCGCCTTCGCCATTGACGCGATCGAAATTCTGAACAAGAAGACCGCCGTCGATATGACGAAGTTCTCGATCGGCATTGACTGGCTCTACTTTAAGAATTCGAATTGAGGGCTTCTGCTTCAATATCTCAAGCGCTGCATCTTCGAAGTCATGCGCGGCAATCACTTCGGTGAAGACTTCGGATACTCGCTCTGCCATTTCGCGAGTCACGATGCGATTGGCTGCGATGACACCACCGAAAGCTGAGACGGGATCACAACTATGGGCCCGTTGATACGCCTCGCTAATTGATTGGCCGATTGCAATTCCACACGGGTTGGTATGTTTGATGATGGCTACAGCTGGCGCCTGATGATCATGAGCTGCTCGCCACGCGGCCTCAATATCCACGTAATTGTTATAGGACATTTCTTTTCCGTGGAGGACAACTGCATTCGCTAGCCCTGAAGTATTTCCGCTCTCTGAATAAAGAGTTGCGCCTTGATGTGGATTTTCGCCGTACCGTAGCGTCCGAATCTTGGTAAAACTCACTCCTACCCAATCAGGACTCTCTTCTTGCGATTGTTCGCCTAGCCATCTCGCCACCGCAATGTCATAACTAGCTGTTGCACGGAATGCAGCAAGCGCTAGGCCTTCTCGCTCTGCCAACGTGGTACCACCGCTCTTCAGCGCATCGATAATGATTGGATATTGAGAGATGCTCGAGACCACAGCAACGCTCTGATGGTTTTTGGCTGCGCCACGAATCATGCTCGGACCGCCAATATCTATCTGCTCGATACATTGATCAACGCTGGCGCCACTGTGCACTGTTTCAGCAAAGGGATAGAGGCTCACCACTACTAAATCAAATGGGGCAATGCCAAGATCACGCAATTGTTCACCATGACCGGTTAATCGAAGATCAGCCAATATTCCAGCGTGTATCACCGGATGGAGAGTCTTCACTCTCCCATCGAGTGACTCAGGAAATCCAGTTAACTCCTCTACTCGCACAACGGGAATTCCACTTTTTTCAATAGTTGATGCGGTGCTGCCGGTGGAGACAATCTCTACTCCGTTTTGATGCAACTCCCGAGCGAATTCAATCAAGCCACCCTTGTCATACACGCTCACTAGAGCTCGCTTAATGGGCTTTCGCATCACATCCCCTTCTCGGCCAAGACCAGGCTAAGTATGCCAGCGACAATCATTTCTCTCTCAAGCTCCTTGATTCGATTATGGAGCGCCTCTTCACTCTCTCCCGACATAATCGTCAATCTTCGTTGTGCAATGATCTCTCCAGTATCCACCCCTGCATCGATGTGGTGGAGTGTGCAGCCACTTTCGTGCACCCCAGCAGTAAGGGCATCGCGCACCGCATATGCACCGGGAAATGCTGGCAAGAGCGAGGGATGTGTGTTGATGATACGAAAAGTATTTACAAATGTTGGCGAGAGAATTTTCATGAAGCCAGCGCTGACCACTAACCAGGGATCTACACTTGTAATCGCCCTCTCTAACTCCTTTTCCCATGCGCCGCGTTGGTCTCCACTTCGAAAAGGTACGAGCTCGGTTGGCACCTTTGCCGCTCTAGCTCTGCGGAAAATGCCAGCCTCTGGAATTTCGCTAATTACTCGTGCGATTTTTATATGTTCGTAGAGAGCGCCAGTTGGTTCTGTCGCTGCGTCGATGAGAGCTTGCGCGACACTTCCCTCACCCGATGCGAGGATGACAATGGATTTCTTCCCATTAATACTCAGCGGGGCCCCCATTTGTCATATGCAACCTTAAGACCCATTCCAGCCGAGATTTGCAATAAGAAAAGTGCAGGGAATTGCCAGAGTGATGGACCGATAGTGTTTAGCGAACCTCCTAATAAGGTGCCATTGCTCAACCAGGTGAGCAAGAAGATGATGAAAGTGAGGATGAGTGGAAAGATAAGGTAACCAAAGCGCATCTGACTTAATGAAGTTCGTTTGAGAATGGTCATCACGAAGACCCCAGCACCAATTCCAATGAGCGCTCCGAGATATAAGTAGGGGTGGGTCTGCCTTGGAATCGCCCCCAGTAACGGAAAGACAGGTATCTCATTGAGTTGATGGAAACCAGGGGAAATTAAGGTGCCACTTCCAAGAGCGAAACCGCTTCCCAACAGATAAGAGAGCGCCGAGATCGCCATATTTGGCAAGGTGAGAATCGAAAGTACGGTGAGCAAGATGCCACCGATAATTCCGGCATCCAGAACCGCGTAGAGATTGCGAACTACCGAGAAATGAAAGGCCAAGGAAATCGAATAGAAGAGCGAACCTATCCCTAAGAGTCCACCAATGACGATGATAGAAATTCGTGTCAGATCTCGGAGCAGTGAGGGCGTACCTGAAGGGACGACTAAGGTGAACTCTGCGACGACAATAAGTGCAATAACAATTAGTGGAGCCCACCACCAGCGCGGTTGCACATCTGGTGAACGTGAGCCGAGGCTCGCGATGATCATAATCAACGTATAAGTGAAAAATAACCCAATCAAACTCTGTCGTTGTTTTGCATTTAATGCTCGTGCGCTATCGAATTGACGATGTAGTCGATTGAGCGCCCCACGAAAGGCGATAAAGGGAAAAATCAGCGCACCAAGGGGAAGGAAACTCAAAACCCCAGGAATACCGCTGGGTGGTAAGGCGAGCGAAAAGGTGAGGTGATGTGCTCCTAACCAGACCCAGAAAGCCCCACGTAGCGCATCGCTCATCTCGCCACTGAGCGAACCGGCTGTTGCCCATGCAATGAGCACAACAAGTGCCAGTGGAAGGAAGGTGGAGAGCGCAGCGCGCACTCCTTCTGAAGCGCCAGCAATGAGCGGGCGCGCCATCATTAGCGTCCGAGGATGGAGCGGAGTAGTTGTGCACTCTCCGATGGCGTTACACCAACGCGAACGCCAACTGCCTCAAGCGCATCTCGCTTTGCCGATGCCGTGCCAGAAGATCCCGAGACGATTGCACCTGCATGACCCATCGTCTTGCCCTCCGGAGCAGTGAAGCCAGCAACATATCCAACAACGGGCTTGGTTACATACTCTTTAATGAAAGCTGCTGCACGTTCTTCGGCATCGCCACCAATTTCACCAATCATGACGATTGCTTCAGTCTTCGGATCATCTTGGAAGGCGCGAAGAGAATCGATATGGGTGGTGCCAATCACTGGATCGCCACCAATACCTACTGCGGTGGAGAATCCGATATCGCGAAGTTCGTACATCATCTGATAGGTGAGGGTTCCTGATTTGGAAACCAATCCAATCGGCCCACTACCCGTGATATCTGCCGGAATGATTCCCACATTCGATTCACCTGGAGTGATTAAGCCGGGGCAATTCGGACCAATAATTCGAGTAGTGCCTTTGCTCTGCGCATAGGCGACAAATTGCGTCGAATCGTGAACGGGAATCCCCTCGGTAATCACCACCGCAAGTGGCACCTGTGCATCAACTGCATCGATTACTGCTGCTTTGGTGAACTTTGCAGGGACGAAGATAACGGAGACATTTGCTCCAGTAGCTGCGACCGCTTCCTTAGCAGAATTGAAGACTGGAAGGCTCGTGCCATCCATATCAACGCTCTGGCCACCCTTACCCGGTGTCACACCACCGACAATGTTGGTACCTGACTTGAGCATTCGCTTTGTATGTTTCGTTCCTTCAGAACCCGTCATGCCATGGACGATGACGCGACTATCTTTATTGAGGAAGATGCTCATTATTTAGCCGCCAATTCTGCGGCGCGTGCAGCTGCGCCATCCATAGTCTCAGCTTGTTCGACAAGAGGGTGATTGGCCTCTTTCAAAATCCGGCGCCCCTCGAGAACATTATTTCCATCGAGGCGAACCACAATGGGTTTCGTTGCTTTGTTGCCCAACATCTCGAGCGCCTGGATAATTCCATTGGCAACTGCATCGCATGCAGTGATGCCACCAAAGACGTTGACGAAAACGCACTTCACATCTTTATCATTCAAAATAATCGAGAGTCCATCAGCCATGACTTGAGCAGATGCGCCCCCACCGATATCGAGGAAGTTGGCAGGCTTCATGCCACCAAATTTCTCACCTGCGTATGCCACAACATCGAGCGTGCTCATCACAAGACCGGCGCCATTCCCAATAATTCCCACTTGACCATCTAGTTTTACGTAATTGAGATCTTTCTCTTTCGCGAGGGCCTCGAGTGGATTTGTTGAAGCGTGATCAACGAGCGCCTCATGATCTGGATGACGAAATCCCGCATTGTCATCGAGTGTGACCTTGCCATCGAGAGCGATAACCCGACCATCCTCAGTCTTCACTAGCGGGTTCACTTCAACCAACGTTGCATCTTCAGCGACAAAACATGCCCAGAGTTTGACCAAAACATCGGCTACCTGTTTCTGCACATCGCTGGGGAATTGCGCCTGCTGTGCAATGGATTGGGCGAGCGCAGCATCGATGCCCTTTGCTGGGTCGATATGGACTTTCGCTAATTTCTCAGGGGTTTCGTGCGCTACCTGTTCGATATCCATGCCGCCAGCAACTGATGCCATGACAAGAAAGGAGCGCGCCGCTCGATCTAGGAGAATCGCTAGGTAGTACTCCTCTTTGATAGGTGCAGCTTGGGCAATCATTACTTTATGTACGGTGTGACCTTTGATATCCATTCCAAGGATTGCTTCCGCTTTAGCGAATGCATCATCAGGATCAGTAGCAAGTTTCACGCCGCCTGCTTTCCCGCGGCCACCAATCTTCACCTGCGCCTTGACGACAACCTTGCCACCCATTCCAGCAGCGGCGCGCTTTGCCTCATGAGGTGTCGTTGCGACTTTGCCTGCAAGAACCGGAATTCCATGTGCCTCGAATAAATCGCGCGCTTGATACTCGAAAAGATCCACTACTTCTACCTCTCGCTTCAGACACCTCTGGAATTGCTCGTGTAATCCTAGCGATGACCAACTGCCTCTTTGACCCAATCGGCAATCTCGTTGGTGGACGCGCCTGAAGTGAAAATCTTGGCTACGCCTAACGCGCTCAATTCCTTAATGTCATCATCGGGAATAACCCCACCACCGAAGACGAGAATCTTCCGATCTCCGAGAAGCTCCATGATTCGTCGGAAGAGAGTGAGGTGGGCCCCGGAAAGAATCGAAAGACCAATTGCATCGGCATCTTCTTGAATGGCGGTGGTGACTATCTCTTCTGGACTCTGGTGAAGACCGGTGTAGATCACCTCGCACCCTGCATCACGGAGGGTTCGCGCCACTACCTTCGCGCCGCGATCATGGCCATCAAGGCCAGCCTTCGCGACCACTACTCGGATTGGCCTACTTCCCATAGCGCTACCGTGCCACGCACTCAGCCTTGGCGCCAAATCATAGTTTTTCCACTGGGGCATAGCGGAGTAAAAGGCGGCGCTCGCCGTAATTCCCGAAGTCAATGGTGGCTTCAGCGCGCTCCCCCTCGCCTGTGAGGGAACGAACGTGGCCGATTCCGAAGGTCTGATGGAGGACGCGATCGCCTACTGCCAAATCGAGAGAGATGACACGTTTACCAGTTGAACGTACTGCAGGTGCGCTTTTGATCTTTGGTGTGAAGGTTGGCGATTTTTGTTCCATGAGATGTTCTGGAATCTCGCCGAAGAAACGTGAAGGTGCGTTGTAGGTTGGAGTGCCGAACATAAAACGGGTTGACGCGCGCGTGAGATAGAGACGTTCGCGAGCGCGAGTGAGGCCAACATATGCAAGACGTCGCTCCTCTTCGATCTCATTGGGATCACCTAATGAACGCGAGTGCGGGAAGACGCCCTCCTCCAGTCCAGTGAGGAAGACGGTAGGAAACTCCAATCCCTTGGCGGTGTGCAAGGTCATCAAGGTAACGACGCCACCGTGATCTTCACCATCGGGGATTTGATCAGAATCTGCAACGAGCGAGACCCGCTCTAAGAATCCGACAAGTGATATCTCGGAAAGCGCATCGTCGTCGCCTTGAGGATTTTCGTCCTCTTCATACTCTTGCGCGACTGCTACCAACTCCTCGATATTTTCTAATCGCCCTTCATCTTGTGGGTCGGTACTGTCGGAGAGTTCAGCGCCCAAACCGCTCTGTTCGATGACTGCCTCAGCAATGACTGATGGCTTAAAACCCTTCTCGACCATGGTGCGCAAGGTCGCCATGAGATTTGCAAATTGATCGATTGCGGAGATTGCGCGTGCAGACAGGTCCGAGGCTTGGTCGCACCTAAAGAGCGCATCCCAAAGTGGAAGATCAAGAGCATCGAGGGAGGCAATCGCTTTATCACCGATTCCGCGTTTGGGAGTATTGATGATTCGTCGGAGTGAGATCTCATCGTAGGGATTTGCTAACACTCGTAAATAAGCGAGTAAATCTCGGACTTCTTTTCGTTCGTAGAAGCGGACTCCCCCAACAACTTTGTAGGGAATAGCGCTACGCATAAAGACCTCTTCAAAGGGGCGAGATTGATTATTGGTTCGGTAGAAAATCGCAGTCTCCCCCGGTTGGGAGATTCCCTCGCTCTGCAAGCTGCGAATCTCGTTCACGACGAACTCGGCTTCATCGCGCTCGTCATCGGCTTCGTAGGTGATGATTGCCGATCCTGCGCCAGAGTCGCTCCAGAGGTTCTTCGCCTTTCGACTCGCGTTATTTGTAATTACTGCATTTGCAGCCGAGAGGATGTTTTGGGTCGAACGATAGTTCTGCTCAAGCAAGATGGTGCGCGCAGATGGGTAATCCTCTTCAAATTGGAGGATATTGCGGATAGTTGCGCCTCGGAAAGCATAGATTGATTGATCGGCATCACCAACAACGCAAAGTTCGGCAAGTGGGAAGCCATCGCTCTCATTACCGACTAATTCACGTACTAATACATATTGGGCATGGTTGGTATCTTGATACTCATCGACGAGAACATGTCGAAACCTAGAGCGGTAACGCGCCTTTACCTCGGGGTGGCGCTGCAGTAACTCGACGGTCTTCATAATCAGATCATCAAAATCAAAAACATTTCCCTCGTGTAATTTCTTCTGGTAGATGGCGTAAGTTTCAGCGACTATCTCTTCGAAATGGTTCGTTGTTTGATTGGCATAGTCGGCTGGTCCCATCAATTCATTCTTGGCATTGCTGATGAGCGCGTGGATCTGCCGTGGGTTATATCTTTTCGGATCGAGATTGAGATCCTTGCCGATGAGCGCGACTAAACGTTGCGCATCACTCTGATCGTAAATGGTGAAGTTCTGCTTGTAACCAGCAGCGACCGCCTCTTGGCGCAAGATTCGTACACACGCGGAGTGGAAAGTGGAGACCCACATCGATTTGGCGCGCAGCCCGACGAGGGCTTGAACCCGCTCACGCATCTCGCCCGCTGCTTTATTGGTGAAGGTAATGGCGAGGATTTCGTAAGGAGCGAATGCACGTGCGGCGAGGAGGTAAGCGATTCGATTGGTGAGGACTCGGGTTTTTCCCGACCCGGCGCCAGCGACGATCAGAAGTGGTGAACCAGCGTGAATGACCGCTTCGCGCTGTGCTGGGTTTAACCCGTCAAGGAGTGGGTGATTGGACCCGGTTTCACTCATAATGTACGAGCCTAACCTGAGCCACTGATAAGGAGCGCCATGGAGCCGATTGCCGACCATGAGATTTCACGAATCCTCGCAGTGACCGCGCACCCTGATGACATCGACTTCGGGGCTGGGGGAACTATTGCGCAGTGGACCGCTAAGGGAATCGAGGTTGGCTATTGCATCGCCACTAATGGTGACCAAGGTGGGGAAGATCCAGATATTCCGCGCGATCAGATGCAAGTAATTAGACAGAAAGAACAACGTGATGCCGGAAAAATTCTTGGCGTCACGGATATGGAATTCTTGAATTATCGTGATGGCTGGCTCGAACCCACTATTGAATTACGTAAGAAAATCGTCCGCGCAATCCGTCGTTTCCAACCAGATCGTTTAGTAATCCAAAGTCCAGAGCGAAATTGGGATCGACTCGGTGCAAGCCATCCAGATCACATGGCTGCTGGAGAAGCTGCGATCCAAGCTGTATATCCAGATGCGCGTAATCGTTTTGCATTCATGGATTTACTCGATGAAGGTCTCGAACCGTGGCGAGTAAAAGAAGTCTGGGTGATGTCGATGGTTACACCGAATCACTACATCGATATCACGGAGACTTTCCCAAACAAGATGGCGGCGCTTAATGCCCATGTGAGCCAAACGGCGCACAATGCGGATTTAGAGAAGATGGTTCGCGAATGGGGCGAACGGAATGCAACTAATGGTGGTTTACCTGAAGGTCGAATCGCCGAGGCATTCCGAGTAGTTAATACAAATTAACTATTTAACTAACTTGTAACCCTTCGGGCATTTGGGGCTTATACCGCTGATTTTACGGATTGATTTGCCTTTAGAGCAGGTAACTGTCTTTGTAGTTGGTTTCCTCGCGGCGGGTTTTACAACTGGGGAACTTTGAGCTGTTTCTGAACTCTGCGCAGGAGTCATGACCTCTTCTTTAACCTCAAGAAAATCCTCTTCGACTAAATGTTCTGCGCTGTCCTTGGCGCCTGGCACAGCCGATTGGCTTAGCTTTATTTTGATTTTAGGTGAGGAAAAGTTAAAACCGTATGCAGCAAAAATCAACCAGCCGCGACGTTCAAGTAGATTCACGGTCGTAAGTCGCTCCACACCATCTTCGCTCAGTACTGAGATGGTTGCCGAAGCGGGAGTGCGATCAAATCCATAGATGCACTTGGCAACGTCCGCTCTCATTATCAAGTCATAGGTACCGCCAAATTCTCTTCCGTTTGCAGCAAAATGTGGCGCGCTTACCAGATAATCCAAAGTCTGCTCCGCAGCATTGAATGCTGGTATCGAGCCATCATAAACAGTGGCATTGGTGGTTACTACTCCGGCTAGACCATCTGTTTTCGTTAGGCACTCTTTCTTCCCTCCAAGCGCGTCGGCATCACGGAGCAAATCTCGTGGACGCAAGCTGCCAAAAGCCCATATTTTTGGAGTAGCACTAGCCGTATCCTTTGCAAAAGGAAGAACCAGATTAAAGCGTTGCAATGTAACTTTATTGAAATCACCTGCCGTCGAGTATCTCTGGGCTAAACCTCCATCGCCCGCTGTCACGAATGTGAGCGGTGCGTTACGAAACTCGCTTTGAAGAGACTCTGTGAATTGATTTTTTGCAATCCATTGAGCCACAACTGGGACTTCGGTGGGAGATCCATTGACCGCAGTTATCCAATAATCTCCAGCATTTCTCACCACTACCTGGGGCCCGCGCATGCGTCCGTGAATCCAGCCACTCACCTTGCTACTTGTTCTAATCGATACGGCAAAAGAGGTGTTGCTAGGAAATTGCTCCCTCTTAAAACAGACACCATCAGTAGTTGCCGCACAATTCTTATGTATGGTTCCCACTTGTGCACCGTTAAATGTGAAGCGCTGCTTAATTGCTTCTTCGGGGAAAAAATCATCTAGGCGCTCGTTAGGAAGCGAGTAGGCACGTCGAGCTGTTCCATCTAATACGGTGCTTACAGGTTGCAGCATGGTCACTACCCGCTCCCAGAACGGTTGCTTGCCCTCTTCATAAGTGCCATCCAAGAGGACTGACACTAGAAAATCTGAACCTCCTGGATGAGTGATACCAGGGAAGGTCCAGATAGTTTCTACTTTGGAATCGGGAATATTTTTTACAGAATCTCCACTCCAGTAATACTTATCGTCTTTGGTGACGAAGTCTTTGAAGATTCCCTTGACATTCTTCCCATTATTTCCGCGTGCAAAGACTGCATCAATACAATTTTTCTCACTCCTGTTTGTACATGGAACAAGCATTGCTTTGATAGTAAAGTATTCAGAATTAGCACAGAGTGGATCACTCACCGATTTACATAGAGGACCAGTAGCAACTCCATTTTTATAGACAACTGCTCGTAGAGCAGGAATGAAAAAGTAATCTTCACGATCATCGAAACCAAAACCCACTTCGCCTGCTTGACTTGCTTGTGGGGCAATCCAATGCTCTTCGATTCGATCTTGAGCTATGGCGCCAGTACCAGCTGGAGCAAATAAAGCTAAGACCAGGATCCCAAAGAGCGATTTACGCACATATTTATATTAGTTTTGCACTCGTTCGAAAGTCGAGTTTTTCGACCTACTCCCACTCGATTGTTGCGGGGGGCTTACTGGTGATGTCCAATACGACCCGATTTACCCCATGAACTTCATTGGTGATGCGGTTAGAAATCTTGGCTAATACATCGTTAGGCAAACGTGACCAATCAGCAGTCATCGCATCCTCACTCGATACTGGACGTAAGACAATCGGGTGCCCATAAGTTCTGCCATCTCCCTGCACACCCACGCTATGGACATCAGCAAGTAACACAACAGGACATTGCCAAATCTCCCGATCGAGCCCTGCGTTATGTAACTCTTCGCGAGCAATTGCATCGGCATGGCGTAAGAGCTCTAAGCGTGGCTGGGTAACTTCGCCAATAATTCGAATACCCAATCCGGGACCAGGAAATGGTTGACGCCAGACAATCGCCTCTGGGAGTCCTAACTCCAAACCAAGTGCACGTACCTCATCTTTGAAGAGAGTTCGCAGCGGCTCAACTAATCCAAATTGCAAATCATCGGGAAGTCCGCCCACATTGTGATGGCTCTTGATATTTGCTGTTCCACTTCCGCCACCAGATTCAACAACATCAGGATAAAGCGTTCCCTGCACTAAGAACTTCACATCACTCGCTGCACTCTCTCGTGCTGCACCTTCAAATGAGCGGATAAATTCTCGCCCGATAATCTTCCGCTTCTCTTCAGGGTCAGTCACACCTTTGAGCGCGCCAAGAAACTTCTCTTTAGCATTGACGACTTTCAATTTCACGCCCGTTGCGGCAACAAAATCACGTTCTACTTGCTCTGCCTCACCTTGGCGAAGTAATCCATGATCAATAAAAACACAGGTGAGTTGCGCTCCCACTGCACGTTGCACGATTGCAGCGGCAACAGCTGAATCAACTCCACCAGAGAGACCACAAATAACTCGCTCTAAACCAACTTGCACGCGAATCCGTTCAATTTGTTCTTCGGCGATGTTCGAAGCGGTCCATGAAGGTTCGCATCCCACCACGCCAATCAACCAACGCTCTAGTACCTCTTGGCCGTATGTAGAGTGCACCACTTCTGGGTGATACTGAACTCCAGCTAATTTCCCATCCGGTGATTCAAATGATGCAACAGGAGTCTGCGAAGTCGAACCTGTAACAGTAAAACCTTCTGGTGCACGAACCACGCTGTCGCCATGGGACATCCATACCTGTTGTGCTTTAGGTAGCCCATTAAATAACGGTGAATTGCTATGTACGGTCAATTCGGTTCGACCATATTCGCGCGCACCCGTCTTACCTACCTCACCGCCAAGGGTCGCAGCCATCACTTGAAATCCGTAACAAATTCCAAAGACCGGAACGCCAGAGCGCAATAGCGCTTCATCTAATTTCGGTGCGCCACTTTCATACACGCTCGAAGGTCCACCCGAGAGGATGATTGCTTTCGGTTTTTTATCGAGCAGCTCGCGCACACTCATCGTATGCGGAACAATCTCGCTATAAATTTTCGCCTCACGAACCCGTCGGGCAATCAGCTGTGCGTACTGCGCTCCGAAATCTACGACGAGCACCAAATCACGGGCGATGGATAACCACCTCGACTCGCTGGAACTCCTTCACATCCGAATACCCAGTTGTAGCCATTGCGCGGCGAAGTGCGCCAAACAAATTCATAGTGCCATCAGCGTTATGTGAAGGGCCATGCAAAATCTCAGCGAGTGTTCCCACGGTGCCCACGTGAACCCGTTGGCCACGCGGAAGCTCCGGATGTACCGCTTCAACTCCCCAGTGCCAACCTTTACCGGGTGATTCCACCGCGCGGGCAAGAGGCGAACCCATCATCACAGCATCAGCGCCACATGCAATTGCTTTAGCGATATCTCCGCTACGACCAACCGATCCATCGGCAATCACATGAACGTAACGCCCACCAGATTCATCGAGGTACTCCCGTCGCGCAGCAGCAACTTCGGCAACTGCCGTTGCCATCGGAACTGCCACACCGAGAACCTGGCGAGTGGTGTGCGCCGCACCACCACCAAATCCCACCAAGATTCCCGCAGCGCCAGCACGCATCAGGTGGAGCGCAGCGTTAGCAGTAGCAACGCCACCCACAATCACTGGCACATCTAATTCATAAATGAATTTCTTTAAATTCAACGCAGTATCTTTATCTTTCGGCGAAACATGTTCAGCGCTCACCGTCGTTCCGCGGATCACAAAAATATCAACGCCAGAATCGATCACGACCTTATGAAACTCTGCAGCACGTTTAGGCGAGAGCGCGGCAGCAACAGTCACTCCCCCGGCGCGCACCTCCGCAATCCGCTCTTTTATCAACTCAGGTCGAATCGGAGCAGAGTAGAGCTCCTGCATTCTTCGCGTTACTTGGTGATCGGGAATGGAGGCGATTTCACCGAGTGGAATCCGTGGATTCTCATACCGCGTCCATAACCCCTCAAGATTAAGGACTCCAATTCCCCCTTGCTTTCCAATCTCAATCGCCGTCTCAGGAGAGACCACTGAATCCATGGGAGCTGCGAGCATAGGAATCTCACACTTATATGCATCAATCTGCCATGCAGTCGAAACGTCCTCCGGATTACGGGTGCGGCGACTCGGCACAATCGCAATGTCATCAAAGGAATAGGTATGGCGCGCACGCTTACCTGGAGCAATCTCGATCTCGCTCATATTCACCGTCCCCGATAATTCGGCGCATCGATGGTCTGATCAATGCTGTGTGGATGGCTCTCTCGTAACCCCGCTGAAGTAATCTGCACGAACCGTCCATTCTGCTGTAAATCTGAGATGTTCCGCGCACCGGCATAACCCATACCCGAACGAAGTCCCCCTGCTAGTTGATGGACCACTTGTGTGACGGTACCGCGATAGGAGACGCGCCCCTCGATTCCCTCTGGCACCAATTTATCTTCAGAGAGAATGTCATCTTGCATGTAGCGATCCTTTGAATATGAGGGAGTCGCCCCACGCGATGCCATGGCGCCGAGTGAACCCATGCCGCGATATGACTTGAACTTTGCACCATTCTCTTCATGCCATTCGCCAGGTGATTCTTCACAACCAGCAAAGAGCGATCCGAGCATCACAACATCTGCACCTGCAACGATTGCTTTGACGATATCGCCGGAATATTGAATTCCACCATCAGCGATAAGCGGCACTCCTGCCGAACTTGTTGCCTTGTGCGCCTCCATAATTGCAGTGATTTGCGGAACGCCCACACCAGCAACAACTCGAGTAGTACATATCGAACCAGGACCCACTCCTACTTTCACGGCATCGGCACCAGCATTGATTAGCGCTTGAGCGCCTGCGCGGGTAGCGACATTGCCACCAATTACTTGTTGTGTCGGATTGGCTTTTTTAATCTTCGCAATCGCATCTAACACGCCTTGGTGATGTCCATGAGCGGTATCAACAACGAGAACATCAACGCCAACTTCCATGAGCGCCAGAGCGCGTGCGAATCCATCGTCGCCAACGCCAACGGCAGCACCGGCGAGCGCTCCACCTGCAGCCTTCACCGATTTAACGTGAGTAACGTGATCTGCTATCGATAAATTGCGATGGATGATTCCTGCGCCGCCCGCCTTCGCCATTGCAATTGCCATCGAACTTTCGGTGACGGTATCCATTGCCGAAGAGATGATGGGAACCTGTAGCGAGAATTTCTCTGTTAATCGAGTGGCGGTATCCACTTCACTCGGAACCACCTGGGATGCATCGGGAAGTAAGAGCACGTCATCGAAGGTCAGGCCGAGCATCGCTACCTTCTCAAACTCGCGCATGCTCACCTCCGCCTTCTAGACCCAATCCTAGTGAGAGATTGGCGGCTTACTTTCCTATGGTCGAACCGACGAGTTCGCAGGCTTCAACGAGGTTATCCACCACGGTAGCGCCTGTTGCTTGAGCCACCTGCCATCCTGGACCGCCCAGAATTAAACGCGGAGCCGGCCGCAGCGCAGGCAGCGCGGTCATCACTGAATAGTCAGCATTCTTAGATAGCTGTGCCCAGAGAAAGATAACTGGTGGATGGGTCTTTCGGACCATGTCGGAGAGCGCTTCAACTGGTGTTCGTGCGCCAAGGAAATGTGTTGCGATGTTCACTTCGGCTAGCGCAGCAGCCAGCGCATGGATTGCCAAGCAATGATGTTCTTCACCAATGCTCGCTAAGAGAACTGGTTTTGGGTTTCGCGGAGATTCAATCTCATTAGTGCAGTCGCGCATGATTCGCTTCACAATCTCAGAGAAGAGATGCTCTACCTCTATGCCCGAACCGCTCTCTTCCCACTGTTTTCCGATTGTTACCAACGATGGCACAAGAATTTCATTCCACGTCTTGATAATTCCCGAGGAGAGAATCTCGCGGCGAATGAGAGCTTCTACGAAGGCGCTGTCGATACTGTGGAGAGCGCGGATGATTGCCGCGACCACATCCTCGCGATCTTGGAATGTGGGCAGCGGAAGCGGTTCATCGATCGAGACGGGAGCGGATTTTGCTATCAGAGCTGCTTGCTGAGGGGGTACCCCCGAGACGACCAGTCGGCGCATAGCGGCCAGGCGAGCAAGATCCTCATCGGAATAGCGACGGTGCGCTCCCGCCTCGTGAGTGGAGGGGCCTAGGCCATAGCGACGGTCCCAGGTTCGTAGGGTGGCTGGGGCTACGCCAAGGCGGTGAGCCAACTCGGCCACTGTTATCCCGCTGGTTTCGCGGCCGATCTCGTGGTGAGCCATCTCTCACACCCCTCTCAGCAGAAATTCACTCCCAAAGCCCTTCTGGTACTTGAACAACCTATGGCGCGATTGGTAGCGTAGCGCACGGTAAAGGAAAAGGTGAGTGGAAATGGCTGAGATTTCACGGCTACCCATGCCAACTGCTGATAACTGGGAGTGGCAATTCGAAGGAGCCTGCCGGAATTACCCGGCTGAGATGTTCTTCCATCCTGAAGGCGAGCGCGGCCCAAGTCGCCGTAAGCGGATCGTAGAGGCGAAGGCCATCTGCGCCTCCTGCCCTGTCCTCACTCAATGTCGCGAGCATGCCCTTGCAGTGCAGGAGCCATATGGGATCTGGGGTGGGCTCTCCGAAGATGAGCGCGCCGAATTGATTTCACGCTCCAACCGAATCGCAATGTAAATCAATCCTTCTGTAATACCCCCTCAACGAAAAAGAGGGCCAGTCGCCAGAAACGACCGGCCCTCTTTTTTAATGATTACTCATTAATGGGAATGTCCACCAGGTCCATGTGAATGGCCATGGCCACCAGCGGCAGGAATCTCCTCTTCTTTCTTTTCGAAGACAAGAGCCTCAGTGGTGATGAACATCGCTGCAATTGATGCTGCATTAGCAAGAGCTGAACGGGTTACTTTCACAGGATCGATGACGCCATCTTTGACGAGATCGCCATAGACATCACTGTCCGCGTTGTATCCCTCGTTCTTAGAGAGTGCGCGCACCTTTGCGACGACTACATAACCCTCTTGACCTGCATTCTCGGCAATCCATCGAAGTGGTTCATCGCAAGCCTTGCGCACCAAACGGACGCCAACTGCCTCATCACCATGATTACCGAGATCATCAGCGAGAACATCAGCAGCATGAACGAGCGCAGCGCCGCCACCTACAACGATTCCCTCTTCGACCGCAGCGCGCGTTGCTGAGATAGCATCTTCAAGACGGTGCTTCTTCTCTTTGAGTTCTGTCTCGGTGTATGCACCAACTTTGATTACGCAGACGCCGCCGGCAAGTTTGGCAACTCGCTCTTGGAGTTTCTCGCGATCCCAATCAGAGTCTGCCCGCTCGATTTCATTACGAATCTCATTGACGCGAGCATCGACATCGCTCTTCTTGCCTGCGCCATCGACGATAGTGGTGTTGTCTTTGGTGACGACCACGCGGCGAGCGCGGCCAAGGACATCAAGTCCCACTTGATCAAGCTTGAGACCGATTTCAGTAGAGACCACTTCGCCACCTGTAAGGATTGCGATGTCTTGGAGCATTGCTTTACGACGATCACCAAAACCGGGAGCTTTTACCGCTACTGATGTGAAGGTGCCACGCATCCGGTTCACGACAAGAGTGGAGAGCGCTTCACCCTCTACATCTTCAGCAATGATGAGTAGTTGCTTCCCTGATTGCACGACCTTTTCCAGGAGCGGAAGGATCTCGGAAATCGCTGAAATTTTTCCGCTAGTCACTAGGACGTACGCATCTTCTAGGACAGCTTCCATTCGCTCTGCATCAGTCACGAAGTATGGAGAGATATATCCCTTATCGAATTGCATGCCTTCGGTGAAATCGAGTTCAAGATTGGTCGTTGACGATTCTTCAACGGTGATAACGCCATCTTTGCCAACCTTGTCCATGGCATCTGCAATCAATTCTCCGATTGCAGAGTCCTGAGCAGAGATAGTTGCGATATCAGCAATCTGCGCCTTGCCAGAGACAGGCGTTGCGATTTCATGGAGCTTCGTGGTGATTGCAGCGACTGCCGCCTCGATACCAATCTTCAAGCCCATCGGTTGCGCTCCGGCGGCGAGATTTCGCAACCCTTCGCGAACCATGGCTTGGGCAAGGACAGTGGCCGTGGTCGTACCATCGCCAGCAACATCGTTGGTCTTCGTTGCTACTTCCTTGACCAATTGCGCGCCCATATTCTCGGCAGGATCAGTAAGTTCAACTTCTTTCGCGATGGTTACGCCGTCATTAGTAACGGTAGGTCCACCGAACTTCTTATCGATGACGACATTGCGCCCTTTTGGTCCCAGAGTTACCTTCACGACATCGGCGAGGATATTTACTCCACGCTCCATGCCGCGACGCGCTTCTTCATCAAATTGGAGAATTTTTGCCATGAGCGTCTAATCCTTAACTAGGTTGATTATTCGATGATTGCAAGAATGTCGCGGGCTGAGAGCACGAGGTACTCAGTTCCCTTGAGCTTGACTTCGGTTCCGCCGTACTTGCTGTACATCACGCGATCGCCAACTTTGACATCCATCGGCACGCGAACACCATCATCAAAGCGCCCTGGACCTACGGCGACAACTTCGCCCTCTTGCGGCTTCTCTTTGGCGGTATCTGGAATGACAAGACCAGATGCGGTTGTCTGCTCTGCATCACTTGGTTTGACAACGATGCGATCTTCTAGTGGCTTGATCCCTACTGATGATGCTGCCATAGCGAACTTCCTTCCAAAAGTTATGTTGTGATATCTCCTCGCGCCCCTCGGGCGACACCCTGCTTGCCGTGCAGGATTACCGTGCAGGTTTACCGTGCGGGCAGTTAGCAGTGTCGGGGTGAGAGTGCTAACGCAAAGGGTAGAACCTGGCTCTCAGGCGGTCAATTTGAGGAGGTGACCGGCAGCCCAGGCTCGACATCGAGGGCGAGCCGATCTGGGGCGAGCCCTGCCTCGACGGCGAGGGCCCCCAGGGCAGCCACCATCGCCCCGTTATCAGTACAGAGCTCAGGGGCTGGAATCGCCAGAGTGATACCTGCCGTTGCCGCGCGCTCTCCCGCTAGAGCCCTAAGCCGGGAATTGGCCGCTACCCCACCTGCAATCAATAACCGATCTATTCCGGTACGCGCAGATGCCGCGATTGCTTTCGCAGTCAACACATCAACAACGGCCTCTTGAAATGATGCAGCAACGTTCGCGCGTTCCCGATCGGTGAGCTCAGGGTTCTTTTCAATCCATCGTGCAACTGCGCTCTTAAGCCCTGAAAATGAAAAGGAGAACTCTTTCTCTGCTCGTTCATTCTCGTCGGCAAAAAGGGTAAGACCGCGTGGAAAATCAATTGCCTCTCGATCTCCTTCGCGCGCTAGTCGATCTAAGTGTGGCCCACCAGGAAATGGCAAACCGAGGATCCGTGCAATTTTGTCGAATGCCTCACCAGCTGCATCATCAAATGTGGCGCCTAGCTCTCTGATGTCATTATTGATATCGCGCACTTCAAGTATTGAAGAATGTCCACCACTGACTAAGAGGGCGATCGTTGGTTCCGGTTCATTCTCGAGCGCATCTACTGCAATGTGTGCAGCGAGATGATTGACGCCATAAATAGGAATACCCAATCCCGCAGCAAGCCCAGTCGCACCACCAGTTCCCACCAGCAACGGGCCGGCCAACCCTGGGCCACGAGTAACAGCAATCGCATCGAAGTCGCTTAATTTCACATTAGCTTGCATAAGAGCGCGATCAAGGGTCGGATAAAAGGCTTCAACATGTGCGCGAGCGGCAACTTCGGGGACTACTCCCCCATATCGAGCGTGCTCGGCGAAGCTCGAAGCGATTTCATTGGCTAAAAGCGTTCGTCCGCGAACAATTCCAATACCGGTCTCATCACAGGAAGTTTCAATACCTAGTACTAACGGCTCGTTCCGCTTCATTGATGTACATCCGTAGAGTGAAGTGGTTTCTCCATTACTAGAGCATCGCCAAAGCGGGCGTAATACCCAACTCGACGGGAGATTTCAGTAAAACCATTCTTTGCATAAAGCGCTCGCGCTGGTTCATTCCCATCGCGTACTTCAAGGAGCACGCTCGATGCGCCCAGAGTCAAAGCTCTCTCGATGAGATGATCTAAGAGGCGTTGGCCGAGTCCGCGACCTTGGAATTCCTTAGCAACGCCAAGAGTATGAATATCTACCGGCTCACCACCGCCAGTGAATGCAATTCCGGCATAGCCGACGATACGCGGTTGCGCTCCGCTCTGATCTTCGAGAACAACGTAATAGCGCGAGCGTGGAACTGAATGTAACTCCTCTTTAAATTGTCCTAAGGTCCACGGATCAGGGAAGAGCCCTCGCTCGATCGAGAGGATCTCACCCAAATCGAAGGTGCGAAGTTCGCGCAGATGAATCGAAGTCAATGGCGCTAGCGCTGCATCTGGTTTACGTAAATAGAGTGGCTCGGTTCTGATAGAGCGAGGGTTATTTGCTGCGCGAAACAACCCCAAGGGCGTAGGAAATGCATCAACAATTCCCGAAGGAACCTGATCGACTTTTGAGATTGAAATCTCTGAGATTCGTTGGCTCTTCTCGTCATACCTTGCCCAGTAACGCTCTTTCCGTCGCGCATCAAGGGAGATAACTGTGTCCCTACTTAACTTAAGCGATTGCGCAATAGCATCGAGTGAGACCACGCCAATCCATGGAATACCCCGCGCCTTCGCAAAGCCTTGCGCAAAGATGATGCCAACGCGCAGACCAGTAAATGGCCCTGGTCCGATGCCAACAATCACATGATCAACCTCGGCTACGCCCTCGACTCTGCTCACCAATTCACCGAGCGCCCCGCCATGAGAGGTCGCGCCCTCAATTTCACCCGACCAGATAATCTCTCCATCTTCGACGACGCCGACGATTGTGTGGGCGCTCGATGTATCGATTGTCAACGCTCGTCTCATAGAACTAACTCGCTCCAGCGGGTATCAGAGCCTGTAATTGTGAGGGTACGAGACTCTCCTTCGCCGATTTCGATTGCGATATGTAAGCCATCCCCAGTGAGATCAAATTGCTTTCCCCATTCGACGATAGTGAGCGAGCTATCGATATCTATATCTAGTTCTTCGAAAGCCTGCTGCGGGTTGGATAAATCGAGAAGACGGTAAGCATCTATGTGATTGATTGGAAATATTCCACGATAATTTTTCACCATTACGAAAGTAGGAGAGGTCACCTGCTCTCTTACACCAAGGGCATGGATCAAAGTCTGTGCAAAAAAAGTTTTTCCTGCGCCCAAAGGGCCCTCGAGTAAAAGTAAATCACTTAGACGAACCTGGCTCGAGATTTTCTGTGCAAGCGCCTCCATCTCGTCAATAGTCTCAATCGCCAGGGTCATCTTCATAAAAAAAGAGTACCGGTTTGAGTAATCCAAAAGAATTGGGCCTGCACCCGAAGGTACAGGCCCAACTCAGATACTGCTTATAGCTACTGGTTATGAACCAATCGACTCGAACGTATCCGCATCGAAGTCTTCGGCTGGGTACCAGTTTGGATCACTCTCACGAGTGAGATCGAGAATCGCTTGACTTGGAAGTCGCTTCAAGCGCGCAGTCATGTCACCTAAACGGACCATATCCATCCACTGTGGGAAGGAGAACTTAACGTGTCCAGTTCCTGGTGTATCGCTTTGGACGACAGGTCCTGCGGCGTTGAACTTGGTGTACTCATCAAGAGGTTGACCCCAGAAGGCAGCGAACTTCTTTGCTGGCGCCTTCTTCTTCTTTGCCTTTGCAGCAGCAACTGCAGCGGCATGTTGGGCATTTGCCTTCTCAATCATCCACGACATCATGGGCTGGAATTCGACTGTCTCCTCGGTGTTATTGAAGGCGATAGTCGGGACATTGATCTGTCCAGTCATGGTGTCGAGCTTCTTGAGCTTAGCGAGCGCATCAGCATCTGCCTTGAGTGGGGCGGCCTGTTTGAATCCTGCTACCAGAGCAAGAAGTCCATCGATACCGGCCTCACCGGAGAGTGCAACGTTATATGTTGCGCGCTCATCCTCGGAGAGTTTCTTCGCATAATCAACGTTCTGATTGTCAGCAAAGTTCTTATTCCCGACCTGAGTCTCAAGGTCATAACGAGCAAAGGTCGCAAAACCTGCGATGTTCACCATGTTCTCTGCAACTGCGAGCGCAGGTTGGAGAGCTAGTGAGAAGCCAGTGTTCGCTGAGGTCGATGCGCTTGCTGCTGCAATGCTTGAGGTGTCAATTGGAGTTCCAGTGACGCCATCGAAGCTTGAGCTGCGAAGCGGCATACCTGAGAGCAGGCCAATCATGAGAAGCGCACTACGTGCAGGTAGCGCTGCCTTCACAGCTGCCGGCACAAGCGATGCAGTTGCTGGCCATGTATCAGCGCCAGACTTCTGCAAGCCACCTTGAATAGCAACGACTGCAGCTAAAACCTTCCCGAAGTCTGCTGCTGCTTCACCAAATCCTGCTGGACCTGCGGTGTAGCCAAATCCCTTGATTGTTGGATCAAAGAACATCTTGAAGAGCCAGACTGCATCGGTGCCATAGCCACCATTGCTTCCCGTCACTCTGTCGATGTTATTGAATGCCATGATTGGCAGCGCTGCATCAATCAACTTTGGATTGGTCTCGGCAAGGCGCTGGGTGATGGTGCCGCCAAGTGAAGCTCCCCACGCAACAGTCCGCTTAACAGTTGGGAACTTCTTTTTGATAACACCGATTAATTCGACATTGGTTTTCACCGCTGACTCTGCATTCCACCCTGGCACTGCGAAACCGGAACCGGCGAGCGCATAGCCTTGGTTGAGAAGTGCATTTGCCATCTTCATGTCATCAGGTGCACCAGGTGCAATAGTTGCACGAAGGTCATTGCCCGATCCACCAAGTAGTGGAACCTGGGCGGGAATCTTTGCTACATAGGTGTAGCCATGTGACCAGAGTAAAAGGGTTCCGTTGAAATCATCGGGAACACGGATCTCATATTTAGCGGTATCGCTAGTTTCACCGGTACAGGTAGTGACTGCGCTAGCAGTTGTACATGTTGGATCTGCAGCTGTTGCAGCGCTTGGGAAACCAAGGACTGCGCCAACAAGCGCTACCGAGAGAAGGAGCGCCATGTTACGGCGAGTCTTATTAAGAGTAAGTCTCATTTCGTTTTCTCCTTTTCCTTTTCGATTAGCTATTTGTTGGGACGCCATCAGCAGGCATTGCTGGGCGGACGAAGGTTGAGGTAGCAACATCACCATTAGCGGTGCTGGAGTCGGTTGTGTAGACAACGGGCTTGCCACCATCTACCGGTGCAATCACGCCAGTTGAGTTGTACTTTCCAACCCAATAACCGGTGAAGCCGACATTGTTAGCAGAATCGAGCTTGGAGTAGGCGGCAGATGCAAAGGTGCCACCCTTGCTCTTGAGTGCCGAGACTAGTGATGCGCGAGTTGGATTCTGACCAGCTGCACGGAGCGCCTGCACAACAAGCATCGCTTGATTCATACCCACGAGCACGTTGTTATCCCATGCAACACCCTTGTTGTATGCGGTGTTAATCTCGATGAACTTCTTTACATACTCATCTTCGGTATCTGTCGCTGCAGGAAGGAAGGAGAGGCTGAGCGCGCCAGTCAAAGAACGGAGCGTTGCCGCACGTGCCTCCGCAGTTGTAGCACCTGCAAGAGTGAGCAGAGTTGTTGGATCGGCTCCAACAGAACCCAGGATGAATTGTGGGCCCCATGTAGTTCCATAACCAAGGGCTGCAGCAGTACGCATTGCAACCGCAGTTGCACTGGTAACACCGAAGAGAATGATTACTTCAGCGCCAGAGGTTTTCAATGCCGTCAACTGCGCAGTGAGACCAACAGTTGCCTGCGAGAGGGATGCATACTTTTGCGTTCCGCCAGCGACGAAGGTAAGTCCTGCTGCTTTGAATCCAGCGAGGCCATCCTTGCCGAAGTCATCATCCTGGTAGAGGATGCCGACCTTCTTGCCGGGGAACTTATCTTTGATGTACTTCGCCATGATTTTCGCTTCCATGATGTAGGAAGGCAGATACATGAAAGTTGTTGGGTACTTCTTTGGACTAGCGAATCCGCTGTAACCAGTGTTCACGAATAGATCTGGAACGCCTTGCTTGATGATTGGAGTCTTCTTGAGCGCTGCAGTGTGGGTTGCAGTTCCAAGATTTCCTACGAGAGCGAAGACCTTGTCACGCAAAATGAGTTTGTTGACCTTGTTGACTGCATTTGTCGGAACGTACTTGTCATCCTCGAGTTTGAGAACAATCTTCCGTCCGTAAACGCCGCCCTTTTCATTGATGTAGTCGAAGTAGGCCCGCATAGCAGGGCCGACCTTGTTATAGCCCGGAGAAGCGGCGCCACTTTGAGCGCTGGTCATTCCGAGAGTAATTGTGTCTTTGGTTACACCAGGAGCAGCTGCAGCCTGTGCTGATACTCCAGATGAAACGAGTCCTGCAAGCGCAACAAGCGCAGCGCCCACGCGAACTCGATTCTTCAGTGCGCGAATCATGGATGTCCTTCCATTCGTGACTTTCATACATGCCAGCCCCAGGTTTTAGGGCTGCTTTGGGGTTCTGAGCCTACCTACCCGCAGAGCAATACACCCACCTGGAGGAGGGTTCGTTATCCAACCTTTACCCGAGATTCCGCTGAGTAGCGCCGCTTTTATGGCTTTCGGTGGCCTCGGTGGCGGAGCTTATGGAGCGCTTCCGAGGGCCCTTCCGGGGCTAGGGCGATGCTCAACAATAGGAGCGCGCTGACAATGATTCCGGGGAGGTAGGTGGCCACCCCTAGCGATGCCTCCTCGGTCCAGGCTTCGAAGATCGTCGGGATGATGACGATGATGAAAGCGCCACCGAGCGCGCCGGAGATGTGAGAGATGCCGCCCAGGATTGCGCCAGTGAGTAATAAGAATGAGAGGGAGAGGGTAAATCCTGACGGAGAGACCAGGCCAACTGTCGCCGAGAATGAGACTCCAGCCAACCCGGCAAATCCAGAACTAACTGTGAACGCGAGCACTTTACTTCGCGCGGGGTTGATACCTGAAAGCGCTGCCGCTGTCTCATGTGCGCGCACTGCGCGCCATTCGCGACCCATTCCACTTGAGGTGAGATTGACTGCGATGACGACTGCGATGATCGCACAGAGCGCACAAATCCAAAATAACCACTTGTACGGAGAGACTGTGTCAGCATATTTTCCTGGGGCAAATCCGATATCAAAAGATAAACCTTGTTCGCCACCCAGAATAGGAATTGCATTTGCTAGCGCGGGAATACCTACTGCAAATGCAAGAGTGGCACCGGCAAGATATGGTCCGCTCAATCTGCCTGCCGATATTCCGATGATTGCACCAAAGAGCGCTGCTGCAATAACAGCGATGAAAAATGTTAGCCAAATGGGAAGTGCAAACTCTTGTACAACGATTGCTGCGCTGTAAGCACCGACTGCCATAAAAGCGCCTTGGCCCAAAGTAATCTGACCAGAGAAACCTGTAAGCAGAACAATCGAGATGATGCCCACTAGATACGCGGCCACTTGCGCGCCCTGGAAAATTCGATACTCATCGACAAAATTGCTCGCGACGAAAAGAATCAATGCAATAAATAGTGCGAGGGTAATCCTCTTTCCCGTACTTGGTTTATGCACGACGTGCACCTCGCGCTCCCAAAATTCCTTGTGGTCTTACTAGCAAGATCACAATGAGAAGTACAAAGGCAGTCATGAAGGTATAAGAGCCACCCAGATACCCAGTCACGACAGATAGACCAATTCCCAGAGCAAGACCGCCAAGCACCCCACCAATTAAGCTGTCCAACCCTCCGATAACTGCCGCCGTGAAACCGAAGACCAGAAGTAGATCAAATGAATTAGGCGCAATAAATGTCGTGGGTGCTACCAAGACACCAGCAAGACCGCCAGCACCACCGGCAAATGCCCAACCAAGAGTGCGAATTCGACTGACGCGAATCCCCGAGAGCCTCGTGACCTCAGGTGCAAAAGCTGCAGCGCGCATAGAAAGACCCAGGCTCGTTCGCTGAAAAATCACTGCTGAAATTGACATCGCTACGACAACTGTCAGCAAGACAAAGAGATCAAATTGTGAAAATGGAATCTGATTACCAGCAATCGACATACCCTCGCGCGCGAAGGCGGTGGGATATGGCTGGTACTCCCCACCCCAAATCAGACCCATCACACCCTGGAAGATTCCGAGTAATCCCAACATCGCAATAACTGGAGCGACAGTGGCTGTAGCAGCAGAAGTTGCTCGCTTGACGATGAAACGGACTACTACTACTTCGACGAACGCACCGACTATAACTCCAGCAAGGATCGCTCCAATGAGCGCAAGCCAATAATTTCCCACCGCTTTCTCAATGGTGAGCCCTACATAAGTAGAGAATGCCGCTTGACCAGCCTGAGCGAAATTCACCACTCGAGTGCTTCGCCAGACCAAAATAAGTGCGAAGGCAATAAGACTGTAGATCGCTCCGATGCTCACGCCTGCGATAAGAGTATTTAGTAGATTCATCAGGTCACCTAATATCCCAAGTATGCGTGACGAAGCGCGGTGTCATTCATGATTGCCCGAGCGTCATCGGCAATCACTACCTGTCCTTGGTCGAGAACTATCCCTTGCGAGGCGATTCGAAGCGCGCTCATTGCATTCTGTTCCACTAAAAGTATGGTCATTCCTGTGCTTCGCTGTAGTTGAGCGAGCGTCTGAAATATCTGCTCCACTACTAACGGAGCCAATCCCAGCGAGGGTTCATCAAGTAAGAGCAATTGTGGTCGCGCGACCAATCCGCGACCAATCGCGAGCATCTGTCGCTCGCCCCCGGAAAGGGTGTCTGCTCTTTGTTTCCTTCGCTCGGCAAGTCGAGGGAAAAGCTCGTACACCTCATCAATCGCTCTGACCACATCTGCTTTATTTTTCCGTAACCGCCAGACTCCACCCAGAGCAAGATTCTCGGAGACCGTCAATTCAGTGACAACCGACCGGCCCTCTGGTACATGAACTATCCCTGCACGCACAATCTGTTCAGTCTGCAGGTGATCTATAGCAAGTTCATCCCAAAGAATGTTGCCGGAGGTTGCGCGCTTTAATCCTGAAATTGTTCGGAGTAAGGTCGATTTACCGGCGCCATTCGCTCCAATTACTGCAGTGATTGAGCCCTTGGGAACATTGAATGAGGCGCTAGAAATGGCGCGAATTGCGCCATGATCAATGGTAAGTCCTCGAACGCGCAAGGTCATGGCTCACCTACTGCTGTACCAAGATAAGCAGCTATAACTGCAGGGTCCTGTCTTACTTTATCGGCGCTTCCACTTGAAATGACCTCGCCGAAATCCAAAACATAGAGTCGCTCGCAGACGGCCATCACGACATCCATATGGTGTTCCACCAAAATGATCGAACAATCTCGACGCAAATTCTTGATGAGTTGACCAAGCCACTCAATATCTTCCTTACCTAAACCACCAGCAGGCTCATCAAGGAGGAGAATCTTTGGCTCCGAAATTAATGCACGAGCAATCGCAACTCGTTTAGTTTCAGGATAGGCAAGAGTGTCGGCTCTGCGATCAGCTAAACCACCCGCGTACACCCGCTCGAGCGCCAGCATTGCTCGATTGCGGAGCGCGCTCTCATCTTTTGCAGTTATACCAAGAAGAGCTCGCCCTAAACCTGCGGTTGCAAATTTTTGCGCACCAATCATCACATTTTCGAGAACAGTGAGATCGGCAAAAAGCCCAACTCCTTGCAAGGTACGACTGATGCCATGTCCAACCAGCTGATGAGGTTTGGGCCAATTCTCCTCTTTTCCAAAGAGCGTGAACGACCCGGAGTCAGGCTTTACTAACCCAGAGATTGCGTTGAGCAGAGTTGTTTTACCTGCTCCATTAGGTCCGATTAGACCAACAATTTCATTTTCGTGAAGATCAAGGTAGACATCTTTCAGCGCTCGAAGTCCACCAAAGGTCACATTAACTTGAGCAACGCTTAACGGGGTGGACACCAATCACCTACTCCCATTCTCACAGTCTCACAGTTTCGTAGTCTCACAGTTTCCCGAAGGTTAGTATGAATTAATTTATCGTGCGACCCTGGGAATACGCGCCCCCAGGCGCGAGAGAATCTCGTATGAGATTGTGCCTGCCGCCTTCGCCCAATCATCGGCGGTAACGCCAGCATTGGGGCCGAAAAAAATAGCACGGTCCCCTGCTTTTACCGATGTCTCTCTTCCCAAATCGACCGTCACTTGATCCATTGAAACTCGCCCGATCAATGGATAGCGGATGCCGCCAATACTGCAGTGAAGTTCACCATCAAATCGACGTGGGATTCCATCTGCATACCCAAGTGGGATTAGTGCGATATATCGATCTTCTGGTAAACGTACAGTTGCACCGTATCCAATGGTTGCTCCCTCAGAAACTCGCTTTACAAGTGCGATATCCGCGCTCAATTCCATTACAGGTTTAACATCAACTCGCTGAGTAGCCAGTGCTCCTGGTATGTATCCATAGAGAAGTAGCCCAGCGCGCACCATATCGAAAGCAAAATCAGGAAAATTAATGATTGCACCTGAGTTTGCAAGATGTCGGATACCTGGATTGATGCCTTCGCTCTCTAAATACTCGAGTGCGCTCACGAAGCGTGAATACTGATTGAGGTTCATCGGATGCTTAGGTTCATCGGCGCAGGCAAGGTGCGACCACGTTCCCACGAGTTCGATTCGCTCTTCATCGAGTAACTCACCTAGCGCGCTCACAAGCACAGGGAATTGATCGAGCGCTCCACCTCGGGTCATTCCGGTATCTACTTTGAGATGTACCCGCGCTTTGACGTCAATCATTTCGCTAGCGGAGAGAATTGCCGAGAGTTGTTCTAAGGAAGAAACGGAGAGATCGATGGTGGAATCAAAAGCCTGTCTAAAATCCTCCGTCGGTGGAGTTAACCAGGCGAGAATGGGGGCAGTAATTCCCCCTTCGCGGAGCTTGATTGCTTCATCAATAAAAGCGGTACCTAACCAAGTAGCGCCGCCAGCGAGCGCCGCCTCTGCTGATGGAATCAGACCATGCCCGTAGGCATCTGCTTTGACCACTGCCATCAGCGGAACTCCGGTTGCATTGATGATTGAGGAGGCATTAGCACTTAACTGGTGATAGTCGACTGTGGCAGCGAATATTTGCTCAGCCACGTGGATTCTCAATCACTATCATCGCGACAACTACAGGCCCATCGTGCGAGATAGATAAATGAATCCGACCGCTTCCTGCACGTTGTTTGGCAATTCCCGTCAATTTCATCTCAGGTGCACCATTATCGGCGCGAAGAATATTCACATCCTGCCACGCCAACCCTTCTGGAACACCGAGCGCTTTTGCCAAAGCCTCTTTTGCCGCGAACCTTCCGGCAAGAAAGGAAGGATGTCGCTCCTCGGCAATTGAAAGTTCATATTCAGTAAATAGACGCTCGCGCAAGCCAGGGGTGCGAGCGAGTGACTCTGCAAATCGCGCAATCTCCACCACATCGACTCCTATTCCTTTAATCATGTGCGCTGCACTTGCCTACTCCGTTCAAAACGGCTCGAGGAGATCACTCGATCAATCGCAACAATCAATAAAAGAAGAGCCGCGCCGATACTGACTCCACCTGCTAAATCTGAGAGCCAGTGGGTATTTCTAAAGAGGGAGATGATCACTACCAGAACCGTTGTAGTTGCAACTGACCATATTGCTACCCGAGTTCGAAAGGTGCTAGGTGCGGCGTACTTGACAGCTAGGTATGCAAAAAGTCCCCAAGTCAAGATGGCATTAGATGCATGACCACTTGGATAGGACATTCCTCCAGCATCGAGCAAATCAATCTGTAGTTTTGGCTTCGTCCGCCCGAATTCTAATTTGGCAAGTCCCACAACTAAATTAAGCGCTAACAGCGAAACTATAGAGAGATTGAATGGGCGCCACGTTTTATATTTTCTTCCTAGATAAATCGAGAGTGTCAATAAACATAAGGCAGTTAATCCTCGAAGTCCTAGGTGGTCTAAGTTATAAATAATCCAGTCAGCCCAAGCAGGCAGCTCGGGGCGCTGCAATCTAGCAATCGTGGCATCGATATCCGTCAAAGGTCCACTATGGAGAACATCAACTGTTATCAGGATAAATATGGCCATCGCTACGGCGGCATTGCGAATATGCCACGAAGTTGAGCGTTTTAATTCTTCCACCGTTATTCGACCGTCACAGACTTGGCAAGATTCCTTGGTTGATCTACATCATATCCTCGAACGACAGCAGATTCATAGGCAAAAAGTTGTAAGGGTAAGACCGCCAGTAATGGCTGGAACAGAGTTGGTGCATCGGGAATTCGTATCGTCCGGGGTGAAGTTATCGACGCATCGTTCTCCGCTGTAATGATGATTGCCCGTGCTCCTCGAGCCTCTATTTCTTGCACATTGCTCACCATCTTGTCATGCAACGGACTATTGAGATTCGGCATTATCACCAACACAGGCGTGCCTTCTTCGATAAGCGCAATAGGCCCATGCTTCAATTCGCCAGCCGCAAAACCTTCGGCATGCATATAAGCCAACTCTTTCAATTTAAGGGCCCCTTCGAGCGCCACTGGAAAACCCACGTGACGACCAAGGAAGAGTATCGACTGTGCATTTTTGAATTCGAGGGCAAGTTCCTTCAGCCGCTCCGAAGTTTCAAGATACCGTTCGATTTTCTCTGGCAACTCGCCTAACTCTTCGAGAATATCTCGAACTTCATCAATAAATTTAATTCCTCTTACCTCTGCGATGTAAAGACCTACCAGGTATGCGGCAACAATCTGGGTGAGAAAAGCCTTCGTGGAGGCAACAGCAATCTCAGGTCCTGCTTGGGTATAGATGACGCCATCAGACTCTCGAGGTATCGAAGCGCCGTATGTATTACAGATTGAAATGACTTTTGCTCGTTGATCCTTGGCATGTCGAAGAGCCATCAACGTATCCATCGTTTCACCTGATTGAGAAATGGCAATTACCAGCGTGTTCCGTGTGATTATCGGATCGCGGTATCGAAATTCAGATGCTAATTCCACTTCGACAGGCAGTCGTGACCAATGTTCGATTCCATATTTGGCAATCATTCCTGCGTGATACGCAGAACCACACCCAATGATTATGACCTTGTCTATATCTCGAATCTCATCGTCACTCAATCTCACTTCATTTAATGTCAGATGCCCATTTTCATCCATCCGACCCAATAAACAATCAGCTAAAGCCTTTGGCTGTTCCATGATCTCTTTTGCCATGAAATGCGGGAAGCCATTCTTCTCTGCAGCACTTGCATCCCAGGTGACCTGGAATTCACGCGGGACTTGGGTAACACCGTAGAAATCGGAGACAGTGCAGGAGTCTGCCGTCAAAGTAACAACTTGATTCTGTCCGATTTCCAGAGCGCGTTTAGTGAAAGAGATAAATGCCGATACATCCGATGCAAGGAAGTTCTCTCCCGCACCCAATCCAACAACCAAAGGTGAATTTCGACGCGCGCCTACGAGAACGCCCTGCGAATCTATTGCTATCGCCACGAGTGAAAAATTGCCCCGTAATCTCTGACAGACGAGCTCCATCGAAGTTGTGAGATCCGAACTCTTCGAATATTCACGACCCAAGAGATGCGCTACCACCTCTGAATCGGTATCAGAGGAGAAATAATGTCCGAGTAGCTCCAACTCATCTTTTAATTCTTGGTAGTTTTCAATGATTCCGTTGTGAATGATGGCAACTTTCTCATCGGGGTCCATATGTGGATGGGCATTGCGGTCGACCGGCGATCCATGTGTTGCCCACCTGGTATGACCGATTCCAAGATTTCCCTTGGGCAATGGCTTCTTATCTAGCGCCTCAACTAAGACCGCCAATTTCCCTGCTCTTTTAGTCGTCGTTATTTTTCCCTCGGCGAGAATCGAAAGCCCCGCTGAGTCGTAACCTCGATATTCAAGTCGGGCCAAGCCTGATAGGAGCGCAGGTGTTGCATCGGAATTACCGATGTACCCAACGATTCCGCACATTTACTCCACCCCTTTCATGCCCTTTTATGTGATTGATGCTATTGACCGTAGCGCGAACGAATTAAGGCGACTAGCGAGGTTACAACTTTCTCTGCTTGCGCAACAGTCTCAGCTTCAGCCATCACTCGCACTAATTGCTCCGTGCCCGAAGTTCTCACAAGAAGGCGTCCACTTCCTCCCAGCTCCCGCTCAGAATCGTGTAGCGCTTCCGTAATTACCGGATCGATCATTACCGATTCCTTATTACTTACTGGGACATTAACCAAGATTTGCGGGAAACTTTCGAAAACTTGGGAAATCTTTCCGGGATTGACCTCGCCCTTTGCAATCAGTGCAAGGAGAGTGAGCGCCGTTAAAATCCCATCGCCAGTTGTTGCTTGCTCTCTGATGATGATATGCCCTGATTGTTCACCCCCAAGAGATAGCCCTAATTCATTGAGTCGCTCGAGTACATATCGGTCACCTACTGCAGTGACTTCAACAGCAATCCCTGCGCCTGCCATCGCCTTGTGAAATCCAAGATTGCTCATGACTGTTGTGACTACCGTCGACTTCTTTAGTCGATGTGAATTAGACATCGCGAGTGCAAGAGTCGCGAGAACATGATCACCATCGATAATTCCACCATTGTGATCAACAAACAACGCACGGTCTGCATCACCATCATGAGCTATTCCGATATCCGCACCACTTGTGCGTACCAATTCCTGGAGCGCCTCCAGATGAGTTGAACCAACTCCTGCATTGATATTGGCTCCATCTGGCTTTACACCAATTGCGAGCACTGATGCACCAAGTTTCTCAAGCACTTGTGGCGCAATAACTGATGCTGCTCCATGTGCACAATCGAGTGCGACTGTGAGACCCTCTAAGCGGACATCTATCGCCCCAATCAAATGTTTGGCATAACGATCAACTGCCGTCGAATCTTCGATCACCTCTCCAGATGGCGTGTTAGGAACTTCGATTCCTGAATTAACCCAAGTTTCGATCTGCGTTTCCCATGAATCAGAAATCTTCATTCCATTATCTCCGAAGATTTTGATGCCGTTATCGGAGGCAGGATTGTGAGAAGCGGTAATCATTACCGCCAGCGCTACCCCTGGCTCAAGTGCAAGATATGCCAGACCGGGAGTGGGAATAATGCCGATACGAACTACGGTGTGACCAGACTTGATAAATCCCGCGGTCAGCGCTCCTTCGAGAGCAACCCCAGATGCCCTGGTATCGCGACCGATGATTATTCTTGAACGTTCTGGGATCAATTGACCCGCGGCAAATGCAACGCGCTCTGCTAGTCGTTCAGTAAGAAATTCCCCATAGCGGCCACGTATTCCATCGGTACCAAATAGCGCCACGCCCGCCATCGTATCGCGCGGGCTCTGCAATGTTTTGGAGATTAACGCTTGCTGTACTGCGAACGCTTACGGGCCTTCTTTAGGCCGTATTTCTTCCGTTCGATTACGCGTGCATCACGAGTTAAGAAGCCAGCTTTTTTAAGCGCTGGACGATGGGCATCAGCGTCAATCGCGTTGAGCGCTCGCGCAACACCAAGACGGAGAGCGCCGGCCTGACCCGATACTCCACCACCATTGATTAATGCGATGACATCATAATTTCCATCGACGCCTACTGTGCGAAATGGCTCAGAGACAAGTTGCTGGTGAACTTTGTTAGGGAAATACAGATCGAGTGATCGACCATTAAGGCTCCACTTTCCGGTTCCAGGAACCAGACGTACGCGCGCAATTGCCTCTTTACGACGACCTACTCCTGCACCTGGTGCAGTAATTGCCGAACGATTAGTTGCAGGCGCTGGTGTGCTTGAAGAGTAACTAGTAGGAGTTTCGAAATCATCATCAAGATCTACATCAACATTTGAAAAGTCAGACATTGCACGCACCTATCAGGAAATTTGGGAGACTTGGTTGATGGAATATGGGATTGGATTTTGCGCCGCATGTGGATGTTCTGCCCCGGCGTATACCTTCAACTTCGTGATCTGAGAACGACCCAGAGAATTCTTAGGGAGCATTCCACGAATTGCCTTCTCAACCGCACGGGTCGGATGAGTTGCCATCATGTCCGCATATGTAGTTGCAGTCAGACCACCTGGATAACCGGAGTGACGGAACGCAATCTTGTTCGCATTCTTGGAACCGGTAAGGGCAATCTCGCCTGCATTAATGACAATGACGAAATCACCAGTATCCGTATGGGGAGCAAATGTTGGCTTGTGCTTGCCGCGCAATAGCGCTGCGGCATGGGTAGCAAGACGACCCAAAACAACATCCTTGGCATCGATGATGTGCCAAGCGCGGATTATCTCTGACGCCTTTGGGCTCGCAGTGCGCACGCCAACCTCACTTACTTCCTGTTTACGGTATCTGCTTCGGGCTTTATCTGGTTTTCGCTGGGCCACCAGAGGCAGCTCCAGGCAAGAGGTAGAGGGTACCGGCCAGGGGCGGAGCTGGTCAAAATCAGCTCAAAATCCTCAGTTCTTGCTCGGCTAGCTCCCCCGGATCACCCGTGAAGTCACTCTCCTGGCTCGCTCTCCATACTCACTGGCCTCGGGGTACTCCACCGCCATCAAGGTAAGACCTTGCGCTGGAGCGATATGGCTATGTCGCACCTTCGACTCCAAGATCGCTCGGGGCTCAGTGGCGGGCCAGCGACCATCGCCGACCATCATCATCGCCCCCACTAATGAGCGGACCATGTTGTGACAGAAGGCATCGGCAGAAATCTTTGCGATAAGTAATCCATCGCTCGTTCGACTCCATGAAAAATCCTCCAGGCAACGAATTGTGGTCGTACCTTCACGTGGCCTGCAGTAAGCGGCGAAGTCATGCTCACCCAATAGAGCTGCGCTTGCGTGATTCATCAAGGTCTCATCTAAAGGTCGGTGATAAGAGGTTGTTGCTACTCGTTCGAGTGGATTGAGAGTGCGAGCATTGTCGAGGAGTTGATAACGGTAATGGCGACGAAGCGCGCTATATCGAGCATGAAAATCACCTGGTACATCACAAATGGCAGTAAATCTGATTTCTGAGGTAAGCAGACGATTAGCGATATACAGGAGAGATTCCAAATTCCAATTCTTCCGGAGTTGCTGCGGGAGATCGAAGTGAAAAACTTGGCCTAAGGCATGCACTCCAGCGTCTGTGCGTCCGGCGACAGTCGTTGGCACTTCATAATTAAGCACACGTGAGAGCACATCCTCGATAACTCCTTGAACACTTCTTCGATCAGGTTGTATCGACCATCCAGAAAAAGAGCTTCCGTCATACTGGCAATCCACCCGAATACGCGAGAACCCGTCCACTGTTTCGAGGACGGGTTCAGACACGTTAACTACTTAGTTGTGGAACGGAGTTGCGAGATTATTTCGCACTCTTCTTTGCTGGAGCCTTCTTTGCCGCTGCCTTCTTTGCTGGAGCCTTCTTTGCCGCAGCCTTCTTGGCTGGAGCCTTCTTTGCCGCAGCCTTCTTGGCTGTCTTCTTTACAGGTGCAGACTCTTCAACGCCTTCTGCTGCAACTTCCGCATCTGCCTTTTTTGCACTCTTCTTCACTGGAGCGCTTGAGGCGCGGCTAGCAATTCGATCTGCGATCTTGCCACGAGCGGCAATTCGATCTGCAACACGAGCGGCAGCGGCTTTCTTCGAGCTTTCGGCCTTAGCAGCACGCTTTGCAATCGCTTCAGCTTGCGAAAGAACCTTCTTCTTATCAGGAGTTCCTTCAGCCAAGATCTCGATAATTGCCATATCAGCAGCATCGCCTTTACGAATGCCAATCTTGGTGATTCTGGTGTAGCCACCATTTCGCTGGGCAAAGCGTGGACCAATCTCAGTGAAGAGGGTGTGGACTGCGCCTTTTTCGGTGATGACCTTCATAACTCGACGACGAGCAGGGAGATCCCCTTTCTTGCCAGCAGTGATCAACTTCTCGACATAAGGGCGAAGACGCTTGGCACGTACGAGAGTTGTTTCGACCTTGCCATGCTTAATTAATTGAGTAGCGAGAGTTCCCAAAAGTAGGCGCTCGTGCGCTGGGCCACTTCCTAGACGTGGGCCCTTACTTGGCTTTGGCATCTATCTACTCTCTTTCTCTCTCTTCTTCACTTGCGCCACCTTCAACTACTGGTTCAGCCGCATAGAACTCATCGTCACCGAAGTCATCACCATTGTCGTGATATCCAGGATAGAGAGTTGGGTCGAATCCAATTGGGCTGTCCTTTAGTTGAAGTCCCATGGAGACTAGTTTTGCCTTTACCTCATCGATGGACTTCGAACCAAAGTTGCGGATGTCGAGGAGGTCGGCCTCGCTTCGTCCTACTAATTCACCAACTGTGTGAATGCCTTCGCGCTTCAAGCAGTTGTATGAGCGAACGGTGAGATCGAGATCCTCGATTGGCAATGCAAGATCTGCGGCGAGCGCAGCATCAGTCAAAGAAGGTCCAATTTCGATTCCTTCAGCATCGACATTGAGTTCACGAGCAAGGCCAAAGAGCTCTACGAGAGTCTTGCCAGCGGATGCGATTGCATCACGGGGACTCATTGAGCGCTTGGTCTCGACATCAAGGACTAAGCGATCAAAGTCAGTGCGCTGTTCGACACGAGTAGCTTCGACTTTGTACGTAACCTTGAGTACTGGTGAATAAATCGAGTCGATAGGAATTCGACCAATCTCTTGTCCGGCTTGCTTGTTTTGAATCGCAGTGACGTAGCCACGACCCCGTTCAACAGTCAATTCCATTTGAACATTTGCCTTCGCATTGAGAATTGCGATGTGCAGCTCAGGGTTATGTACCTCTACTCCCGCTGGAACTACTACATCAGCACCAGTGATGGTGCCCGCTCCACTTTTACGGATATAGAGCGCAACTGGCTCGTCGTTATCCGATGAAAGGACGAGGTTCTTGAGGTTAAGGACAATCTCAGTGAGATCTTCCTTGACCCCTTCGAGGGTCGTGAACTCATGAAGAGCTCCTTCGACGCGCGCGCTGGTGACAGCTGCGCCAGGAATCGAGGAGAGCAAGGTCCGGCGAAGGGAGTTACCCAACGTGTATCCAAAACCTGGCTCCAACGGTTCAATGATGAAACGGGAACGGTATTCACTTACGACTTCTTCGGTAAGGATGGGGCGCTGCGCGATTAGCACTAAAGATCCTCCGTAACTCGTGGAGATCCGCTATTTGATCTCCGCTTACTTACTTCCCGCACCGCCAGGCCTGACGGCAGGGGTCTTGCTGTACTACTTACTACTTGGAATAGAACTCAACGATGAGCTGCTCTTGTACTTGCGTATCAATCACAGATCGCTCAGGGAGTGAATGGACCAAGATTCGCATCTTGGAGCCAACGACTTCGAGCCATGCTGGAACTGAACGCTCGCCAAGTTCGGCACTGGCAACGATGAATGGTGTGAGGTCATGTGATGATGGGCGTAGATCGATCACCGATGAAGGAGATACGCGATAAGAAGGAATGTTTACCTTCTGACCATTGACGAGGAAGTGGCCGTGGCGAACTAACTGTCGGGCCATATCGCGGCTCTTTGCAAAGCCTGCACGGTAGACGATGTTGTCTAGCCGTGACTCGAGGATGCGAAGCAAGTTCTCACCAGTACGACCAGCAAGGCGATTGGCCTCTTGGTAGTAACCGCGGAACTGCTTTTCGAGTACGCCGTAAATTCGTGCGCACTTCTGCTTCTCGCGCATCTGAAGCGAGTACTCGCTCTCTTTTGTTCGTCCGCGACCATGCTCACCTGGTGGGTATGGTCGTGATTCGATTGGACATTTTGGACCATCACACTTTGAGCCCTTCAGGAAGAGCTTTACTTTCTCGCGACGGCAACGCTTGCAATCTGCTCCGGTATAACGAGCCATAGTTCTTCTCCCCTTTCCTTAGACTCGACGACGCTTCGGTGGACGGCAACCATTATGTGGCGCTGGGGTTACATCAGAGATGGAACCAACTTCTAGGCCAGCAGCCTGTAGGGAACGAATCGCAGTCTCGCGACCTGATCCAGGACCTTTAACGAAAACATCAACTTTGCGAACGCCATGCTCTTGAGCGCGACGTGCGGCAGCCTCGGCAGCAAGTTGGGCAGCAAATGGCGTGGATTTACGTGAACCCTTGTAGCCAACTTGTCCAGATGAAGACCAGGCGATAACGGCACCGGTTGGATCAGTGATGGAGACGATGGTGTTGTTGAAGGTGCTCTTGATATGAGCTTGTCCAACAGCAACATTCTTCTTCTCTTTCTTACGAATCTTTGCTGCAGGCTTTCCTTTTCCGGAAGCAGCAGCCGCTGGTTTAGTTGCCATTACTTAGTCACCTTCTTCTTGCCTGCGATAGCAACGCGTGGACCCTTACGAGTACGAGCGTTGGTGTGGGTCCGTTGTCCACGCACGGGTAGACCCTTGCGGTGACGAATTCCTTGGTAGCACTGAATTTCAACCTTGCGGCGAATATCAGATGCGATCTCGCGACGTAGGTCGCCTTCGATTTTGAACTTGCTCTCGATGTACTCGCGGAGCTTGATGAGGTCGCTCTCTTCGAGATCTTTGACGCGAGTATTCGGATTGATTCCGGTTGCGGTGAGCGTCTCAAGTGAACGAGTGCGCCCCACTCCGAATATATACGTGAGTGCGATCTCGACGCGCTTTTCGCGCGGAAGATCCACACCAACTAAACGTGCCATTGTTGGCCTTTCGATATTCCAGAGGTCCTCCGCAGCGAATTCCTCAGCCTCTGGACCAAGGGTCTGGATCGAAATCCAGTTTCACCACGAGTATGTATTAAGTTTTAGCCCTGTCGTTGCTTGTGACGGAGATTTTCACAGATCACCATAACGCGACCGTTACGACGAATGACTTTGCACTTGTCGCAAATCTTCTTCACGCTTGGTTTGACCTTCATCTCTCTCCTATTACTTGTTTGCTTATTTACTTGTTTACTTATACCGATAAACAATTCGACCTCGGGTGAGGTCATATGGACTTAACTCCACAATCACACGATCTTCAGGAAGGATGCGAATGTAGTTCTGTCGCATCTTTCCGCTGATGTGCGCGAGGACTTTGTGCCCGTTCGTGAGTTCAACTCGAAACATTGCGTTTGGCAGAGCTTCAGCCACAGTGCCTTCGATTTCGATGGCACCATCTTTTTTAGACAAGCCCTACCTACTCCCATATATCTCGTGCGTACCCAAGACCGGCAAGTCTAAGCCAGAATGTCGGATTTCATGAAATCGGGTCTGCTAGAGCCTTACAAAATAGCGGGTATTACCCCAAATGGCGCTAGACCTGCAATTCCAGAGTCCAGGGCGGTCAAGACCGAGATCTCCCCCGATGGGAGTAGGGCGAAGGTGTGCTCAGTGTGGGCAGCGCGCGAGCCATCGACCGTGGAGACGGTCCAGTCATCGCTCTCCACCCGAACTTTCTCCGAGCCGCGCATGATCATCGGCTCCACTGCAAGAGCCATTCCTGCGACAAGTTTTGGACCGCGTCCTGCTGAACCGTAATTGAGCAAATGTGGTTCTTGATGCATCGCGGTACCAATTCCATGTCCACCGTACTCACGAACAATTCCGTAAGCGCCTCGAGAAGTAATCGCCTTTTCGATGGCGCTACTTAAATCTGTGAGGCGACCACCAACTTTTGCTGCTGCAATCCCAGCCCACATCGAATATTCGCAATCATCAATCATTTTTTGATCTTCTGGCGAAATTTCACCAACGGCGAGTGAGATTGCGCTATCGCCATGCCAACCATCAACAACCGCACCACAATCAATCGAAATGACATCTCCCTCATGCAATACCAACTCGCCAGGTATTCCGTGGACCACTTGGCTATTAACTGATGTACAAATCGTCGCGGGATAACCGTGATAACCGAGAAACGAAGGGGTGCCGCCATTCTTCGTGATGAAGTTATGGGCGATGAGATCAAGGTCTTTCGTCATCAAGCCAGGTCGAATTACTTCACGCAATCGCTCAAGTGTCTGACATACAAGAACACCTGCTTTACGCATCTTTTTAATTTCATCGATACTTTTGATTTCAATAGCCATAGTTATCCCTGAGCTCGCGGGTAAGCGCAGCGATTGCTCGTTGCGTGACTTCAGCTACTGCACCGAGGCCATTGATGGAACGTAAGATTCCAGCATTGTGATAGTAAGAGATTATGGGTGCTGTCTGCTCCGCATAGACCTTGAGACGATGTCGAATTACCTCTTCGCTATCGTCAGAGCGACCGCGCGCTAGTAGGCGGGTGACAATCTCATCTTCATCTGCCTGCATTTCAAGAACCACATCAAGCGGAGTATTTATCTCGCGCAAAATCTCATCGAGAGCAGCTGCCTGACCGGTGGTCCGTGGGTAACCATCGAGCAGGAAGCCTGTTGCGACATCACCTTGTTGCAGGCGATCTTTTACCATCGCCGTCGTTAGCGAATCTGGCACAAGGTCGCCTTTATCCATGTACCCCTTAGCTTCTAATCCAAGTGGCGTACCCGCAGAGAGGTTGGCACGAAAGATATCTCCGGTAGAGATGTGCGGAATAGCAAAGTGTGCAGAGATGAACTCAGCTTGCGTTCCCTTACCTGCTCCCGGCGGACCGACGAGTACTAGACGCATTAGCGCAAGAAGCCTTCGTATGACCTCTGTTGTAATTGGCTCTCGATCTGCTTTGCGGTATCAAGACCAACTCCCACAACGATCAAAATTGCGGTACCGCCAAATGGGAAGTTCTGAGTCGCACCGAAGAGCACAAGAGCGATAATCGGAATGATCGAAACCAAGCCGAGATAGAGCGAACCTGGGGCGGTTATTCGCGAGAGTACGTACTGCAAGTACTCGGCAGTTGGACGTCCAGCGCGAATACCTGGGATGAAGCCACCATACTTCTTCATATTGTCTGCAACCTCTTCTGGATTGAAGGTGATAGAGACATAGAAATAGGTGAAGAAGATGATCATCAAGAAGTATGACGCGATATAGATTGGATGATCGCCAGTAACAAAATTACTTTGAATCCAGACCACCCATGCAGCCTTGCTATTGGTGAGGTTTGCTACAAGAGATGGAATGTAGAGCAAGGATGAGGCGAAGATGACAGGGATAACGCCAGCCTGGTTGACCTTGATTGGAATATAAGTACTCGCACCACCGTAAGAACGGCTACCCACCTGTCGCTTTGCATATTGGACAGGAATTCGACGTTGCGCCTGTTCTACGAAGACAACCGCAGCAACAATCAATAATCCCAGCGCCAACACCACGAGGAAGGTGAACAGACCCTTGGAGAGACGAATGCTCCACAACTGACCTGGGAATGTTGCAGCAATCGAGGTGAAGATGAGGATGGACATTCCATTACCTACGCCGCGATCGGTGATTAATTCACCAAGCCACATAACAACTGATGTTCCAGCGGTCATAACTACAACCATGGTGATGATGCGCGACCAGGAAGTATCAGGAATGATTGCCTCGTTACATCCACTGAAAAGTCGCCCTGGGGTCCGTGCAACAGCAACGAGCCCTGATGATTGCAAGATTGCAAGGCCAATGGTGAGGTAACGGGTGTACTGAGTCAGTTTTGCCGTTCCTGATTGTCCCTCTTTCTTCAGCGCTTCAAAGCGAGGAATCACAACGGTAAGAAGCTGGACGATAATCGATGCGGTGATGTAAGGCATGATGCCAAGTGCGAAAACGCTCAGTTGAAGAAGCGCTCCACCGCTAAAGAGGTTAATCAGCCCAAAGAGTCCGCCAGACTCGACAGCAGCAAGGCACTTCTGCACATTCTCATAGGAAACCCCCGGAGTAGGAATGACAGAGCCAAAACGGAAGAGCGCCATGATCGAGAGAGTGAAGAAAATTTTGCGTCGAAGATCTGGCGTCTTAAACGCCTTTCCGAATGCTGCAAGCATCTCTACTCCTCTCGAAAGCTCTCGTAATTACGATTAATTAGAGAGCGTTGATCTTTCCGCCAGCGGCAGCGATCTTCTCTTGCGCGCTCGATGAGAACGCATGAGCAGTCACCGTTAGCGCTACTGAAATCTCGCCATTCCCAAGAATCTTGATGGGCAATCCCTTGCGAGCAGCACCAGCAGCGACAATCTCATTAACGCCAACTGAGCCGCCTTTTGGAAAGAGCGCATTGAGCGTTGCTACGTTAACTGCTTGGTATTCAACTCGCTCAGGATTCTTAAATCCTCGGAGCTTAGGTAGTCGCATATGGAGCGGCATCTGACCACCCTCGAAACCTGCGCGAACAGTATTTCGAGCATGAGTTCCCTTGCCGCCACGACCTGAAGTTTTACCCTTCGAGGCTTCACCGCGACCCTTACGAGTCTTTGCCTTCTTAGCACCTGGTGCTGGGCGAAGATGATGCATCTTTAGCGTCATTATTACTCGACCTCCTCAACGCGAATGAGATGGCGCACTGCATGCACCATGCCACGGATCTCCGGACGATCTTCTTTGACAACGACATCACCAATTCGCTTCAGCCCGAGCGAACGGAGTGTTTCGCGTTGCTCTGGACGTCCGCCAACCTTGGAACGAAGTTGGGTTACTTTAAGTCGACCCATTACGCACCTACCGATGTATGTGAGTGTGCGCCAGCAGGATTTGCATTCATCGCACGACGAAGCGCGGCGGGTGCAACCTTCTCAAGTGGAAGACCGCGACGAGCAGCGATTGCGGATGGATGCTCAAGTTGCTTAAGCGCTGCAACTGTTGCGTGAACCATATTGATGGCATTGCTTGAGCCAAGTGATTTACTCAAGACATCGTGGATTCCAGCGCACTCAAGTACGGCACGGACTGGTCCACCTGCGATAACTCCAGTTCCTGGGCTTGCTGGGCGAAGTAGGACAACGCCAGCTGCAGCCTCACCTTGAACTGGGTGTGGAATTGTTGCTTGAATCATCGACACTTTGAAGAAGCTCTTCTTCGCCTCTTCGACAGCTTTTGCGATTGCAGCAGGAACTTCCTTTGCCTTGCCGTAACCGACGCCAACTGTTCCCTTGCCATCGCCAACGACTACAAGAGCGGTAAAGGAGAATCGACGTCCACCCTTTACTACTTTGGAGACGCGGTTGATGAAGACCACGCGCTCCATGTATTGGCTCTTCTCAGCGCCATCGCGGCCACCTTCGCGGCCACCACGATCACGACCAGCGCGTTCGCGAGCGCCCTTCTCGTTCCGATCAGTAACTTTTTCAGCAGCCATTAGAAGTCCAATCCATTCTCGCGTGCACCCTCGGCGAGAGCGGCAACTCGACCATGAAACTTATTGCCAGAACGATCAAAGACCACACTGGTGATGCCAGCGCTCTTTGCTCGTTGCGCCACTAGTGCGCCAACTGCTCGAGCCTTGCGGGTCTTGTCGTCATTCTGGTTACGGATATCTGCTTCCATTGTCGATGCAGATGCCAAAGTCTTGCTCGCAGAATCATCAACAATCTGAGCGACGATATGGCGAGCAGAACGGGTGACAACTAGTCGAGGACGTGCAGCAGTTCCGACAACTTTCTTGCGGACTCGGAAATGGCGGCGCTTACGTGCAACCTGTGCAGATCCTTTACGGACTCTGACGCTTACTTGTTGCGACATTATTTCTTACCTGCCTTTCCTTGCTTGCGGCGTACCTTCTCATCGGCATAGCGAACGCCTTTACCTTTATATGGCTCAGGCTTGCGGATCTTGCGAATATTCGCAGCGACCTCACCGACGAGTTGCTTATCAATACCTTGGACCGAGAAGTTGGTCTGGCTCTCGACTGCGAACGAGATTCCCTCTGGTGCAGGTACAAGAACCGGATGGCTGAAGCCAAGGGCGAACTCAAGATCTTTACCCTTTGCAGCGACGCGGTATCCAACACCAACTAATTCCAATTTCTTCTCATAACCCTTGGTTACTCCTTCGATCATGTTCGCAACTAAAGTGCGAGAAAGACCATGGAGGGTACGGCTATTTCGCTCATCATCCGGGCGCGTGAAAACAAGAGTGCTCTCACCCTCTTTGGCGATGGTGATAGGCGCAGCAACGGTGAGTGAAAGTGTTCCCTTTGGACCCTTAACAAAGACTTCCTGTCCATTGAGGGTGACTTCGACTCCCTTAGGAAGTTCGATTGGTTTCTTACCGATACGTGACATGTCAGATCACCATACGTAGGCGAGAACTTCTCCGCCTACTCCTTGCTTGCCAGCTTGCTTATCAGTAAGCAATCCGGATGAGGTGGAAATGATCGCAACGCCAAGACCGCCGAGAACTCGTGGCAGCGCTGTGGACTTCGCGTAAACGCGAAGACCGGGCTTGCTTACCCGGCGAACGCCAGCGATGGAACGCTCGCGATTGGGGCCATATTTCAAAGTAACGGTGAGCGTCTTGCCAACGCCAAATGGGTTTTGATCGACCTTGTAGGCGGCGATGTAACCCTCCTGCTGCAAGATTGCGGCGATACGCGACTTCACAGTGGAAGATGGCATCGTCACGCTCTCATGGTGAGCAGTATTGGCGTTGCGGATACGCGTCAACATATCTGCAATCGGATCTGTCATTGTCATAAGTGGCTCTACCTAGAACCTTTCTCGTAGCGGTATCACTGGCTTGTTCCAGTGACCTACTCCGTAGTTAGTTACCAACTTGCTTTCGTGATACCTGGAAGTTCACCGCGGTGCGCCATTTCACGGAAACAGACGCGGCAAATACCAAACTTCTGGAAGACAGCGCGGGCACGGCCACAACGCTGGCAGCGGGTGTAACCCCGAACTTTGAACTTAGGCTTACGGCTCGCCTTAATCTTCAACGATGTCTTTGCCATTTTTTAGTTCTCCTTGAATGGGAAGCCGAGCATCTTCAAGAGTGCACGTCCTTCCACATCGTTCTTAGCGGTGGTTACAACGGTGATGTCCATACCGCGAGTGCGGTCGACTTTGTCCTGTTCGATCTCAGGGAAGACAACCTGCTCGGTAAGGCCAAAGGTGTAATTGCCATTTCCATCGAATTGCTTCGGTGAGAGTCCGCGGAAGTCACGGATACGTGGCAACGAGATAGACAGAAGTCGATCGCAGAATTCCCACATACGATCGCCGCGAAGGGTGGTGTGAGCACCAATCGGCATATTCTCACGTAATTTAAATTGAGCGATGGACTTCTTGGAGCGAGTTACTTGTGGTCGTTGACCAGTAATCGCAGCGAGGTCACGAATCGCGCCTTCGATTAATTTCGAATCGCGCGCCGCTTCACCAACACCCATGTTCACAACGATCTTGACCAGGGTAGGCACTTCCATCACATTGGAATAATTAAATTCCTTCTGCATCGCTGGGACGACTTCAGAGCGATAACGCGCCTTCAGGCGAGCTTGAGTAGCTGTGCTCATTTGATGTCCTTTCCGGAGCGGCGTGAGATGCGAACATTCTTACCCTTGTCATCTTTGCGAGCACCAAGACGTGTTGCCTTGCCGTCGTCATCGATGATCATCACATTGGAGATGTGAATTGAGGCTTCAGTGGTGATAATTCCACCAGTCTTCACACCGCGCTCGGTTGTGTCGACCTTGGTGTGCTTGAGGACGCGATTAACACCTTCAACTACGACGCGATCTTTGTCGCGAAGCACTTGAATCACTGTTCCCTTAACGCCCTTATCTTTGCCAGCAATCACCTGGACGGTGTCACCTTTACGAATCTTCGCCATGGTTTACAACACCTCCGGAGCAAGTGAAATGATTTTCATAAATTTCTTATCGCGGAGTTCACGAGCGACTGGTCCGAAGATACGAGTACCGCGTGGTTCGCCATCAGTCTTCAAGATGACAGCGGCGTTCTCGTCGAAACGGATGTATGAACCGTCGGCACGACGATTCTCCTTTGTCGTTCGAACGATTACCGCTTTAACGACCTCACCCTTCTTCACTTGGCCACCAGGAATCGCATCCTTGACCGAGCAGACGATGATGTCGCCAATTCCGGCGTAGCGACGTCCGGTACCACCGAGCACGCGAATGCAGAGGAGCTCTTTAGCACCAGTGTTGTCAGCGACGCGAAGTCGCGACTCTTGTTGGATCATGGCTATCTCTCCTGTTACTTCGCTTTTTCAAGAATTTGCACTACGCGCCAACGCTTTGTGGCAGAGAGTGGTCGGGTCTCAGCGATGAGAACACGATCTCCTATCCCACATTGGTTGGTCTCGTCGTGCGCCTTCAACTTATTGGCACGGCTCATAACTTTTCCGTAGAGAGCATGCTTGACGCGATCTTCTACTAGGACAGTGACGGTTTTATCCATCTTGTCGCTAGTGACTATCCCCTCGCGGGTCTTGCGAAAACCACGAGCTTCTGTGTTATTGGTCATGCAGCACCTCCAATACCTAGTTCACGTTCACGAATGATTGTGTAAAGCTGGGCAATCTCTTTCCGTACTGCTGAAAGGCGGCCGTGGCTCTCGAGTTGACCAGTTGCTGCTTGAAAGCGAAGATTAAAAAGTTCTTCCTTACTCTCACGTAGTTTGGTCTCGAGCTCATCGACAGAGAGAGCGCGAAGTTCATCAATCTTTGGATTTGCCATTCTTACGCCTCCTCACGTCGGACGATGCGACACTTCATCGGCAACTTATGCATTGCACGAGTCATCGCTTGTGTTGCAATCTCTTCAGTAACGCCCGAAATCTCAAACATCACGCGACCGGGCTTAACATTTGCAATCCACCATTCTGGTGAACCCTTACCAGAACCCATACGAGTCTCAGCAGGTTTCTTGGTCAATGGGATATCGGGATAAATGTTGATCCACACCTTGCCGCCACGCTTTACATAACGAGTCATCGCAATACGCGCTGCTTCGATTTGGCGGTTAGTGACATACGCGGGAGCAAGCGCCTGAATACCAAAGTCACCGAAGTTCACAGTGGTTCCGCCCTTTGATGCGCCAGAGCGCGAAGGGTGGTGCGGCTTACGGAATTTAACTTTACGAGGAACCAACATTAGGCCTGCCCTCCCTCAGTCGCGCTATTTGCGCCAGCATCTTCAGCAGGTGCACCCAAAGTCGCTACTGGAGCGACATTGGCAGTTGCACGGCGATGGCTACGGGTTGTTGCACCAGCAAGAGCTGCTGCTTCACGCTCAGAGCGTGATTCAACGATGTCGCCCTTGTAGATCCATACCTTCACACCAATGCGACCGAAAGTGGTCTTTGCCTCGTAGAAGCCGTAGTCGATATCGGCACGAAGTGTATGGAGTGGGACGCGACCTTCACGATAGAACTCAGAACGTGACATTTCAGCGCCACCAAGTCGACCGTTGCACTGTACGCGGATTCCCTTTGCACCAGACTTCAACGCAGTCTGCATCGACTTACGCATCGCGCGACGGAAGGAGACGCGACTTGCAAGTTGCTCAGCAACTCCTTGTGCTACCAATTGAGCATCAGTCTCTGGACTCTTCACCTCGAGGATGTTGAGTTGAACCTGCTTGCCAGTGAGCTTCTCTAAATCTTGACGAAGACGATCAGCTTCAGCACCGCGACGACCAATGACGATGCCAGGGCGTGCGGTGTAGATATCGATACGTACTCGTTCACGAGTGCGTTCAATCTCTACGCGAGAGATACCAGCGCGCTCCATACCTGTATCGAGCATGCGGCGAATAGCAATATCTTCCTTTACATAATCCTTGTAAAGCTTGTCGGTATACCAACGTGATTTGAATTCAGTGGTTACGCCTAAACGGAAACCATGTGGATTGATTTTCTGTCCCATTACTTGGCGCTCCCTTCTGTAAGTTCTGAAACAATGATGGTGATGTTACTGGTGCGCTTATCGATTCGATAAGCACGGCCCTGCGCACGTGGGCGGAATCGCTTCAGAGTGACTCCATCATTTACAAATGCCTCGGAGACATAAAGTTCAGAAGCATCACGAATCGCAGGATCTTGTTGCTTTGCGTTAGCAACTGCTGATGCAAGGAGCTTATGAAAGACCTCACCAGCAGCTTGTGGAGCAAACTTCAAGATGGTTAGCGCCTCATCTGCCTTTTGACCACGGATGAGATCAATTACGCGGCGAGCCTTTTGAGGTGTGATGCGAACATCACGAAGAATGGCACGCGCAGTGATTACTTGTTGATTAGGCATTTTTCGCCTTTCCATCGCTCTTTGCGTGGCCCTTGAAGGTACGAGTTGGCGCGAACTCCCCCAACTTGTGACCAATCATCGCCTCGGTAACGAAAACCGGGATGTGCTTACGTCCATCATGAACGGCGATTGTGTGGCCGATCATGTCGGGAGTGATCATCGAGCGACGTGACCAAGTTTTGATGACGTTCTTGGTGTTCTTCTCATTTTGAAGTTCAACCTTTTTCATCAAATGTGAATCCACAAAAGGACCCTTTTTCAGACTACGTGGCATTGAGGGCTCCTATCGCTTCTTGTTCTTTGGACGACGGCGGACAATTTGTGCATCGCTTGCCTTCTTCTTTCGGGTGCGACCCTCTGGTTGTCCCCACGGCGAGACTGGATGGCGGCCACCTGAGGTACGACCTTCACCACCACCATGAGGGTGATCTACTGGGTTCATAACAACACCACGAACGGTTGGGCGACGACCCTTCCAACGCATGCGGCCGGCTTTTCCATAATTGATATTGGATTGCTCAGCATTTCCGACAGAACCGATAGTTGCGCGGCAGCGAACATCGACATTCCGGACTTCTCCAGATGGCATACGAAGTTGCGCCCAGCTTCCCTCTTTCGCGACGAGCTGAACCGCGGCTCCCGCAGAGCGTGCGATCTTTGCACCGCCACCAGGGCGAACTTCGATTGCGTGGACAACAGTTCCCACTGGAATGTTACGTAGTGGCAAGTTGTTGCCCGGTTTGATATCTGCGCTCGGACCATTTTCAATTGCGGCACCCTGCTCAAGATTTACCGGTGCGATGATGTAACGCTTCTCACCATCGGCATAGTGCAAGAGCGCAATTCGAGCACTGCGATTTGGGTCGTATTCGATATGTGCGACCGTTGCTGGAACGCCATCTTTATCGTTACGAAGGAAATCGATAACGCGGTATGCACGCTTGTGTCCGCCACCTTGATGGCGAGCAGTTACGCGACCTTGGTTGTTACGTCCACCCTTGGAATTGATTGGACGAACGAGTGACTTCTCAGGCTCAGTGCGCGTGATCTCGACGAAATCCGAGACGCTTGCGCCACGACGACCTGGAGTGGTCGGCTTAAATTTACGAATACCCATGTTGTTTCCTCACTCGCCCTAGTTGACCGGTCCGCCGAAGATGTCGATGCGATCGCCAGGTGCAACTTGAACGATTGCACGCTTGGTATCGCTTCGCTTTCCGGTGCCAAAACGATTGCGCAGACTCTTGCCAGTGCGGTTTAAGGTGTTAACACGAAGTACGCGCACACCAAATACCCTCTCAACGGCAATCTTGATCTCAGTCTTGTTTGCATCTGGTGCAACAAGAAAGGTGTACTTGTTCTGATCGAGCAAGCTGTATGACTTCTCAGAGACAACTGGTGAGAGCAAAACTGAACGATAATCGCGGCTCATGCGTTGACCTCTACTTTCGCTGCAGCATTAACAGAACGGGCTGCGATGAAATCTTCGATAGCAGCTTTGGTGAATACAACATCATCTGCAACGACTACGTCATATGCATTGAGTTGATCCCAAACGATGAGATGAAGATCAGTCGCATTACGAAGAGATCTCCATGAGTCCTCTTCGTGGCGAGCCACTACGACAAGTAGGCGCTTGCGATCAGAGAATTGACGGACGGCAGCAATTGCACCTTTAGTCGTTGGGCTCTCGCTCGGCAAGATCTCAGAGACGACATGGATCCGTGCATTACGTGCACGATCAGAGAGCAATCCGCGGAGCGCGGCTGCAATCATCTTCTTGGGGGTGCGCTGGTCGTAACTGCGTGGCACTGGACCGTGGGCTATACCACCATGACGTTGGTTTGGCGAACGAGTCGAACCCTGACGAGCGCGACCGGTTCCCTTCTGCTTAAACGGCTTCTTACCGCCACCACTTACCTCGCCACGATTCTTCGCCTTATGGGTTCCTTGGCGAGCTGCGGCACGTTGTGCGGTGACAACTTGGTGGATAAGCGGAACGTTTGTCTGTACATCGAAGACATCTGCAGGAAGATCAATCGATCCTGCTGCCTTACCCGATGCATCTTTAATAGAGATAGTGAGTGACACCTTTATGCACCCGCCCCAAGAGCCTTGGCGCCAGAGCGAATCATGACAAGACCGCCATCGGGACCAGGGACTGAACCTTTGATCATGATGAGCCCCTTTGCCGCATCGATTCGTGCAACGGTGAGGTTCATTGTGGTGACGCGATCAAAGCCCATTCGACCTGACATGCGAAGTCCTTTGAAGACTCGACCAGGGGTTGCACATGCTCCGATGGAACCAGGCATGCGGTGTTTACGATCAACACCGTGTGATGCACCAATACCACCGAAGCCATGGCGCTTCATAACACCAGCATGGCCTTTACCGATTGATGTTCCAGTGACATCGACAATCTCACCTTCGGCAAAGACTTCGGCAGTTACCTCGTCACCAACGGTGTACTCGCTTGCCTTATCGGTACGAATCTCAGCAACATAACGTCGCGGAGTTGCACCTGCCTTAGCGAAGTGACCGGTCAATGGCTTAGAGACTTTACGAGGATCGATTGCGCCAAAGGCGAGTTGGATCGCGCTGTAGCCATCTGTCTCAAGGGTGCGGACTTGAGTGACTACGCATGGACCAGCTTGCACAACAGTGACCGGAACAATGTGGTTATTCGCATCGAAGATTTGAGTCATTCCTAGTTTGGTGCCAAGAATGCCTTTACGAGTGGCAGTTGCTGTGTTTGTCATCAGTGATCAGCTCCTACAACTTAATCTCAATGTCGACGCCAGCGGGGAGGTCGAGGCGCATCAAGGAATCAACAGTCTTTGGCGTTGGATCGAGGATGTCGATCAAACGCTTATGGGTGCGCATTTCAAAATGCTCACGACTGTCCTTGTACTTATGGGGCGAACGAATTACGCAGTACGTATTTCGCTCTGTGGGTAGTGGGACAGGACCTGCAACCTTTGCACCGGTACGTTCGACAGTCTCGACGATTTTCTTCGCCGAGGTATCGATTACCTCGTGGTCGTAGGCCTTGAGTCGAATTCGAATCTTCTGACCCGCCATACTCCTCGCCCTCCTTTCCGCTTCGCGTCTAGTTACTTTTTTTAATTACTTCTTGATCTTGGTAACGCGACCTGCACCGACGGTGCGGCCACCTTCACGGATTGCAAAGCGCAATCCCTCTTCCATAGCGATTGGCTGGATGAGCGCTACGGCCATCTCAGTGTTATCGCCAGGCATGACCATCTCAGTTCCGCCAGGTAGCGTCACGATGCCAGTGACATCGGTAGTACGGAAGTAGAACTGTGGTCGATAGTTGTTGAAGAACGGAGTGTGACGTCCACCTTCATCCTTGGAAAGGATGTAGACAGATGCATCGAAATCAGTGTGTGGTGTGATCGAGCCAGGCTTGCAGCAAACCTGTCCGCGCTCAACATCTTCACGCTTGGTTCCACGAAGAAGAAGACCGACGTTCTCGCCAGCGCGACCTTCGTCGAGCAACTTACGGAACATTTCGACACCAGTAACGGTGGTCTTCTGTGAATCTGGGCGGATGCCCACGATTTCGATTTCTTCGTTGACCTTGACGATTCCACGCTCAATACGGCCGGTAACAACAGTTCCGCGACCGGTGATGGTGAATACATCTTCAACTGGCATGAGGAATGGCTTATCAATCTCACGCTCAGGTGTTGGAATAAAGTCATCAACAGCGCCCATCAACTCCAAAAGCGCATCTGCCCACTTGGCATCTCCTTCGAGAGCCTTAAGTGCGGAGACGCGAACGATTGGAGTGTTGTCGCCTGGGAACTCGTAAAGTGAGAGAAGTTCGCGAACTTCCATCTCAACGAGCTCGAGGATTTCAGCATCATCAACCATGTCGGACTTATTGAGTGCGACAACGATTGCAGGAACGCCTACCTGGCGAGCAAGGAGGACGTGCTCCTTGGTCTGAGGCATTGGACCATCAGTTGCAGCGACCACGAGGATTGCTCCATCCATCTGTGCAGCACCTGTGATCATGTTCTTGATGTAGTCGGCGTGACCTGGGCAGTCAACGTGCGCATAGTGACGCTTCTCGGTCTGGTACTCGATGTGTGCAATCGAGATGGTGATACCGCGTTGACGCTCTTCTGGAGCCTTATCGATCTGATCGAAAGGCGTAAATGGGTTTACATCTGGATACTTGTCGTGAAGCACCTTGGAAATTGCCGCAGTAAGAGTGGTCTTACCGTGGTCAATGTGACCGATGGTGCCGATATTGACGTGCGGTTTCGTACGTTCGAACTTCGCCTTCGCCACTGTGACCTCCTATTGAATCGGTGTAGTTGAACTATTGGTAGGACTACTCGCCCCGGACCTTTGCAATGATCTCCTTCGACACAGCTGCAGGAACTTCTGCATATGAGTCAAATTGCATGCTGTAGCTGGCGCGACCTTGTGTCTTGCTTCGTAGATCTCCGACGTAGCCGAACATCTCCGAGAGTGGAACAAGAGCGCGAACAACGCGAGCACCTGATCGCTCATCCATAGCCTGAATCTGGCCACGGCGTGAGTTGAGGTCGCCGATGACATCACCCATGAAATCTTCAGGGGTAATGACTTCGACAGACATCACTGGTTCGAGCAAGGCAGGGTTAGCGAGCTTCGCTGCTTCCTTAAATGCTGCGATTCCAGCAATCTTGAAGGCCAACTCCGATGAGTCAACATCGTGGTATGCGCCATCAAGAAGAGTGACTTGTACATCTGTCAATGGATAGCCGGCGAGCGGACCAGATTGCATCGCCTCTTGGCATCCAGCGTCAACCGAAGGGATGTACTCCTTAGGAACGCGTCCACCTGTAACTTTATTTACGAACTCGTATCCGCCTTCTGTACCAGGCTCAAGCGGACGAACGGCAATTTGAATCTTCGCGAATTGACCAGAACCACCCGTTTGCTTCTTGTGGGTGTAGTCGTGGCGCTCAACCGCCTTACGAAGAGTCTCGCGATAGGCAACCTGTGGCTTACCAACATTTGCTTCGACCTTGAATTCGCGACGCATACGATCAACAAGAATTTCTAGGTGCAACTCACCCATGCCAGCGATGATTGTTTGACCAGTCTCTTCATCGGTACGAACATGGAATGTTGGATCTTCTTCGGCAAGACGTTGGATTGCAGTTCCGAGCTTCTCTTGATCGCCTTTTGTCTTAGGCTCAATAGCGATATGTAGAACTGGATCTGGGAACTCCATCGACTCGAGAATTACTGGGTTTGATGGATCACAGAGCGTCTCACCTGTGGTGGTGTCCTTAAGACCCATCACAGCGATGATCATTCCGGCAGTTGCAGTCTCACGCTCTTCACGCTTATTTGCGTGCATCTGATAGATCTTGCCAATGCGCTCTTTACGATCTTTGGTGGAGTTAAGAACCTGATCGCCAGCAGTAAGCGTTCCGGAATAGACGCGAACGAAGGTGAGTTTTCCAAGGTGTGGATCGCTCATAATCTTAAATGCAAGTGCGGAGAACGGCTCTTTTGGATCAGGTTTGCGAGAGATCTCGACTGAAGAATCTCCTTGCTTATGTCCAAGGATTGCTGCGACATCTAGCGGGCTCGGTAGATAACGAGTCACGGCATCGAGCATTGGTTGTACGCCCTTGTTCTTAAATGCAGAACCAGTAAGAACTGGGGTCAACTTGTCGGCAAGGGTTGCGCGGCGGATGCCGGCGATGATTTCAGCCTCTGAGAGATCTTGTCCTTCAAGGTACTTCTCCATCACTGCATCATCTGCTTCAGCGAGAGTCTCGATTAAAAGATGGCGAGCTTCGTCAGCCTTTGCCTTGAGGTTTGCTGGAATCTCTTCGACGATGTAATCCTCACCCTTTTTAGTTTCACCAGGCCATACAAGAGCCTTCATCGCGATCAAATCCACTACGCCTTGGAATTCAGCTTCGGCGCCAATAGGAAATTGGAGAACAAGTGGTGTTGCGTTAAGGCGTGACTTGATCATGCCAACGCACATATCGAAGTTTGCGCCAGTGCGATCGAGTTTATTTACAAAACAGATGCGAGGAACTTTGTACTTATCTGCTTGACGCCAAACAGTCTCAGATTGTGGCTCAACGCCAGCAACGCCATCAAATACTGCAACCGCGCCATCGAGTACGCGAAGTGAGCGCTCAACCTCGACGGTGAAATCTACGTGGCCAGGGGTATCGATGATGTTAATAAGGTGGTCGTTCCAGAAACAGGTGGTGGCAGCAGAGGTGATGGTGATACCGCGCTCTTGCTCTTGCTCCATCCAGTCCATGGTGGCAGCGCCTTCATGAACCTCACCAATCTTGTAGTTGACGCCGGTATAGAAAAGGATTCGCTCAGTTGTCGTGGTTTTACCCGCGTCGATATGAGCCATGATCCCGATATTCCGGACCTTGGCGAGGTCAATTACTGAATCAACAGCCACTTTTTATATCTCCCTATTACCAGCGGTAGTGAGCAAACGCCTTGTTTGCCTCTGCCATCTTGTGCGTGTCTTCGCGCTTCTTTACAGCTGCGCCAAGACCATTGCTTGCATCGATTAATTCGTTCGTTAAGCGCTCTGCCATTGACTTCTCGCGGCGTAGACGGGAGTAACCGACTAGCCAACGAAGTGCAAGCGCGGTAGCACGTGCTGCCTTTACTTCAACAGGAATTTGATAGGTAGCGCCACCAACGCGACGGCTACGAACTTCAAGAGTTGGTTTAACGTTATCGAGCGCTCGCTTCAATGTGATGAGTGGATCGCCTTGAGTTTTCTCGCGACATCCTTCAAGGGCTGAGTACACGATTTGCTCTGCAGTTGAACGCTTGCCATGAAGAAGCACCTTGTTAATCAATGCAGTAACAACAGGAGAGTTATAGACCGGGTCGGCGATAACTGGACTTTTGGCGGCAGGACCTTTACGTGGCATTACTTCTTCTCCCTCTTTGCACCGTAACGGCTACGAGCTTGCTTTCGATTCTTTACTCCTTGGGTATCAAGTGATCCGCGGATGATCTTGTAGCGAACACCGGGCAGATCCTTTACACGTCCACCACGAACGAGAACGATTGAGTGCTCTTGGAGGTTGTGGCCTTCACCTGGAATGTATGCAGTAACTTCCATGCCACTGGTCAGACGAACACGAGCAACCTTGCGAAGCGCAGAGTTTGGCTTCTTCGGAGTTGTTGTGTAGACGCGAGTACAGACACCGCGACGTTGAGGTGAACCCTTCAACGCAGGCGTGCTCGTCTTCGCGCTCTTATCTGAGCGACCTTTGCGAACCAACTGTTCAATCGTTGGCATACCTGTGACTCCTTCTATATATATGTAGTGCTCTCTAGTTACCGCAGCGCACTCATTCTTCCGACCCACGAGGTCGGGCGTGTCGAACGAGCTTTCAGAACCCTGCACACGAGCTTTTCGCGTGAGTTTTCGGCGCCTGGCTTACAAAAGGCAGAGGGCGAGAGTAACGGAATCACTCTCGCCCGGTCAAAGCGGCTTAATCTGCCAGATCTGGTACTACCGATAACTAGTAGCGGGGTACCTCGAAATCATCGAGGCGAACAGCCTCACCCGAGCCTTGGCTCTCAAATGGGGTGAAGTCGTACTCCTCATAATTGGCGTAAACAGCGGCTTTTGCCTCTTCAGTAGCCTCGACTCGAACATTTCGGTAGCGAGAGAGGCCAGTGCCGGCGGGGATCAACTTACCGATGATGACGTTCTCCTTGAGGCCAACGAGATTGTCGCGGCGCTCGCCGAGGGCGGCATCGGTGAGAACTCGAGTCGTCTCCTGGAAGGAGGCGGCCGAGAGCCAGGATTCAGTGGCAAGAGATGCCTTGGTGATACCCATCAACTCAGCACGACCGCTGGCAGGTGTTCCACCATTGGCAACGACGCGACGATTCTCGCCTTCAAAGCGAACGCGCTCCACCAATTCACCTGGAAGGAAGAGGGTATCCCCTGCCTCCAAGATTGTGATGCGCTTGAGCATCTGACGAACGATGACCTCAATGTGCTTATCGTGAATCGCTACACCTTGGGTGTCATACACCTTTTGAATCTCTTCGACCAAGTGCACCTGAGTAGCGCGAGGTCCGAGAATTCGAAGCACATCTTTTGGATCAATCGTTCCTGGGATGAGTTTCTGTCCAACATCGACGCGATCGCCATCACTCACTAATGGCTTACGGTTACGTGGGATTGGATAGGCAATCTCTTCATTTCCATTATCTGGAGTGATGACGATTCGCTTTCCTCCTGAATTCTTCGGATCATCTTCAAAACGAATTCGACCAGCGTGTTCAGCAATCGGTGCTTTTGCCTTTGGCTCACGCGCTTCGAAGAGTTCGACGACGCGAGGTAGACCATGGGTGATATCACCTTGAGTCTGCGCAGCACCACCGGTGTGGAAGGTACGCATCGTCAACTGCGTTCCTGGTTCACCAATCGATTGCGCGGCGATGATTCCGACTGCTTCGCCAACATCAACGAGATGGCCGGCAGCAAGTGATCGTCCATAACAGGCAGCGCATTGTCCAACCTTGCTCTCACAGGTAAGGACGGAACGAACCTTGACGGTTTCGATTCCTGCACCAAGTAAGCGCTCGATTGCCTCATCGCCAAGATCGGTATTTGCCTGCGCAATTACCTCTCCATTGACCACTACATCCTCTGCGAGATTACGTGAATAGACCGAGTATTCGACATTCTTTAATCGAATAAGTTCGCCAGCCTCATTTTTTCGAGCAATCTCGAGATTAAGACCACGATCAGTTCCACAATCTTCTTCACGAATGATGACATCTTGTGCAACATCGCAGAGACGACGAGTGAGATAACCTGAGTCGGCGGTACGTAGCGCAGTATCGGCAAGACCTTTTCGAGCACCGTGTGTGGAAATGAAGTACTCAAGTACCGATAGTCCCTCACGGAAGTTCGATTTGATCGGACGCGGAATGATTTCACCCTTTGGATTAGCTACAAGTCCTCGCATACCTGCGATCTGACGGACCTGCATCATGTTTCCGCGGGCGCCCGAGAAGACCATCATCCAGACCGGATTGCGGCGCGGGAAGTTCTTCTCCATTTCAGCCGCAACCTCATTAGTTGCCTTGGTCCAGATCTCAATGAGCTCCTGGCGGCGCTCATCATCAGTGATCAAACCTTGCTCATACTGCTTTTGTACTCGCTCAGCATCAGACTCATAACCATCGAGAATCTTCTGCTTATTAGGCGGAGTCACGACATCCTCAATGCCGATTGTTACGCCCGCGCGGGTTGCCCAGTGGAAGCCAAGAGCTTTGAGGCCATCGAGAGTCGTTGCCACATCAACTTTTGGATAACGCTCAGCAAGCGTATTAACGATTGCTCCCAACTGCTTCTTGGTGACATCTTGCTCTTCGTAAGGGAAATCAGCAGGAAGGGCTTCGTTAAAGAGCGCTCGACCTAGAGTGGTCTCCCGAATCTCTCCTTCGATGCGAATCTTGATCTTCGACTGAAGTGAGAGTGATCCTTGATCAAAGGCCATGATCGCCTCAGCGGTCGATGAGAATGCACGACCCTCACCCTTCTCGCCCTCGCGGAGTTGAGTAAGGAAGTAAAGACCCAAAACCATGTCCTGTGTCGGTGAGGTGATTGGTCGACCATTGGCCGGAGAGAGAATGTTGTTGCTGGAAAGCATCAAGATTCGCGCTTCAGCCTGAGCCTCGGCTGATAGTGGCAGGTGAACAGCCATCTGATCACCGTCGAAGTCTGCGTTAAATGCAGTACATACGAGTGGGTGAATCTGGATTGCCTTACCTTCGATTAGTTGTGGTTCGAATGCTTGGATACCAAGTCGGTGGAGCGTTGGTGCACGGTTGAGTAGAACAGGATGCTCAGCAATAACTTCTTCAAGAACATCCCAAACCACTGAACGAGCACGCTCAACCATACGCTTTGCAGATTTGATGTTCTGTGCGTGGTTGAGATCAACAAGGCGCTTCATCACAAATGGCTTGAAGAGCTCCAAGGCCATCTGTTTTGGTAGACCACACTGATGGAGCTTGAGTTGGGGACCGACGACGATTACCGAACGACCCGAATAATCAACGCGCTTACCGAGAAGGTTCTGACGGAAGCGACCCTGCTTGCCCTTGAGCATGTCAGAGAGTGACTTGAGCGCACGATTTCCTGGACCTGTAACAGGACGTCCACGGCGACCATTATCAAATAGCGCATCGACCGCCTCTTGCAACATACGCTTTTCGTTGTTCACAATGATCTCAGGAGCGCCAAGATCAGCAAGACGCTTCAAGCGATTATTTCGATTAATGACGCGGCGATAGAGATCGTTGAGATCTGAGGTAGCAAAGCGACCGCCATCGAGTTGGACCATCGGACGGAGGTCTGGTGGGATAACCGGAACCGCATCTAGGACCATCGATGATGGGGAATTTGAGGTATTGAGGAATGAAGAGACCACCCGTAGTCGCTTGAGCGCACGAGTCTTCTTCTGTCCCTTACCGGTCGCGATGATTTGGCGGAGGTTTGCTGCCTCTTCTTTGAGATCAAATGTCTCGAGGCGACGCTTAATAGCTGCTGCGCCCATCGAGCCCTTGAAGTACATACCGAAGCGATCGCGCATCTCACGATAGAGCTGCTCATCACCTTCGAGATCTTGAACTTTGAGGTTCTTGAAACGCTCCCAGACCTCTTCTAGACGATCGAGCTCACGTTGTGAACGATCGCGGAGCTGCTTGATTTCACGCTCAGCTTGCTCGCGCACCTTACGACGAATATCAGACTTTGCACCTTCATCTTCTAGAGAGGCAAGATCTGCTTCGAGTTTCTTTTGGCGAGCATCGATATCAAGATCGCGCTTGGTTTCGATTTTCTTCTTGTCAGATGCGATCTTCTTCTGATTTTGCTCGAAATCCTCATGACGAGCCTCGCCATCAACTTCGGTAATCATGTAAGCAGCAAAGTAGATGACCTTCTCGAGATCCTTTGGCGCAAGATCAAGAAGATAACCAAGGCGACTTGGCACTCCCTTGAAGTACCAGATGTGGGTTACTGGAGCAGCAAGCTCGATATGGCCCATACGTTCACGTCGAACTTTGGCTCGAGTAACTTCAACACCGCAACGTTCGCAGACGATGCCTTTAAAGCGAACACGCTTGTACTTGCCGCAATAGCACTCCCAATCACGAGTTGGACCGAAGATCTTTTCATCGAAAAGACCATCCTTCTCGGGCTTGAGCGTCCGGTAATTAATTGTTTCGGGCTTCTTTACTTCGCCATGTGACCAGGTACGAATGTCATCGGCAGAAGCAAGACCAATCTTCAACTCATCAAAAAAGTTGACATCTAACATAGGTATCGCCTCTCCTAGATCTCTTCGACGCTGCTTGGCTCAACCCGGGAAAGGTTGATTCCGAGCTCTTCTGCGGTACGGAACACTTCTTCATCAGTATCTTTCATCTCGATAGCGGCGCCATCAGATGAGAGAACTTCAACATTGAGACAGAGTGACTGCATCTCTTTGATAAGCACCTTGAATGATTCTGGGATGCCTGGTTCAGGGATGTTCTCACCCTTCACGATTGCTTCATAAACCTTGACGCGACCAAGGACATCGTCAGACTTGATTGTGAGAAGCTCTTGAAGAGTATATGCAGCGCCATATGCCTCAAGCGCCCATACCTCCATCTCACCAAATCGCTGTCCACCGAATTGCGCCTTTCCACCAAGTGGTTGCTGAGTAATCATCGAGTACGGGCCAGTGGAACGTGCATGGATCTTGTCGTCGACCAAGTGGAGCAACTTCAAGATGTACATGTAACCAACGGAGATTGGATCGCGATAAGGCTCACCACTTCGACCATCAAAGAGTCGAGCTTTGCCGCTCTCGCCAACCATTCGATTTCCATCGCGGTTTGGCATGGTGGAACCGAGAAGTCCGGTGATCTCATCTTCGCGCGCTCCATCAAAGACTGGAGTAGCAACACGAGTTCCCGGCTTTCCGGTCTGTGCTCCGATGGACTTTAAGTTCTTCTTCCATGAGGCATCGTCACCTTCGACTTGCCACCCTTGCTTGGAGACCCAGCCAAGGTGAGTCTCAAGTACTTGACCAACATTCATACGTCCAGGAACGCCGAGTGGGTTGAGCACAACATCAACAGCTGTGCCATCTTCAAGGAACGGCATATCTTCAACAGGAAGAATCTTTGCAATAACGCCCTTGTTACCGTGGCGTCCTGCAAGTTTGTCGCCATCTTGAATCTTTCGCTTCTGTGCGACATAGACACGAACCAATTGGTTTACACCAGATGGCAGTTCATATCCCTCTTCGCTTTCGAAGACTTTGACGCCAATGACCTTTCCACCTTCACCGTGCGGAACTTTTAGCGAGGTATCGCGAACTTCACGAGCCTTCTCACCAAAGATTGCGCGAAGTAGGCGCTCTTCAGGAGTTAGCTCAGTCTCGCCCTTTGGCGTTACTTTTCCGACGAGAATATCGCCAGGTACAACATCTGCACCAACGCGGATGATTCCCATCTCATCAAGATCAGCTAGGACTTCTTCGCTCACATTTGGAATGTCGCGAGTGATCTCTTCAGCACCAAGTTTGGTGTCGCGAGCATCAACTTCATACTCCTCGATGTGAATGGATGAGAGCACGTCATCTTGTACCAAGCGTTGGCTCAAGATAATTGCATCTTCATAGTTATGACCTTCCCATGGCATGAAGGCCACAAGAAGATTTTTTCCGAGCGCTAATTCACCAAGATCGGTGCTTGGTCCATCAGCAAGAACATCGCCTGCTTCAACGCGTGCGCCTTGAGCGACAACCGGCTTGTGGTTGTAGCAGGTGCCTTGATTTGAGCGACGGAATTTTGAGAGGTAATAGGTCTTTGACGTTCCATCATCGTGGCTAACCTTGATTTCATCAGCGCTGACTTCGGTAACGGCACCAGCCTTTTCGCTCACAATGACATCGCCAGCATCAACAGCAGCGCGGAACTCCATGCCCGTTCCAACCAATGGCGCTTCAGCGCGTAGGAGTGGAACTGCTTGACGCATCATGTTCGAACCCATGAGCGCACGGTTTGCATCATCGTGCTCAAGGAACGGAATCATCGCAGTTGCAGCAGAGACCATCTGTCGTGGAGAGACATCCATGTAGTCGACATCTTCAGCAGGAATGTATTCCACTTCCCCACCCTTACGACGTACGAGTACGCGTGGCTCTGCGAAGTGATTGGTGTCGGTAAGCGGAGCATTCGCCTGAGCGATGATGTGCTCATCCTCTTCGTCAGCGGTTAGGTAATCAATGTGATCGGTTACTTTGCCTTTGACGACTTTGCGATATGGCGTCTCGATAAATCCAAATGGCGTGATACGTCCGAAGGTTGCCAACGAACCAATCAGACCGATGTTTGGTCCTTCAGGAGTTTCGATTGGACACATACGACCGTAGTGCGAAGGGTGCACGTCACGAACTTCGAATCCAGCGCGCTCTCGTGAGAGACCACCAGGTCCAAGCGCGGAGAGACGACGCTTATGGGTAAGGCCTGAGAGTGGATTTGTCTGATCCATGAACTGCGAGAGCTGGGATGTTCCAAAGAACTCCTTGATGCTCGCTGTGATCGGACGAATATTAATAAGTGTCTGTGGCGTGATTGCTTCGACATCTTGAGTGGTCATTCGCTCGCGAACCACGCGCTCCATACGAGAAAGTCCGGTGCGAACCTGATTTTGGATAAGTTCACCGACGGTGCGCAGACGACGGTTACCAAAGTGATCGATATCGTCAGTCTCGATACGAACTTGGCCACGGACTGAATCCATAACCAATTCACCAGCATGCATTTTCACTAAGTACTTAATCGCCCAGACGATATCTTCGATCGTCAATAGACCCTTACGTAAATCAAGGTCAGTACCTAACTTCTTATTGATCTTAAATCGACCAACCTTTGCTAGGTCATATCGCTTCGGATTGAAGTAAAGATTCTCAATGAGCGTCTGTGCTGCTTCACGTGTTGGTGGCTCACCAGGGCGAAGCTTGCGATAGATATCAAGTAGCGCATCATCTTGTGTAACGGTGTGATCTTTCTCGAGAGTCGCAACCATAGATTCGTATTCGCCGAAGTGTTCGCGAATCTGAGCTTCATCCCACCCAAGAGCCTTAAGAAAGACTGTTACTGGAATCTTACGTTTACGATCGATGCGAACACCGACCATATCCTTCTTGTCGATTTCAAATTCCAACCAAGCACCGCGGCTAGGAATGATCTTTCCTACGAGAGTGTCCTTGTCGGCATTCTTCTCGGGATCTGCCTTCTCAAAATAGACTCCAGGCGAACGGACAATCTGAGATACGACAACGCGCTCAGTACCGTTGATGATGAAAGTTCCTCGTGTAGTCATTAGTGGGAACTCACCCATGAAGACGGTTTGGCTCTTGATTTCTCCAGTCACGTTGTTCATGAACTCTGCTGTTACGAATAGTGGAGCGCTGTAGGTGATGTCACGCTCTTTACACTCTTCGATTGAATACTTTGGAGGTTCGAAGCGATGGTCGCGGAAGGAGAGACTCATCGATCCTTGGAAGTCTTCAATTGGTGAGATCTCCTCGAAGATCTCCTCGAGACCAGATTGATTAGGCAATTCACCACGAGTGGTGTTGGTCGAAGCGCTATTTGCGATTCGAACGCGCCATGCATCGTTGCCAAGTAGCCAGTCCATACTCTCTAGCTGCAACGCAAGAAGATTCGGAACCTCTAGCGGTTCACGAATCTTGGCAAAAGAGAGACGGTGTGGGGCATGCGGGGATTGGGATTTGTTTTTCAACGACGATCCTTCCGTACTCGCAGATGAGTTAACTTACAAACCCAGCGAAAAGAGAAGGTCGCCACCGCCATATGCGAAGACCTCGAAAATTGGGATTATATGGATTTTACGATGAATAAAGGGAGCGTGTCCAATTGAGGTTTCCCTCAGCCGAACCCGCTCCCCTGCACGGCCAAATATGGCCAGAGCCTTGACTACTTCACTGTGACCTTTGCGCCGGCGGCCTCAAATGCTGCCTTCGCCTTGTCGGTGGTCTCCTTATTGGCCTTCTCCAAGACGGTAGATGGAGCACCATCTACGAGATCCTTAGCCTCTTTGAGACCAAGACCGGTGAAGGTGCGAACCTCTTTGATGACGGCGATCTTCTGAGCGCCAGCATCTTCGAGTACGAGCGTGAACTCATCTTGAGCTTCTGCAGCAGCAGGAGCACCAGCGCCGCCGCTAGCAGCCGCAACTGCAACGGGTGCAGCAGCAGTGACATCGAATTCAGTCTCGAAAGCCTTAACGAAGTCGCTGAGCTCAACAAGGCTCATCTCCTTGAATTGTGACAATAAATCTTCGGTTGAAAGTTTTGCCATGATATTTCTCCTTGATTCTTCCTAGATCTCTCTTATTCCTGTGTTCCTGATTCAGCTGATTCCTCAGCTGCTGCCACTTCTGGCTCTGATGCTGGAGCTTCTGCATCTCCGGCTTCTTCTTCTGAAGACTCTTCAACTACTGCAGCAGGCGCTTCGGGCGCTTGTGCAGCTACTGGGGCACCGGCTTCTAACTTGATTCGGAGCGCGTCGAATACTCGTGCAGCCTTTGCAAGTGAACCCTTCATTGCACCAGCAAGCTTTGCCAAGAGCACCTCGCGGGACTCTAGGTTTGCAAGCTTCATGATTTCTTCAGTAGTTACCAACTTGCCCTCGTAGATTCCACCCTTGATTACAAGTGATGGATTCTCTTTGGCGAAGTCGCGAAGGCTCTTTGCTGCATCGATTGGATCACCGTTAATGAATGCGACTGCAGATGGTCCCTTGAGTAAATCATCAGAGATTTCTACGCCAGCATTCTTAGCAGCGATACGCATCAATGTGTTCTTTGCGACGGAGTACTTAGTACTTCCGCCTAGCGAACGACGAAGTGCCTTCATGGAAGTGACGGAGAGTCCGCGATATTCGGTAACAATCGTTGCACCAGCGCCACGAAAATCTTCCGTGAGCTCTGCAATAACTGCCGACTTATCGGTCTTTGCCATGTTTCTCCTTTTCTCTTCTCGCCTTTCCACCCAAATTTCTTTGAGCCCGAGAGAAAACAGGTTGATAAAAAGAGAAATCCTCGAAGCGCGAAAGCGCTACGAGGAAAGATGAACTTACTCGTAATGCTCCTGCGCTGGTGAGTTCTCACTCTTTAACTCTGTTCATTGCAATCACTCGAAAGTTCTTGCTATCAACAGCAGACCTGCGGTCTTCGGATACTGCAAAGGGTAGGCGCTCGCACGCCTACCCGTCAAAATGGCTTAATTAGCGCCTTCGCGTAGGAGGTTTGGATCTACCTGAACGCCAGGCCCCATCGTGGTGGAGACAGTTGCCTTCTTGATGTAGCGACCCTTTGAAGAGGAGGGTTTTGCGCGAAGTACCTCTTCCATCGCTACCACATAGTTATCGAGAAGAGCATCTGCGCTAAAGGATGCTTTACCAATAATGAAGTGCAGGTTGGAATTCTTATCGACTCGGAACTCGATCTTTCCACCCTTAATGTCATTCACTGCCTTCGTGACATCGTTGGTAACAGTTCCAGTCTTGGGATTAGGCATCAAACCACGAGGTCCGAGAACTTTTCCGAGGCGACCAACCTTTCCCATGAGATCAGGTGTCGATACAACAGCGTCATAATCGAGACGACCCTTTGCGACCTCGTCAATCAGTTCGTCGGCGCCGACGATGTCAGCACCTGCTGCGCGCGCTTCTTCAGCGCGCTCTCCACCTGCGAACACAAGAACGCGTGCAGTTTTGCCAGTTCCGTGTGGAAGGTTGACAGTGCCGCGGATTGCTTGATCAGCCTTACGTGGATCGACGCCAAGAGCGAGGGACACCTCTACTGTGGAGTCATATTTCGTTACAGATGTTTCACGAACGATCTTCATCGCCTCAACTGGAGCATAGATGTTTGTAACATCGTACTTCTCAGTAGCGGCACGGTATTTCTTACTGCGCTTCATTTCATCCAGCTTTCTGCTTAGCTAACTCGGGTGAGTTAGGTAGTTGGTTGTGGTCAGCGAGTCAGCGCGACTCTCCCACAGGTTTATTTAGTTATTAACCGTTGACAGTGATGCCCATTGAACGAGCAGTACCGGCAATGATCAAACTTGCAGCATCGAGGTCGTTTGCGTTGAGGTCTGCCATCTTTACAGTGGCAATCTCGCGACATTGCGCCATCGTGATATTTCCGACCTTGTTCTTATGTGGAATAGCCGAGCCCTTTTCGAGCTTTGCTGCCTTCAAGATCAGACGGGAGGCTGGTGGCGTCTTCGTGATGAAAGTGAATGAGCGATCCTCATAGACAGTGATCTCAACCGGGATGATCTGACCCTTTTGAGTTTCAGTCGCAGCGTTATATGCCTTGACGAAGTCCATGATGTTGACACCATGTTGACCAAGTGCAGGACCAACAGGTGGCGCTGGTGTAGCTGCGCCAGCTTGAATCTGGAGCTTTATCAGCGCCTCAATCTTCTTCTTCGGTGCCATATTTCTATCCTCTCTCTTTCAAATCCTCTTAAAGCTTCTGTACCTGAGCATATGACAATTCCACAGGGGTCTCGCGACCAAAGATCGAGACCAATACTTTGAGCTTTGCTTGCTCAGGCATGATTTCGCTAATTGATGCTGGAAGGGTGGCAAAGGGTCCATCCATAACGGTGACAGATTCGCCAACTTCGAAATCGACCATCTTGATCTCTGGCTTCTCGCCCTTCTTTGATGGACGTGGCGCGAGAATTCCCTCGACTTCATCGAGTGAGAGTGGACTTGGATTGTGGCCATGTCCAACAAAACCGGTAACCCCTGGGGTATTACGTACTACTGACCATGATTCATCAGTTAAATCCATACGGACGAGAACATATCCAGGGAAGACATTTCGCTTAACCTGCTTACGCTGTCCATTTTTAATCTCTGTAATTTCTTCTTGAGGAACTTCAATCTGGAAGATGTAATCCTCCATGTGCAAAGTATGAATACGGTTCTCGAGATTTCCTTTGACACGATTCTCGTACCCCGCATATGAATGGATGACATACCAATCACCAGGTGCGGTGCGAAGGGCGCGACGGAATTCAGCCTGAGGATCATTGATGACATACCAATCACCAGGTGCGGTGCGAAGGGCGCGACGGAATTCAGCCTGAGGATCATTCTCTTCCTCTACCTCTACCTCTACCTCTACCTCTACCTCTACCTCTACCTCTACTGAGACTTCCGCAGGTGCTTCGATAACTTCTGCAGGTACCTCTTGAGCAGCCGCTTCTAGCGCTGCCTCAAATGTGTTGTCGCTCATCATTTACCCTGTTTACCCAATTTACCTGTCGACGCCTTAACCAAAAACCCAGAATGTGATTTTGGTAAGTACGAGATCAAAGAGCGAGACCAATGCGATGATAAAAGTCACGAAGACAAGTACGACTGCGGTGTAGGTAGTGAGTTGTTTGCGCGAAGGCCATACGACCTTGCGAAGTTCAGCAACAACTTGGCGATAGAAGCGTCCGGCGCGTTCAAAGATATTGCCGCGATTCTGCTCGCGAGCATCTTCGTTCTCACGCTCGCTCTGATGTAACTCGCTCATCGTGCCTTACTCACTCTCCTCTCCTCTCTATATAGATGTGAACTACTAGCAGGGCAGAAGGGATTTGAACCCCCAACCCCCGGTTTTGGAGACCGGTGCTCTACCAGTTGAACTACTGCCCTCCAGCGCTTCGCGACCCTCGCTTCTTGATGAAGAAGGGCTGGCCACGGAAGGAGCTAGGGGAGTGAGTTTACGGGTCAAGGTGGCGCGGGGTCTAATTGGGGCGGCGATCTCCCCTTGGTCTGGCAGGATTACCGCCGTGTCCCAACCCGCCAAACCCCGGATTTCTAAGCGCATCGCAGCGATCGCCGAATCAGCCACCCTTGCAGTCGATGGAAAAGCTAAAGCCCTCAAAGCAGCCGGTCGCCCCGTCATTGGCTTTGGCGCTGGTGAGCCAGATTTTCCTACCCCCGGATATATCGTCGATGCTGCTGAAAAGGCGGTCCGAGTTGTAGCAAATCATCGATATACACCCACGCCAGGATTGCCTGAACTCCGCCAAGCGATTGTCGCGAAAACCTTACGTGACTCTCAATTCGAGATAACTGTCGACAACGTACTCGTAACAAATGGTGGCAAGCAGGCTGTATATCAATCCATCGCAACAATCGTTGATCAAGGAGATGAGGTTATTCTTCCCGCTCCTTATTGGACCACCTACCCGGAATGCATTCGTTTAGCAGGTGGTATTCCGATTGAAGTCTTTGCAGATGAGACGAGCAATTATTGCGTGAGCGTGGAACAACTTGAAGCAGCCCGGACACCGAAGACAAAGGCACTGATTTTCTGTTCGCCAAGTAATCCAACTGGTTCGGTGTACACCCCAGAACAAGTGCGGGCAATCGGTGAGTGGGCACTCAAACATGGAATTTGGATTATCACCGATGAGATTTACGAACATTTGCGTTATGACGGCGTGCAAGCTCCATCCTTACCTGTTTTAATTCCCGAGTTGGCCGATCAAACAATCATCCTTAATGGGGTCGCGAAGACTTATGCGATGACGGGCTGGCGAGTGGGTTGGATGATTGGCCCTAAAGATGTAATTAAAGCAGCAACAAACTTACAATCTCATCTGACAAGCAACGTATCGAATGTGGCTCAACGGGCAGCAATTGCTGCGCTCACTGGTGATCTCAGTGCTGTTGAAGAGATGAAAGTTGCCTTCGATCGTCGACGTAAATTGATCGTCAAAATGCTTAATGAAATTGATGGGTTTGAATGTCCAATGCCTCAAGGTGCATTTTATGTTTATCCAGCAGTCCATAAGGTGCTAGGTCGCGAAATTCGCGGAAAGAAACCCACGTCTAGCTCTGAACTGGCAACGTTGATTCTTGATGAGGTCGAAGTTGCAGCCGTTCCTGGTGAAGCATTTGGGCCATCTGGATATCTTCGCTTCTCTTATGCGTTAAGCGATGAAGATATCGTCGAGGGAATTTCACGTATCAAAAAACTCATTAATGGCTAGTTAGGTCGCAATTCACAAGTCGGACTTCGGGCTCAAGTGCAATTCCAAACTTCGTCCTTACAGCCTCCTGACAGGCTTTTGCTAGTTCAATCAAATCGTCGCTACGCGCCTGACTAAGATTTGCCAGCGCGAGAACATGCTTAGTGGATATTCCAGCGCCTGCATGTCTTTGGCCTTTCTTTATCCCCGATTGTTCGAGTAACCATGCAGCGGAAAGTTTCACTGTGCCATCAGGGTTTGGCCATTGCGGTGCTGCTTGAGGTAAGCCAGTTGCAAATTCTGAAGTCACTGAAGGGTTAACAAAGAAAGAACCAGCTGACCAGGTATCTCGATCATGTTCTGAAAGGAGCATGCCCTTGCGCTCTCTTATCTTTAAGACTCGCTCGCGGACTGCACTTACTGATGCGCGCTCTCCCACTTTGATTTCTAATTCATTTGCAAGCTCAGAATATGTTATGGGAATAGATAACTCGCCTCTCTTTAATTGGACTGTTACATCTAGTATCACAAAACGGTTTGGCTCTTCTTTGAATAGCGAGCTGCGGTAACCGAACCCACATTGATTTGGAGTAAAGGTACTCTGCTCCTTTGCGACTCGATCCCAAGTGCGTACGCGTGCCACAACCTCTTTGAGCTCTTGGCCATACGCGCCAATATTCTGAATAGGCGCCGCACCTACTCGACCAGGAATGCCGCTCAGCGTTTCAAGACCAGAGAACCCCGCTGCGACGGTCTGTCCCACGAAAGCATCCCATTCCACACCAGCAGCAACTGTGATCATTCCGCCGGAGCAAGCGTCATAATCCAATTCACTTCCCTGGTTACTGATCCGCAACACTGTTCCATCAAAATCAGAGTCGCCAGCAAGAATGTTTGAGCCCCCACCAATAACTTGCACGGGTTCAGATTTGTTAACGGTTTTAAGAATTATCTCTTCTGAGGTTCCTTCGACAAACTCTGATATCAATCCGCCTACACGAAAAGTTGTCAGGTCGGAGAATCTCATGCGAAAAGATTACCGGCGCGATGCAAGAATCCCTAGATTCCCGCGGAAACGCTTGAGTAAACGTTGGTAATTCTCCTTGGAATGCTTCTCTCGATAAGCGCTATCGACATCGTAGTATCCGTGATGGCGCTCTTGAGCCAGTGGCAATTCAACTTGTACCAATTTGCCACCTGCTTCCCGGAGGGCAAGTGAAAACTCTAGATCTGCATTTCTGTAATACTTAGCGCTCGGATTTGCACCAACAGCCTTTGCAAATTTCCGATTGAGGACCATAAAGTAACCAAAAAGCACATCTACTTCTCCTGGGCCTTTGTCATCTACTGATCGCCATTCATCGTCAAGATTTATTAATCCACCGCGCCAACCAACCCCCACAACTCCATCAGAGAATGTAGAAATCACATCTGGAAAGGGATTGGCTAAAAAACGAGTTGAAGGATCCATGAGTGTTATGTAGTCGCTGCTCACCTCTTCGAGCAGAAGATTTACCACGTTCGACCAACCCAGCCGTTGTTTCTGATAGTTAATGCTTACTCGTGGCTTGAATGCTTCGAGAGGTTCGAAATCTTGTTTGCCATTGACCACGATATAGATTGGGGCTTGTGAATTTTCGATTACAGCTCTAACTGAATCGAGAAAGTCCTCGAGATAACCATCTAGAATCAGGGTAACTGTGATATCGCGCTCGCTTATCACAATCGAATTCGAGCTTTCGTCTGACCAAGTACTTTCACGCCTTCGCATAGCGCCGTAACTTCTACGGTAACTTCAGACTCACTTACCTCTCCCACCCGTCCGGAGAAAGTAATCGTGGTGTCACGGTCAGAAGTAACCACGACAGGCTTAGTGAACCTCGTAGAAAATTCCACTACATCTTTATCTGAACCAACCCAAAGACGGACCCAAAGACGGATGGCCTCTCCGGCGAGCGCCATTGTGTACATCCCATGTGCAATGACATTTGGTAGCCCAACAGATTTAGCAAATTCTTCATCTAAATGAATTGGATTGTGGTCTCCACTTGCCATCGCATATGCGCGTAATTTTTCTCTGTTCACCGTCATAGTTTGTTCGGGAAGTTCCTGTCCCGATTGGAAACTGGTAATAATCATGATTGTTCACCCCGAAAAACAAGAGTGGACCAAGTTGATGAGAGTAGTACTCCCGTCACAGCATCAGAGAAATCTGTCCTGATGGAGATGAATTCATTTCCAGCAAGGCTCTTATAACTTTCAATCTCGCTTACTGAAAGCAATTCATCTCCTGCGGCAAATGGACGATGGTGCAGGAACCTCTGATCACCATGAACCACTCGCGACCAATCAAATCCCAAGGTTGGGAGGAATTCTTCGGCGGCCTTAACTGAGAACACGATCAGGTAGGTGGGTGGAGCGCTTCCAGGTTCGGCGCCAATGGCTCTAGCAAATACATCGAGCGAATCAGCGGTGATTTTATTTCGAAGCGAAGATGAAAATCGGCGCCCGATTAATTCGGGGCCGTGCACTGCCATGGATTAACGGCTCTCCCGATGGAGCGTGCTCGCCTTGCACCGTGGGCAGAATTTCTTCATCTCGAGCCGGTCCGGATCGTTGCGACGATTCTTCTTGGTTATGTAGTTGCGCTCTTTGCACTCCACGCAGGCCATAGTGATCTTTGGGCGGATATCCGCGCTCTTGCTGGCCATCGTCGTACTCCTTATATAAGTAATGTGCGGGAGGAAGGCTACCTGCTAGCCCACCTCTTTCGGAAATCTGGTAGCGGAGGCCGGATTTGAACCGGCGACACAGCGATTATGAGCCGCTTGCTCTACCAAGCTGAGCTACCCCGCCGAGCCCCCCAACGGAATCGAACCGTTGACCTTTTCCTTACCATGGAAACGCTCTACCTACTGAGCTAGGGGGGCAGTACTGAAGGGGAAAAGGGTACCTCAGTTTGAGGCCGGTCGCTCCAACATCTCCGTCACAAGCGCTGCGATGGCTGAGCGCTCGCTACGTACCAGGGTCACATGGGCAAAGAGTGGATCGCCTTTGAGAGCTTCGATCACTGCAACCACTCCGTCATGCCGACCTACGCGCAAGTTATCTCGCTGCGCCACATCATGCGTAAGGACAACGCGCGAACCCTGACCAATTCGTGAGAGCACAGTTAGGAGGACGCCGCGTTCTAGCGATTGCGCTTCATCGACAATCACAAATGAATCATGGAGTGAGCGACCACGAATATGAGTCAGTGGAAGAACCTCAATCAGTCCGCGCGCCATAATCTCTTCGATAACATGTTGACTAACAAGAGCGCCCAACGTGTCGAATACTGCTTGTGCCCACGGTGACATCTTCTCGCCCTCACTACCAGGGAGGTATCCGAGTTCTTGACCACCAACTGGATAGAGCGGCCTGAAGATGATGATCTTCTTATGCAATCTTCGTTCCATCACCGCTTCAAGCCCTGCACAAATTGCTAGCGCACTCTTGCCAGTGCCGGCGCGACCACCGAGTGAAACGATGCCAATTTCGTTATCGAGCAATAGGTCAAGCGCGATTCGCTGCTCAGCGCTTCTTCCGTGAAGTCCGAATGCATCTCGATCGCCACGAACCAGTCTTAATTTGCGATCGTGTGTGATTCGGGCTAATGCACTCCCCTTATTCGAGTGGATTACGACACCAGTGTGCACCGGCAGGTCCTTGATCTCATCACAGACAACTTGTTCGCTCTGATAGAGCTGATCGACAACTTCTGACGCGAGCGTCATTTCGGTGATTCCAGTCCATCCACTACTTACTGCAAGTTCTGCTCGATATTCTTCAGCGACTATTCCCACCGCCGATGCTTTAACTCTTAGAGGCAAATCTTTAGTAACGAGTACAACCTCTCGCCCATCACGTTTCAAATTTCGTGCAACAGCAAGGACCCGCGAATCATTCGTTCCATCTCGAAAGAAACTTGATGGCAGCCCAGTACTATCACTGTGATTCAATTCCACGGTGAACGTTCCACCACTTTCATTAATCATCATTGGAGCATCAAGGCGCCCGTGTTCAACCCGCAAATCATCCAGGCTCCTGAGCGCAGCACGAGCAAAATATCCAAGCTCCGGATGGTCTCGTTTACTCTCTAATTCAGAGATGACAACAATCGGCAGTACAACTTCATGTTCGTCAAAGCGATGGAGGGCCGCTGGATCAGCGAGTAAGACGCTGGTATCTAGTACATAAGTCTTTCGAGTGTTGCCCGTCTCACCTGGCACGGTATGTAATCTAGAACTGTCGGCAGGGGTAACTGCTACGACACGCTATCGGCCAAAGCGACGATTTCGTTGGGCATAAGCCCTTAGCGCACGGAGGAAATCTAGGCGACGGAAATCTGGCCAAAACGCTTCGCAGAAGTAGAACTCAGAGTGGGCGCTCTGCCAGAGCAAGAATCCTGAGAGACGCTGTTCACCGGAAGTTCTTATGACAAGGTCCGGGTCGGGCTGACCTGCCGTGTATAAGTGTCGAGAGATCTCCTCCATCGTTAACTTATCTATTGCCGATTCAAGGTTCTCGCCCCTGTGAAGGTTCTCGCTAAGTAACTGTCGAACTGCGTCGGTGATCTCGCGTCTTCCGCCATAACCAATCGCGAGATTCACCGCTAGCTCTTCTCGTTTCGGACTCTTTGTGACTGCATCCTTTAGGCGCACATTCAACCACTCAGGTAACAACTCTGTAGCGCCCATAAAATGTAATTTCCAACGACCGAACTTAGAGAGCGCCTCAACTGTTTCTGCGATGATTTCGAGAAGTGGTTCCAACTCACTTTTCTCTCGGGTGAGATTATCTGTTGAGAGCATCCACAAAGTAACAACTCTGACTTTTGATTCCTCGCACCAGGTAAGAAAATCGATAATCTTTCGAGCACCGGCGCTGTGTCCACTTTTAGAAGAAGCGAGGTTTGCTTTAGCCCAGCGGCGATTACCATCGAGAATTACCCCAACGTGTTTAGGTGTCGCCTCAGAATCGAGTTTTCGAAAGAGTCGAGCTTCGTAAAGCGGATAGATGATGCTCTTTACAATACTTTTTATCAATCGCATGGGCTTTACAGATTCTGGGCTAATTTCTGGGCTTTACGCTCTGTGATGAATGACGCGATGGGAAGTGTGCCGGCAAGAGTAAAGAGAATTACTCGTTTGATTTGCCAACCTGCTCGAACTGCAAGATTGACTGTTGCTAATACATACAGCGCATACACATAACCATGAACAATTGGGATCCAGAGGACTTTTTCTTCGATACTGGGCAGATTAAGTAGATATTTGACTGGCAATTCAATAAACCAAAGGAGAAGCGACATGATTCCCGCGGCCACACTCATAATGCGATATCTAGTCAGGACTGAAGGCATAACTTAATCCTAGCTCTGAGATTCACTCTTGGATCGAATTAATGGTAGCGCCAGCGCCAATAACGCCATTAGCCACCAGACGACCACATAGGAGATATGTTGCCAATAGAAGCCAGAAACTTTGATTACTGGAATCGGAGACGGAACTCTCTCAATCTCTATCTCAGGCTGCTCACTTTGAGCAATGATGTATCCATCAAAGAAATCAGAGCCGAACTCCGAGAGCAGAAGCGCTGAATCGATTCGAGGCAAGAAACCTGATTTCACCTCGCCATATTTATTATTAATCTGACTTGGCATTAGTCGTCCGACTACTTGAATTGACTCTCTTGAAATCGGGAGCGAGTCTGCACTTATGCCGCGTACGATTGCAATTTTTCCAGAACCTTCAACTTGGAGTACGCCCACTAACCACGTACCTACTTTGCCATTCACATCCTCTTGATTAGGGGCTTGCAGATTGGACAGATATGTACCTCTAACTTGCACGATACGACTAAGCGCATCGTTACTCAAAGATTCGTTAGGTTGTGCAACCGATAACAACGCTACTGTTGCTCGCTCAGCCTGTGGTTTCGAGATTTCTTGCATCAACTGAGCCTTGTCGAGTTGCCATAAACCAAGTCTGAAAAAAATTACCGCGAAAAAAATAGCAACTACTACTACTCCGATTTTCTGACGATTAATCACAACAAGCGCTATTTATCATTCTCGCGATTGGGATCCAGTTTCTGTATTCGCTTATAGCCACTCCGGATCACAAGTCCCACTGCAACAAAGAGCAAAAAGACCACAATCGACCCCACAGTTCCAGGATTGACGATTTCAGGATCAGGAATGGCGGCCATAGGCAATAATCTACCCGTGAGCCCTTCAAAAGGTCGAATCAAAAGCCTTCTTCTGGCTGCGCTCTTCGCCCTATTTCTGGCAGGAATGAGCATTGCTGGTTTTCGTTTCGCAAATCCAGAGATCCGCTCTGATTTGGTCGCGTTCACAATCGATTCTGAAAATCAAACCACGATTCGATTCCTGATTACTCGAAAGAATCCGGCAAACCCGATTACCTGCAGAGTGATAGCACGTGATTTCAGCACTGCAATAGTGGGTGACCGATTCGTTGAGATCGGTCCCGCAACCCAAAAACGGCTTGAGCTAAAAGAGGCGATTCCTACCCGTTCACGGGCCGTTACTGCCTCTGTCGTGCGGTGCTTACCAAAAGATAGGTAAACTTCACCAATCATGAGTACCTCAAAAACTTGGCTAACCCAAGAGGCATACGACCGCCTCAAGGAGGAGTTAACCCACATCTCGACAAAAGGGCGCGAAGAGATTGTCGCCCGAATTGCCGCTGCTCGAGAGGAGGGCGACCTTAAAGAAAACGGTGGCTATCACGCAGCGCGGGAAGAACAAGGAAAATTAGAGGCGCGGATTCGCCAGCTCACTGCGATGCTTGAGAATGCTGAAGTGGGAAGTGCCCCTGTTGGAGATATGGAAGTTGTTTCATTGGGTTCGATGGTGACCGTAGAGATGGCTGGAGATACCATCGAATTTCTCTTGGGTTCAAGAGAGATTGGCGCCGAGAATGTAAAAGTCTTCAGCGAAAAGTCTCCGCTGGGAAGCGCCGTACTGGGAAATAAAATCGGCGAGAGCGTGGATTATCTGCTACCTAATGGGAAGAGTAATAGCGTAAAGATTCTTTCAGTCAAACCATATTCCGGTTAAGTTCCGATTTATTTGGGCGTTACGTTCTTGTATTTTCGGACGCTCAAAGGAATAAATATCGCCATTAACAAACCAATGTAAATCAGAGACATAATCAATGGATTTTGTGACGGAAATGAATTTGCCGTCACACCAAATATCGGTTCTAAGCCAAAAAGATCACGTACACCCGCAACCATCGTGGAAACTGGATTCCATTCAGCAACATATTGCAGAGGCCTTGGCATTCCAGTAGTTGGCGCGAATGCATTACTTAAGAAGGTCATTGGGAAGACGAAGAGGAAGACTGCGCTATTAGCCACGCGACTATCTCGCACTGAAAGGCCAACGAGAACGCCCATCCACGACATGGCATATCCAAAAATCAATAGGAATAGGAAACCGGCAAATACTTCGAAGAGACTTGAGCTTGGTCGCCACCCCACGAGTAACCCAGTAAATGCCATAACTATAAGAACGACAACATTGAGCGTGGCATCTCCAAGAGTTCTTCCCACAACAACAGCCGATCGAGAAATTGGCAAGGATCGGAAGCGGTCAATAAGACCTTTTTGCATATCTTCGGCCAAGCCAAGCGCCGTGCTCGCCACGGTAAATGCGACAGTTTGGACGAATATTCCCGGCATCAGGAGTTGTACGTAATCGACACCTGGAGTGTTGATCGCTCCCCCGAAGACATATCTAAATAAAAGCACGAACATCACCGGTTGAATAGTCGAGAAAATCAAGACCTCAGGAACCCGTAGCAATTGGAGGAGTTGGCGCTTAGTGATAACGAGCGCATCTCTCATGGCATTCATCGCTTCCCCCGCTTCGATTTAGCTCCAACTACTTCCTCGATTTGTTCCTCTGCTACATGGCCAGTGAGGGCAAGAAATACATCGTCTAGTGATGGGCGCTTCAGTGCAATATCCAAGGGTTGGATTCCTGCTGTATCGAGTTGGCGTAGCGTTTCAATCAAAGTCCTGGTTCCTTCAGGCGCAGCCACCGAAATCTTATGCATTTGAGAATCCTCTGTCGCTACGCTGTTGGTTAATCGCTCGACAATCCCTTTTGCCTTATCAAGATTCTCACTATTCACCGAGAGTTCAAGCCTTTCACCACCTACTTCGCGCTTGAGCGAATCCGCGGTGCCCTGTGCAATGACATGACCATGATCAATGACCACTATCTCATCTGCAAGTTGATCTGCCTCTTCTAGATATTGCGTGGTAAGTAAGAGCGTTACTCCACCTTTGACCAGTTCATTGATAACTTCCCACATCTCTTGTCGACCTCGCGGATCTAGTCCAGTGGTTGGTTCATCAAGGAAGAGTACTTTTGGTTTGACAATCAATGATGCCGCAAGATCAAGTCGCCGGCGCATCCCGCCGGAGTACGTTTTGATTGGTCGTTTGGCAGCATCGGTCAAGGAGAACTTCTCAAGTAACTCTGCGGCTCGCACTTTCGCACCACGACCTGAGAGATGGTAGAGGCGACCAAACATGATCAAGTTATCCCAACCAGTCAGAGTCTCATCGACTGCGGCGTACTGACCAGAAAGACCAATAATTTCTCGGACCTTTTGAGGATTTTTCACTACATCGATTCCAGCGACCTGCGCCCTACCAGAGTCAGGACGTAAGAGCGTAGCCAAGATCCGCACTGTGGTTGTTTTTCCTGATCCATTCGGTCCTAATAGAGAGAGTACGGTGCCCTCATTCACAGTGAGTGAAAGTCCATCAAGTGCGCGAACCTCGTGATGTGCACCATACGTTTTCACTAAATCTTCAGCAATGATAGACGCGCTCATGTAACTCCTAGATATTTCGCTCTTACCTACGATAGCCTCAAGAGCGATGAAAACGCCATTTCGTGACCTACCTCCTGAGGTTCCGATTCTTGCTTCGGCAGCATTCTTGGTAGCAGCTGGATTTGGTTTTATCGCTCCTGCTACCCCGATCTTTGCCCGCTCTTTTGGCGTATCACAAGCTGCTGCTGGCGCCGTTGTAAGTCTCTTCGCCTTTGCGCGATTTAGCACCGCTTTGACCGGTGGCCGATTGGTCGATCGCTTTGGCGCTCAAAAAATGATGGCTATTGGGCTCTTCATCGTATCGTTCTCTGCGCTGCTCGCGGCCTTCTCGCAGAACTATTACCAATTACTCTTTTTTCGCGGAGCAGGCGGATTTGGTTCAGCGGTTTGGACGATATCTGCGACAACGGTATTGCTTAGAGTCGTCTCCGATGATCAACGTGGACAAGCGCAATCAACTTTCCAAGCTGGATATCTCTTTGGGTCAATTACCGGACCGCTTTTTGGTGGTGCTCTCGTTGAAGTTTCACTAAGAGCGCCTTTTTTTGTCTATGCATTTACAGTCGCGGGGGCTGGACTTGTCGCACTTCTTTTTTTAGCAAAATCTGAGGGCGCTAAAAGGCAGACCGTTGCCGGCGATGATGTAACGATGTTAATTCGAAATGCGATCAAAATTCCCGGATACCAAGTTGCGATTCTCGCCTCCTTTGGATTGGCATGGGCCGTGACTAGCGTCCGGATATCTATGGTTCCGCTTTATGTAACTGAAGGGCTTGGACTTCGCCCAGTTGCCCTCGGCGCTGGACTTGCCGCGGCAACGGTCGCGCAGGGATTGACGCTCATCCCTGCAGGTAAATATGTAGATTCGCGGGGTCGTAAAGCAGGGCTATTGATCGGCTCACTCATTTCATTACTCGCTCTAGCAATTTTTGCCTTTATTGAAAACTACACGGGCTTCATTATTGCTATGGCCCTTGCCGGATTGGGCGCATCATTTCTCAGTACCGCACCTGCAGCGCTGGTAGGTGATGTGATGACTGGCAAGAGTGGGAGGGTTATTGCGGTATGGCAAATGAGCAGTGATTTAGGTTTTGTGATTGGCCCAATTGCTCTGGGGTTTGTCGCCGACCAACAGAGTTATAAAGCCTCGTTCTTAGTTGCGATGTTGTTGATTCTTCCTATCCTTCTCCGTTCGATAAATCTTCCAGACACTAGGAAGTCACACCGACCGCCGCCATTTGAACCCTAAAGATCGGTATTTACTCGCGACGAAGAATTGCAAGTAAACGTAAGATTTCAAGGTAGAGCCAGACAATCGTGACCATGAGTCCGAATGCTGCTCTCCAAGATTCTTGTTCACCTGCTCCTTGACGAATTCCCACTTCGATCTGATTGAAATCAAGAACAAGGAAGAGTGAGGCGAGGACTACTCCGCCAGCTGCGAGGAGCAATCCAAGACTTCCTACGCCATAGAACCCAAATCCCCCGCCTACGCCCATAAATGCTGCGATAAGACTTACAACACCAAGGACGAGGTAGCCAATGAGTGCGCCCATCAAGATTCTTGTGAATTGCGGGGTCGCACGGAGCTTTCCACTTCGATAGAGCGCTAGCACACCAACGAATGCTGCGAGCGTGCCAATGACTGCTTGACTGACGATGCCTGGATAAGCATCGTTAAAGAACTTGCTGATGGCTCCGATTGCAAGTCCCTCAAGACCTGCATAGGCAACAATCAAAGCTGGTCGTACAGTTCGCGAGAATGAAATAACAAGTGCAAGGCCAAGTGCGCCAAGTAGCGCGATCATGGCAACGCCAAATCCGACGTTGAAGAACCATGCCGCACCTCCCACTGCAACGAGAATTGCAAAGAGGAAACCTGTACGAGCGACTACATCATCCATAGTCATTCGACCGGTTTGCATGGAAGAAGCGCTTGGTGATGAGTACATCTCTTCGAGCGCATCTGTGGACCGTGGTTCAAAAGCTGCATAGCCTCGTTTTTCACCAAAGGCGCGACCAAGAACAGGGTTAGAACTACGCATCGTTTCTACTCTCCTTTTAAACATTACCTCTGCGCTGGAAGATCCAGGCATAGGGTAAATAATAGAGAAGGGAGATTAAATAATCCTGAGAGGGGATTTATCCCGCCATTCTGGCGGGTTGGCTATGCATGAAGCCGGATATAACGGAAAATGTGCAGGTGAGAGCAGGTCGTTGGCCTAGAGGCCTGGTCGCCCTATTCTCCGTTTTTGCGCTTTTTTTGGGTTCGGCGCTAGCCACCTCCGCAGATGAAGGACACCGGCTGATGATTGTCGATGCCTTCTCTGAAGGGGTAAGTAGTGGCTCGGAGATCTACGCAGTGCCAGAGGAGCAGGTTCAGAAGATTCTCAAGAATGAGCCGAATGAGATTCAGTCGGTACGTAAATTCTGTCAGTCACTCTCATCTCCAGAGTGTGCAGCGCAAACGGGTTTAAGTTTGCGAATCTATCTCCCTCAGTGCACGCAAACAGTTGTCAATTACTGTATCGAGACTCTTGCAATATCTCCATCGAGTGAAGCTCCTCTCCAGGCGGGATCACTCGTGGGATATACAACTGCGCGCACATATCCTGCAGATGTCACACGTGGCATTCCTGAATCAGCAACCACATCTCGGTGGAAAGTACCTGGAGTTTTAAATAAAGCGGGCACTGATACGTATGCCGTCAAGGTGCTCCTTGATGGTTTCTTATCTGCAACCTCCAACTCACTGTATGTCTTTCAAGTGAGCGCTCTGATTGAGCCTTATGAAGAAAAATCCGGCAGTGCCAATACCGATTCCGCCTGCACCTCGTGGCAATCGGGAACCGCCTGTGGAGTCCGTAAAGATTTTGTAGAGGGACAAAAGGCTCAATTGAGCGTTCGTCTTCCCAATTCAATTACTGGTTGGTTGCACGGCAGATTAAAGGGCGCTGCAATCTCTGTAGAGAAATTTGATAACAATCAAAACAAGGTGACTGTCACTGCAGAAAATGTTCGAGTTCCTGAGTTAAATACGCTCTTTACTGATGCTCAAGTTGATGCTCTTGCCAATCCAAGTTTCTTCAGACCCAATGGTCGTAAATGGAATAGCGTGAACGCAGGCAATCCAGCCTCATTGGAGTGGGTAAAGCAACTGGCAAAACCGCTTAATGATCGAGCCACCGGAGAGCACACGACCTGGTCATTCTCTACAATTCCCAGTAATCGTGGGAACAATAAATGTTTCGAAGATAAGACTGAACTTCTCGGAGTCGTGATGACCAACTCGTTGGTCTATGCACCGAGCGCACCTGAATTCGATGGCTCGCAATTGAATTATCAAGTAGGCGGTCTGCACTTTCAGCCCGATGGTAAAACACCGAACTTAGGTACCTACGATCTATTGATTAAATCTGCGACAGCACGCTGTTTATACAACTTCACTGACGCGCCACTTTCCGCCACTGTCTCTGTCACTTATGCTGATGGCGGTGAACAGAAGATTGCCACCACCACGCTCACAGAAAAAAATGGCTGGTTACACCTTGGCGCCTATGGATTTACTTTCTCCAGTCCAGTCCTTCGCGTCAAACTCAGTGGCGTTCCCAAGGCCATACCCAAGCCAAATCAAAAGGCAGAACCCGCTCAGCAACCACAACCTACAAAGAACTACACGATGACCTGCGTTAAAGGAAAGATCACCAAGAAAGTAATATCTCCTAAACCCATGTGTCCAACTGGGTGGAAGAAGAAGAAGTAGAAAAATCGCAGGCTGGTGCGAAAAAACCTGTGCCCCGGGTGGGGGTCGAACCCACACTTGGAGGATTTTAAGTCCTCTGCCTCTGCCATTGGGCTACCGGGGCGTTGCAGTTACTACGTTGAGCGGAGCGTAAATCTACCCGCTTTATCGAAGATCTTCTCCATCTCCCCTGCCTTGAGCACGCCAGTGAAGGTGTTCTGCTGGCTTGGATGATAAGAGCCCAAGAGTAAATATTCGCCAAACCTCACGCTCGCTCCATGAGCGAATGGGACCTTCCTATTCGGTAAAGGTAAATCAAAATCTCTAAGGGTCCGCCACAGTGCATCCCAAGCAAAAGATCCAAGTGCAATGTAGACACGTACCTGGTCGAGCGCTCGTAATTCCTGTTCAAACCATGACGCACAATTATCGCGCTCTTGAGGATTTGGTTTATTCTCTGGCGGTACACATCTGACCGCAGTGAGAATTCGAACTGAATCTAGAATCAAGCCGTCATCTCGCGATGAACTTGTGGGTTGATTTGCTAATCCACTTTTATGAAGCGCAGCATAAAGCCAATCACCTGATGAATCTCCAGTAAAAACTCGCCCAGTTCGATTTGCACCATGAGCGCCAGGAGCGAGTCCAACAATCACAATCTTCGCGTCGGCGGGTCCAAAACCTGGAACTGGCTTTCCCCAATATTCCTCACTGTGAAAAGCCTTTCGTTTTGTTATCGCTACCTCTTCGCGCCATGAGACCAAACGTGGACACTTTCCACATTTGATAATCTCACTATCTAAGCGTTGCAACGATGCCATCAAGAATATCTTTCTCGCTTGCGACAAATTCTTTTGCGCCACTTCGTTTCATCACTTCCGCTAAGACCAGTGCACCTGCAGCGATAACGTCAACCCTTCCTGGATGCATATAGCCAAGAGCTGAACGCTCCTGTTGGGTAAGCGAAAGAAGCCATGCGGATATCTCGAGGGTGCGCTCTGCGCTAATTCGCGCGCCATGAATTCGCTCTCGTTCATATCGAGGAAGATTCAAAGCCGCTGCAGCCACGGTAGTGGCAGTCCCTGCCACAGCAATCAAAGTTTTCGAAGAGGTAATCGCCACCACGCCCGCTGCGCTATCGATCGCTCGATTGATATCTGCCCTCGCCTCTTCAATCTCAGAGGAAGAGGGTGGGTCCTGATTGAAGTGCCGCTCGGTCATGCGCACACATCCGATATCCACGCTTATGGCGGCTTCAACCTCTTGACTGCCCAGAACAAACTCGGTGGATCCACCGCCAATATCGACGACTAAGAAGGGTGCGGAATCTGCTCGCATATCGAGTGTGGCACCTAGGAAAGAGAGGCGAGCTTCTTCACTGCCTGCTATGACCTCCGGAGCTACTCCGAGAATTTCAGTCACGGGACCAATGAAAATCTCTCGATTTTCTGCATCGCGTGTGGCGCTAGTTGCGCAAAACCGTACCTTTTCAATTCCGTGCGCATCGATGATACCTTTAAATTTTCGAAGTGCTTTGAGTGTTCGTTCTACAGCTGCCGGAGCGAAACTCTTGTTGGTATCAACTCCCTCACCTAACTTCACAATCTCCATCTCACGTACGATTTCACGACCATTGTCAACTACTAATAATCGAATTGAGTTGGTTCCGCAATCAATTGCTGCAACTTTACTCATCTGTGTTGCTCTGCTCTCTAAAAGTTTTCGAACAGGGCAGTTCATGCCACCAGTTAGGAAGTTTCGCTAGCGCTTCATCTCCGAGAACATTTACACCTTCTCCAGCAGCAAGAGCGTGTGCAATTAAAGAGTGTAGACATTTAACTCGATCTGGCATTCCTCCAGCAGATATTCCCGCTACTTCAGGCACATTCATCCCTAAAGCCTCACGTGCTGCCATGTAATCGATATGAGCAGCGAAATATTGGCCCTGCAAAGAGGTATCACTGGCAAGGCGATCATTCATTTCATGCATCAGTCCTGAACTCTCTAGGGTCGAAATCGCGCCTGTAAGACGAGGGCAAGTCGCGTAATAAAAGGTGGGAAAGGGAGTGCCATCACCAAGTCGTGGAGGCGTCTCGACAACATCAGCCTCACCACAAGGACATCGATGCGCTATTGCCTGCACATCTCGTGGAGGTCTACCAAGTTGACCTTCGATTATCCGAAGATCGTCCGGAGTTGGCTTCAATTAAAAGCTGCCAATTGAATCGATGAGATGAGTTTGGTGTACCAAGGAGCGCTACCAAATTGTTTAGCGGCAATTGGCATCTCTTTCTTCTCTTCAGCGCTCTCCTCCGTCTCCACTCCTACAACGATGTATTGACGCTCCCCTGGCAAGACAAAATGGAGACGCTCTCGCGCTTGAGATTTAACATAATTTGGATCTCGCCACTTTTGCAGCTCGATCTCTGCTTGCTCTAACCGATCTTTTCGAACTGCTATTTCCGATTCAATTGCATTTATCTGGGCTCGTTGCGTGAAATACCTTTGTGCAGGGGGTGCGATTGTCAGCGCGATGATGAAGATTACGACTGAGATAGCGATAAATCGTGCAGTTACTCCGCGTTTTACAGCCACTGCTCTCACCCCTTACTGCTTAATTCTCGCTATCCCTGGAATCGTGGAAATGCGCCCTTACCTGCAAAAGTCGCACGAGGACCTAAGATTTCTTCGATTCTTAGTAGCTGATTGTACTTAGCGACCCGTTCCGATCGAGCAGGAGCCCCAGTTTTGATCTGACCACAGTTAGCAGCTACTGCCAGATCTGCAATCGTGGTGTCTTCGGTCTCCCCGGAGCGATGGCTCATCATCGAGCGGTAGCCAGACTTATGTGCCAGCTCCACTGCATCAAGCGTCTCGGTCAAAGTTCCGATTTGATTGACCTTAACCAGAAGTGCGTTAGCAGCTCCGCGTGAAATGCCGTCAGCAAGGCGAACTGGATTTGTTACAAAAAGGTCATCTCCAACGAGTTGCACGCGGCTACCTAATTTCTTCGTGATTGCAACCCAACCATCCCAATCATTTTCATCAAGTGGATCCTCGATAGAAACTAATGGGTATGCATCGACCAACTCTTGGTAGTAGTCGATCATCTGCTCGGATGGACGAGCACTGCCCTCAAATGAATATTTGCCGCTTTTATAAAACTCAGTCGCTGCCACATCGAGAGCGAGCCCAACATCTTTCCCTGGAATGAAGCCCGCGTTGCCAATCGCTGTAAGAATCAAATCTAGCGCTGCTCGATTGCTACTGAGATTTGGTGCAAAGCCACCTTCATCACCAATGCTGGTAGCTAATCCCTCTTTCTTCAATACAGATTTGAGGCTGTGATAAATCTCTGCGCCCCAACGGAGCGATTCTGCAAAATTCTTAGCGCCGAAGGGCGCAACCATAAATTCTTGGATATCAACATTTGTGTCTGCATGTGCGCCACCATTTAATATGTTCATCATAGGCACCGGCAACAAAGTTGCAGATTCTCCTCCCAAATAAGAGAAGAGCGGCTTTGATGAATCTATGGCAGCTGCCTTTGCAGTTGCTAGAGAGATGCCGAGCAACGCGTTAGCGCCAAGTCGAGATTTGTTAGCTGTGCCATCAAGTCCAATCATTTTCTCATCGAGTTCTCGTTGCGAATGGGATTCGATACCAATCACGGCAGGAGCCAACTCGTGAACAACCCCACTTATTGCTTTCTGAACACCTTTGCCACCATAACGCGAACCGCCATCACGTAACTCGACCGCCTCGTGTGCTCCGGTCGAGGCACCAGATGGCACAGCAGCAACACCTCGTACACCACTATCTAGAACTACTTCGACTTCAATAGTCGGATTTCCACGTGAATCCAGAATCTCACGAGCAATAACTGACTTGATCGCTGCCATGGTCGTCTCCTCTATCTCCGCAATTCCGACTCTAATAGTCGAGCGCGAGTTCTTAATGCAAATTCAGGATCTATGCCATGCTCGTTCGCCAGAGCCACCACTGCGAAGAGTAGGTCGCCGACCCTCTCCTCCGTGACCTCACCTAAAACCTTGGAAATCTCACTTTCAGTAATAACTTTTGGCTTTTCAAAGGCACGCCCATGCTTTTCCGCCCGATGTAATAATTTCGAGGTTAGGGAGAGAGCTGGTTGATTTAACGGCACGCCATCCACCGCCGAAGTTCTCGATTTCTCTGCAGCTTTGAGTTTTTCCCAATTTCCTTCAACCTGAGTGGAAGTTAGATTTTCTACTTCCGCGAAAACGTGCGGATGACGTCTAATTAATTTATCGCAAATTGCGCCAGCGATATCTTCGATAGAAAACGGACCGACTGGGCGCTCTTCTCCAATTCGAGCATGAAAATAGACTTGCAAGAGCACGTCACCGAGTTCCTCAACCATATCGTCACGATCTGCTCGCTCAACTGCGTCAATGAACTCGTAGCTTTCCTCCAGAAGATATGTAAGGAGGGATTTGTGGGTTTGCTCTCCATCCCATGGACATCCACCTGGTGAACGCAAAGTGTCCATCACCTCTCGAAGGCGATGGAGGTTACTCGTTTGATTCACAATGCATTCCTACTGCTTCGCAGCAGGAAGAGCCCCTTCAGTTGGGTCTGCTGGTTCGACACGATTAGTTTGAACATTCCACGTGCCATATCGCGGATTCACTACCAGTTTCTCACTTACTGCAGTTTCAGTAAGCATCTTTTGGAGCGCAGCAACTACTTGACCATCATCAGTTGCGTTCGGAGCAATAACAGCTCTCAACTTATCTTGCAGGAGAATTAGAGCAAGGTATTCGTCAAGATCAATTGAAGCGATACCTGCATTTACTAATGCGACTGATAATTGATCTTCACCGCCAACATTCTGAAGGACTTCGGCGCGACGAGCTGAAATTTCTCCTGGAAGCGCTACGACTTTCCGTTCCTGCGCTGCCTTGGTCAACAAAGCGCTAAAAATGTGAAATTCAAGTTGATTGCGGGTAAGTGCATCTCCCGAGAAGCCCTCTTGAGGAGTGGTGTTGAATTTGATTCGCTCATCCAAAATAGTTGAGATGCTCGCTTGTAATTTTTTATTAGTTATTTTTCCACTTTTGAAAGAGGCAGCGTCAGAGGGATTACTACATCCTGAAAGCAGTAATGAGGCAAGAGCTAAAAGCACCACGCCAATTTTTTTCCGGCTACCTCTGTTCACCCGTAATCAACTCTCTTTCTTCTCTGCGTTTGCCCGACTAGCACCTTCACGGATGGTGGACTCCAAAGCCGCAGCCACCCATTCGAGAAGAGAATTATCGCCCAACTTCACCTTTTCAAATGCCACCCCAGTTGGCGCAGGTAGGGGTAGTAGCAAAATAGCCTGGCTCGCCTTGTATATATGCCCTGGATAGAGCCGTTCCATCCGAACTGCCAGCGAATCCCCCAGCGTTACTGGCGCCAACCGGAGATGTCTTCCATGTGCCACTACCTCGGTCAAATCGAGAGCTTTGGCGCGCACTCGTACCTTCGCAATCTTGAGAAGGCTGACCACTGGCTGAGGATATGGACCAAATCGATCGATGAGTTCATGTTCGACCTCATCAATCTGCTCTTCTTGGGTAGCGCCAGCCAAGCGCCGGTACAAATCAAGTCGAACTCTCTCGCTATCAACGTAGTCATGCGGGAGGTAAGCATCGATAGGCAATTCGATTTTGCACTCTTGCTCTTGATGTTTTTCTCCCTTGAAATCTGCAACAGCCTCGCCAATCATTCTCATATATAGATCGAAGCCCACGTCAGCAATGTGGCCAGACTGTTCTCCACCCAAAAGATTCCCTGCACCTCTAATCTCAAGATCTTTCAAGGCTACTTGCATTCCCGAACCCAATTCAGTGTTAGCGGCAATGGTCTCTAACCTGTCATGAGCAGTTTCAGTGAGAGGCTTATCAGTATCAAAGAGGAAATATGCATAACCCCTCTCACGACCTCTGCCAACGCGTCCACGAAGTTGATGGAGTTGGGATAGCCCCATTCGGTCAGCTTGCTCAACAATCAACGTATTTGAATTTGGAATATCGATGCCACTTTCAATAATTGTTGTGCAAATTAACACATCAAATTCACGCTCCCAAAATGCAAGAATCACCTCTTCAAGAGCGCTCTCACTCATTTGGCCATGAGCGACTCGAATTCTTGCTTCAGGCACAAGCTCTGAGATTCGAGATGCACAGCGATCAATACTGTTGACGCGATTGTGTATGTAGAAGACTTGACCATCTCGTAAAAGCTCACGACGAATTGCAGCAGTAATCTGCTTCTCTTCGTATCCACCGACATAAGTTAAAACCGGATGGCGCTCCTCGGGAGGAGTTGCCATTATTGACGTCTCTCGGATTCCAGTGATGGACATTTCTAAAGTTCGTGGAATTGGCGTCGCCGACATGGAAAGTACATCAACGTGAGCGCGAAAACGCTTTAGTTTTTCCTTATGCTCTACTCCAAATCTCTGCTCCTCATCGATAATTACCAAGCCTAAATCTTTGAACTGAACATCTCCGGAAAGCAACCGGTGCGTACCAATTACTACGTCGACTCCACCTTCTTGTAGTTCGACGAGATTCTTTTTAATTTCTCCAGCAGTTGCGAATCTGGAGAGCCCGGCGACCTTCACCGGAAATCCAGCAAAACGTTCGGAAAAAGTTGTCAGATGTTGTTGGACAAGTAACGTTGTGGGCACGAGCACAGCTACTTGTTTGCCATCTTGTACTGCTTTGAATGCTGCGCGAATGGCAATTTCAGTCTTGCCAAAGCCAACATCACCGCAGACAATGCGATCCATCGGATATGGAGCTTCCATATCTTGCTTTACCTCACCGATAGTTGCTAATTGGTCTACCGTCTCTACATAAGCAAAAGCATCCTCTAATTCACGTTGCCAAGGAGTATCTGGCGAAAATGCGAATCCTGGTGAACTGGTGCGGGCGGCATAGAGTTGAATGAGCTCGGCTGCAATCTGCTTTACCGCCTTTCGGGCTTTACCTTTTGCCTTCTGCCAATCCGCTCCACCCATGTGATGAACTGTCGGATTTTCACCCCCAACATATTTGCTGACCTGATCAAGTGAATCGGTAGGTAAGTAGAGGCGATCACCAGATTGGCCCCGCTTGCTCGATGCGTACTCAATAACTAGATACTCGCGTTTGGTCCCATTCACTTCTCGCTCAGCCATCTCGATGAACTTTCCGATTCCATGAATCTGGTGAACGACAAAATCTCCTTCCTTGAGGGATAGTGGATCAATACGATTTTTCCGCCGTGATGCGAGTGAGCTCTTTTCACCATCTTGCGCTTTACTGCCCGCAAAGTCCCGCTCTGTTATAAGAACGAACTTTGTTGGTTCGGAGATAAAACCATGGCGAATTGGTGAAGTGGTGATAAAAACTCCACCAGTGAGTAATGAGTTAGAAGTGGGAATTCCCTCACCTCGTAACATTTCTTCGTATCGCATCGCAGTGCCATGGCCAGTAGCAGTCATTAATATCGACCACTGTTCATTGATTTTCGCTCTCAGATAGTCGATCAGGCGCTCAGAATTACCTCGAAATGGCTCTACTCCTCGTAATTGTGAATCGGTCGCATCCTCACCTCCACCAAAAGGAGCAATTGACGAAAGAGTATGTCCAGAGCTTTGAGCGCGCTCCAATTCCTCATCGAAATCTCGAAATGAATGATGGCGCAAGGTGCTCAAATCAATTGGCGTGCGACCGCCCGCAGCGGCATTGAGCCATGAAGCTTCAAGAAACTCCTCGCCAGTCTTTATTAACTCCGCTGCACGATTACGAATCAGTTCCGGTCCAACCAGGATAATCTCCGAATGATTTCCCAATAAATCGGTAAGAGTCTCCATTTCGCTAACTAGGGCTGGCATCAAAGACTCCATGCCTTCGATAGGAATTCCATCGCTAATTCGCGTTAACATCTCTGAAAGTGATGGATTTATCTCTATTAATTCTCGCGCTCGCTCCTGAATTTCGCTGGTAATGAGAATCTCTCGCGCAGGTAAGGCATAAAGACCTTCTCCGCAAACTTCCAACGAACGCTGGTCTGCAACGGAAAAGTAGCGAACTTCATCAATTACATCATCGAAGAATTCCACGCGGATAGGGTGTTGAGCTTGCGGCGGGAAAAGGTCGATGATGCCACCGCGTTGCGCGAATTCACCACGCTTTTCGACAAGATCAGTTCGGCTATAGCCAAGCTGAAGCAATTCTTTAATTGCAACGCCTATTTCGATCTGAACACCTGCCTGAAATAGCGGCACATCTGCGCTACCAAATCCTTTAATGAAAGGTTGAATGAATGAACGGACAGGTACGACTACTACGTCGCAGCGATTGTTGAGGATTGCTCGCAAACTCTCAAACCTGCATGCGACAGTATCGCTCTGTGGGCTCAGACGTTCATGAGGTAACGTCTCCCAACTTGGGAATAGATGAACGCTCTTTTGATGAAGAAGGTATTTCAATTCCTCAAAGAGCTCTTGGCCATTGTTAGCTGTGAGCACGACTATTGGAGCCCCGGTCTGCCTTCTCGACGAAAGTTGTGCGTGGGATGAAATGAGCACTCCGGCAGAAGGCAGTGGTGCGATGACTATCTCGCCAGAACTAAGGGCGCGGTCTGAGGTGGATATATCAAGGACATCAATAAGGTGGGTCAGATCCACTCGCTCCCCTCTCTTTAAACATGGCCAAAGAGCCCCAAATTTCCGCGGAGGCGGGGGGCTCGGTCATATCCGTCTTTCGACGGGGTAATGCTGGGTAATGTTACCGCGCTCGCTCTGCCAAGATATGACCATGCAAACCTCGGCAACAAACCTGCGCGCAGATGTGCGTCGATTAGGGGAATTGTTGGGTCAGACGCTGGTGCGACAAGAAGGCCAAGCGCTCTTGGATTTAGTTGAATCTGTTCGGTTAGCCGTGCGCGAAGATTCACCCCTAGGCGCGAATATCCTAGAAAAAGTGAGTGTAAACGAGAGTATTAAATTAGTTCGCGCTTTTAGCACCTACTTCCATCTGGCAAATATCGCAGAGCAGGTTCACCGCGCTCGCGCTTTGTATGAAGGTCGTGTAAATGGCCAATCGTGGTTGCAACAAACTTTTCATAAAATTGGCGAGGCAAAGATAACTCCCGATGAATTGGCACGAGCAGTAGCAACGCTCTCGGTTCGTCCTGTATTCACTGCTCACCCGACCGAAGCCGCGCGCAGATCGGTACTAAGTAAATTAGGGACCGTCGCACATTTACTTGATGAGCAAAATATGCGAGAGCGAGATAAGAAACTTGCAGAGGCAATAGAACTCCTTTGGCAGACTGATGAATTACGACTGGAACAGCCTGAGCCGCTCGATGAAGCCACAAATGCTCTCTATTACCTCGATGATTTACATCGTTATACCGTTCCTCAAGTCCTCGATGATTTTTCTTTCGAACTTTCTCGATATGGAATCGAACTCGATCCATTGGCGCGCCCTCTCTCATTTGGGAGTTGGATTGGCGGTGATCGCGATGGCAATCCAAATGTCACGCCTGCAATTACCTCTGAAACCATTGCTCTACAAGTCGGGCATGCCGTTCGAGTTCTACTTGAAAAGCTCGATGCTTTACGTCAGTCTCTCTCCGTTTCAGCCAGACTTGTAGGAGCCAGTGATGCGCTGGTTAAATCGATTGAGCAGGACCTGCAAAACCTTCCTGAGTTTGAAGATCGTTTTAAACGTCTTAATGTGGAGGAGCCGTATCGCCTCAAAGCAACTGCTATTCGCCACAAATTGATGCTCACCCAGAAACGCCATGCTAACCAAGGGCCGCATGTCCCTGGTCGTGATTATGCCAACACCCAAGAACTCTTAGATGATTTATTGCTCATGCGGGACTCGCTCTTAGCGCATAAAGGTGAATTGATTGCTTCAGGAGAATTGGAGCAAATGATTCGAACCGCTTCAGCATTTGGTTTGACCCATGCAACACTTGATGTGCGCGAACATTCGCATCAGCATCACCATGTGCTCAATCAATATTTCAGCGCAAAAGGGATTACTGGATATCTTGATTTCGATGAAGAAGCCCGAATGCGATTGTTGGTCTCGGAGTTGCGAAATGGCGAAAAAATCAATCGTGAAGAGCTGGATTCACGTGGAAAACAGACTTTTGATACCTTCACTGTAATTGGAGAAATAATCGATAAATTCGGTGACGAAGCAATAGAAAGTTATATAGTCTCAATGACCAAATCCGCCAACGATCTGCTTGCAGCGGTGGTGCTTGCTGTGAAAGCTGGCTTAGTAGATCTTGGGAGCGGAAGAGCCAATATTGGATTCGTTCCCTTGCTTGAGACCGTAGCCGAATTACAAAGTGCAGATAAAATTGTTAATCAACTACTTGAAATCCCTGAATATCGGGAGATTGTCGAGCTACGCGGTGATATTCAAGAAGTCATGCTGGGATATTCAGATTCCAATAAAGATGCAGGTATCACCACTAGCCAATGGGAGATACATCGCGCCCAACGGAAATTACGTGATCTCACAGGCAAAGCAGGGATTCATTTACGAATATTCCATGGACGAGGTGGCTCTGTTGGACGCGGTGGTGGTCCAACTTATGATGCGATTTTGGCGCTCCCGTGGGGTTCGCTTGCTGGAGAGATAAAGATGACCGAACAAGGCGAGGTCATCTCTGATAAATACTCGTTACCCTCGCTTGCGCGTGAGAATGTCGAGTTAATTCTTGCTGCAGCCCTTGAAGCAACCGTATTAAATCGTGCGCCACGACAGAGCGTTCGCGACCTTGCTAATTGGGATTCCTGCATGGACTTAGTGAGTAGCGCGGCGATGACCTGCTATCGCAATCTTGTCGATCACCCAGACTTGCCCAAATATTTCTATCAATCTACCCCTGTAGAACAATTAGGAAATCTCTATCTTGGCTCGCGTCCATCACGTCGACCTGATTCCGATGCGGGGCTCTCTGGCTTGCGGGCAATTCCGTGGGTCTTTGGTTGGACCCAATCACGACAGATTGTCCCTGGTTGGTTTGGAGTAGGAAGCGGACTCAAAGCTGCTCGCGAGGCTGGGCAAGGAAAAATCCTGGACCAAATGTTTGATGAGTGGCACTTCTTCATGACTTTCATCAGCAATGTGGAGATGACTCTTGCAAAGACTGATTTACATGCCGCAGAGCTCTACGTTAATTCACTTGTCGATGACGAGCTCAAACATTTCTTCAAGGAAATCACCCGTGAATATCAACTCACAGTCGATGAAATTCTCCTGCTCACCAAAAAGAGCGCACTTCTTGGAGATCAACCAATACTTGCCCAGACTCTTGCGATTCGTGATGTCTATCTCCGTCCCATGCAGCTGCTCCAAGTTTCGCTCTTACAGCGGGTGCGTAATGGTGAAGAGGTCGATGGTGTTTTAAATCGAGCGCTTCTGCTTACTATCAACGGGATCGCCGCGGGGCTCCGTAATACGGGGTAATTTCTACTTATTAAAATTTTGTTGGGTGAGTTCAAGTCCTTTAGTAATGAGAGACTCGATAGCGTCACAACCACGCACCACCAAATCGGGGATTACATTCCGCTCATTCTTTCCAAACTTATCCAAGACATAGTCAGCGGTATCTTGCTGAGTCACTGGGCGACCAATGCCCATGCGAATCCGGAAGTAATCCGGAGTACCTAGTGATTGCGTTAAAGATTTGAGGCCGTTATGCCCATTATCGCCACCACCGATTTTTACTCGGATAGCCTCGAACGGGATATCTAATTCGTCATGAATTGCAATGATGTTCTCAGGAGAGCAGTTGAAGTACTGTGCAAGTGGTGCAACAGCATTTCCGGAATCATTCATATAGGTCTGCGGCTTGACGATGATTAAACGAGGCGCCTGGCTGCCTACGCCAAGTCGGACTTCGGCTACCTGTACTCGATACTTATGTGATCCGAACTTTCCGTCAAGGCGTTTTGCTAATTCATCTGCAACAAGGAAGCCGATGTTGTGGCGAGTCGAGGCATATTTATCCCCCGGATTACCAAGCCCGACGACTAGCCATGAATTCGACACATTGGCATTCATGGCTGTTTCGCAATAAATCTAGCGATTGATTAACTCTTTGCTGTGGCTTCGCCTGAAGCGCCTTCAGCAGCGGCAGCGCCTTCAGCAGCGGCAGCGCCTTCAGCAGCAGGAGCTGCAACAACCTCTTCAACAGCAGAACGAACGCTCAGGTGAACAACAATCATCTTTGGATCGCTCACCAAGGTGACGCCATCAGGAAGTTTGACGTTAGCAGCATAGAGAGAATCTCCTGCGACTAGTCCCTCCATATCTAGTTCAAGGTGGGCTGGAATAGAGGTCGCTTCAACTTCAACCTCGATTGAGTTATGTACGTGCTCCAAGATTCCATCTTGGTCGTACTTTCCAAATGCATGGACAGGAACCGAGACCACCACGCGCTCACCACGACGGACCAGAATCAAATCGATATGTTCGAGAGTTCCCTTAATCGGATCACGGACAACGGATTTTGGCAGGGTGAGTTCAACCTGTGAACCTAAATCGATATCGAGAAGTACGTTTGAGGTCTTCAGCGCAACGCCGATTTCGCGCGCAGGAAGAGCGATATGGATTGGCTTCTCGCCATGACCGTAGATAACTGCAGGCACTAGACCATCACGTCTGGCACGACGTGCGGCGCCCTTTCCAAATTCAGAGCGAACCTTCGCTGCAATCTTGATTTCGGCCATCTGCTCCCCCGCTGTTCTCGGTTACTTTCCAGCAAGACACGAGGCGGGCCCTAGAGCAAGCCGTCGATGACGGGACTGTCATCCCCTCGCCGGAAGGGTTGAAGAGTAGCCCAGGAAGGCTAACTTTGAAAAATCTGGCTATCTACTGGTTAGGAGTGGCCATCAAAGAGGCTGGTGACCGAACCATCCTCAAAGACCTCGCGGATTGCCCGTGCAAGAAGCGGTGCAATCGACAGGACAGTCAGGCGATCAAATCGAGATTCCTCAGGTATCGGCAGGGTGTTGGTGACGACAACCTCACTCACTAGCGAATTCTTTAGTCGATCAATCGCTGGACCAGAGAGCACAGCATGAGTAGAGGCAACAATTACTTCGCGTGCACCTTCATCAAATAGGGCATCGACAGCTTTAGTGATAGTTCCTGCGGTGTCGATCATGTCATCGATGACTACACAAGTCTGTCCCGAAACATCACCGACAACGCGTCCGGTCTTCGACTCATTGGGAACGTGAGGATCTCTAGTCTTATGGATGAAGGCGATTGAGCATCCACCAAGTAAATCCGACCAGCGCTCTGCGACGCGTACCCGACCTGAGTCTGGTGAGACAATCGTTAATCGTGAGCGATCGACTTTGCTTCCGACATAGTTGGCAAGTAGTGGTAACGCAAAGAGATGATCGACTGGACCATCGAAGAATCCTTGAATCTGCGAGGTGTGTAAATCAACAACCATCAAACGATCTGCTCCAGCAGTCTTAAAGAGATCAGCCATCAAACGGGCAGAGATTGGCTCGCGACCACGATGCTTCTTATCTTGCCGGGCATATCCGTAGAAAGGTGCAATGACCGTTATTCGTTTGGCAGATGCTCGCTTGAGCGCATCCACCATGATTAATTGCTCCATGATGTGTTTATTCACCGGAGTTGCATGGCTTTGCAAGACGAAAGCATCACAACCTCGGACGCTCTCTTCGAAGCGCACAAAAATTTCACCGTTTGCGAAATCGTAAGCAGAGGTAGGTGTGAGAGGTATACCTAATTCGTCACCGACCTCTTGAGCTAACTCAGGAAAGGCGCGACCAGTAAAAAGTCGAAGACGTTTCTCAGAGGAGAGTCGGATTTCGCTCACTTCACTCCTATTTATTCTTACTCGCTTGATCTGCGGCTTTCGCAGAATCGCTTCCTGCTCGCTTGCGCCCTACCCAGCCGAGAATATTCCGTTGTTGCCCTCTTCCCACGCCCATTGCCCCTGGTGGCACATTTTCTGTTATGGCCGAACCTGCGGCGGTGTAGGCCCCATCGCCCACCTCGACCGGAGCGATCAGGATGTTGTCGCTACCAATCCGAACGTGGTCACCGATGATGGTCTGATGTTTGGCGACCCCGTCATAGTTGGCCGTGATGGTGCCCGCCCCGATATTGCTCTCCACTCCAATGGTGGCATCGCCGATATACGACAGGTGCGGCACTTTGGAGCCTGCTCCAATTGTTGAATTCTTGACCTCGACAAAGGAGCCGACTTTCGCCCCATCGCCCAGATGCGCTCCCGGTCGCAGGAAGGAATATGGACCAACATGTGCGTGGCGACCGATGCTGGCGCCATCACATTCAGACTTGGTAATGACCGCATCTGCACCCACGGTGCAGTTGAAGAGGCGAGTGTCGGGGCCAATGAGGCTGCCCCGTCCGATGGTGGTCGCGCCTTCGATTTGGCAACCGGGCTTGATAGTCACATCTGGTTCAATCCTGACCGTAACATCAACAAAAGTTGTTGGTGGATCAATCAAAGTTACTCCGTTGGACATCAACTGAAGATTGATTCGATCGCGCATGATTGCAGTTGCTTCAGCGAGTTGAATTCGATCATTGACACCAAGGATTTCAAAATAATCATTTGCCACAACTGGAATTATCTTCTTGCCACGTGCTCGGATGATTTCGATAGCGTCAGTTAAATACTCTTCCCCTTGCGCGTTATTTGGTTTTATCTCGGCGAGCGCTGATTTGAGCGCTTTAGCATCAAAGGCGTAGATGCTGGAATTTACCTCGTGAACTTCGCGTTCCTCATCGGTGGCATCTTTTTCTTCCACTATTTTCACAATTCCATTTTCGGGATCGCGAATAACTCTGCCGTACCCATGTGGATCATCGACATCAGCAGTGAGCACTGCCGCTCCTGCCTTTTCATTCTGAGATACCTGCACCAAGTGGTTGAGTGTTACGCCCGTGATGAGGGGCGCATCACCGGCAACCACCACGACGACTGAATCGTCAGGAACTTCTACTGCCTCTAACGCGATTCGCACCGCATGTCCTGTGCCACCACGTCGCTCTTGTAAGACTGTTGTGATTGCTCTGTCGTGTGCGCCTATCTCTTCGATTACTTGTTCACTCTTTGCTCCGACGACGACCACGCGCTTATTCGCGCCCAATAAATCGGTTGCAGTAAGGGCGTGACTAATTAGGGTTCGGCCAAGGATCGAATGAAGCACCTTTGGTACGTCAGATTTCATCCGCGTACCTTCACCGGCGGCGAGGAGTATCGCTATCGTCTGCGGTTGATTCAGCGCCATTGGAAGGCGTACTCCCTCCTTGCAGTTGCAGTTGAGGCGGTGCCTGCGCTCCGCCACCTGGTATCGATCCAGGACCCTGGGCTTCAAAGGCCCATGTGCTAGCCACTACACCATGGCGGAACCCGTATTCTCTCGCATTTTCACGCCGGTTTCGACCAGCCTTTATTTGCGCCTTTATTTGCACAGGCGCGCCACTACCCTTGGCGGATATGAGCGCACCCTCCCCACGATCTGCTCCAGCATCTACTCCCGCCTCAGGGGGTAACCGAACGCGAATGAGTAGCGCTGCCTCGCATTTTCACGCCGGTTTCGACCAGCCTTTATTTGCGCCTTTATTTGCACAGGCGCGCCACTACCCTTGGCGGATATGAGCGCACCCTCCCCACGATCTGCTCCAGCTTCTACTCCCGCCTCAGGGGGTAACCGAACGCGAATGAGTAGCGCTGCTCGCCGAGAGCAGATCATCGCAACAGCGGTTGAGGTCTTCGCCGAGAGCGGCGTTGAGGGAACAAGCGTCGAAGAGTTGGCAGCTAATGCCGGGGTCTCAAAGCCACTGATCTACGAACACTTTGGGAGTAAAGAGGGGCTCTATGCCGTTGTCGTGGATCGCGAGATGCGTGCTCTCTTGGAACTTATCTCGAGCACCTTGGAGACGGGTCGACCGCGGGTACGAGCTGAACGCGCTGCGCTCGCTTTCCTTACCTACATCGAAACTAGAAGTGCTGGCTTTCGATTATTGGTGAGAAATTCTCCAGTCGGCGGACAGAGTGGATCATTTGCCACATTGCTGAGTGAAGTTGCATCGCAAGTAGAACATATCTTCATCGAAGAATTGGCATCCCGTGGATTTTCCGCGGAGATGGCACCTATGTACGCCTCGATGCTCGTAGGGATGGTTGCTCTAACCGGTCAATGGTGGCTAGATGCGCGATTGTTTACTCGAGAAGAGGTCGCCGCACACATCGTCAATCTTGCATGGAATGGACTAAGCGACCTCAAGACGCACCCTCGTCTCTCCTTTGAAAGTCGACGAAACCATGACAGATAGGCAGAGCTATTCTGTTAGAAAAGATGAGGTTGAAGAGCTCGTCTCTGCATGGCGACGTGAGCGCCCTGATCTTGATAGCGCACCTCTTGAAGTCTTAAGTCGAATCACCAGACTCGCGCGTCACTTAGATATTGCTCGACGGGCTGCATTTGCTGAACATGGTTTGGAAACCTGGGGCTTTGATGTACTAGCAGCGCTCCGTCGCGCAGGTGCTCCCTATCAACTTACTCCCGGCCAACTCATTCATGAAAACTTAGTGACGAGTGGAACTATCACCAACCGTTTAGATCGTTTAGAAGGTGATGGACTTCTCGCACGCCATCCCGACCCATCCGATGGGCGGGGTACTTTGGTCCGAATCACCGATAAAGGCATCAAGGTTGTCGATGCGGCACTTGCTGATTTACTTAATCGGGAGAAGGAACTCTTGAAATCGCTACCGAACAAGGAGCGCGATGACTTGGCTGGATTATTGAGTCGGATGCTCGAGCATGTTGAGAGCGCAATTCCTCCGATTAAATAACTTTCGGACCACCCACAGGGCTATGCGCTCGTCCCAACTGTGAGACCGCCCCTGTTGAGGAGAGCGCTACTGCAAGATCGATTGCCGCCTCTTCACTCTTTGCTAAGAATGCAACAGTTGGGCCAGATCCAGAGACGAGAGCGCCAATTGCCCCCGAATCCATGCCAGCAGAGAGCGCTAACTTCAGCGCGGGTCGGAGTGAGCAGGCTGCCGGTTGTAAATCATTGACTAGTGACTTTCCCAGTGCGATGGGATCGCCGCTACTTAACGCATGCATCAACTCTTCACTCACTCGTGGCGCTCGCTGAGCAAAACCTTGCCGTAATCGATCGCACTCTTCATAGACTGCCGGAGTAGATAGCCCTTGAGACGAGTATGCAAGGACCCAATGAAAAGTTCCACGCGCGAGCGCTGGAGTAAGGCGATCGCCGCGACCTGTACCTACCGCGGTCCCACCTGTCAGCGAGAATGGAACATCGCTACCCAATTGACGTGCTAAGCCAATCAATTCATCTTTACTCATTTTGGTTTCGTAGAGCGCATCGAGTGCAACAAGAACTCCTGCAGCATTCGCGCTCCCACCTGCCATGCCGCCAGCAATCGGAATCTGTTTCTTAATCGCTATAACGAGGTCTAATGGAACTTTCTTCCGTTGAGCAAATAACTGTGCAGCTTTGTACGCAAGGTTTTTATTGTTGGTAGGAAGGTTAGCAATATGCGGATTATCACCAGAGAAGTGCAGTGTGATTCCAGAGCCACTCTCGCCCGGTTCCACTTTGATCTCATCGTAAAGCGAAACGGCTTGGAACACTGTAGCTAGGTCGTGATAACCATCATCGCCTTTTGCCCCCACAGATAATTGCAAATTAATCTTTGCAGGGGCTTTGACCAAAGTCATGGTTCTACCCTAATCAACTCGGGAGTGAAATGCCTCGCGCAATCGCAATAAAGTCCTCGAGTCTCAGGTTCTCTGCTCTATTGGTTGGGTCTACTCCGGCGGCAATCAAGAGTTCAGAAGCGCGCTCACTAGAGCCCAAGAAAGTACCTAAGGAAGAGCGCAACATCTTTCGACGTTGCGCGAAAGCGCTATCGATAATTGCGAAGGTGCGCTTTCGGAGCGATTCGTTATGTAAATCACTATGGTGATGGTGCACGAACGAGAGTAGGAGTGAATCAACGCGCGGGGCTGGCCAGAAGACTTCGCGAGAAATTGCGCTGGCAATCTGCGAATCTGCCCACCATTTCAACTTAACGCTCGGGATTCCATAAGACTTTGATCCAGGTTGCGCTGCCAACCGCTGGGCGACCTCAGCCTGAACCATCACAATACCCCGAGTGATTGTGGGGAAATATTCCAAGAGATGGAGCAAGACCGGCACCGATACGTTGTAAGGCAAATTCGCTACTAACGCAGTTGGCGTGGGATGAATCTCGGTGATAGTGAGCGCATCTTTATTGATGACGTGCAAGTTCGAAGCTCGCTCTGGAAGATGTGCATCCATCGTCTTGGGAAGTTGTTCAGCTAACCTTTTATCAATTTCAACCGCAACCACCGATCCTGCGCTCGCAAGTAAAACTAAAGTGAGCGAGCCAAGACCTGGTCCTATTTCCAGCACAACATCGTTCTGGTTAACCTCTGATAGCCGGACTATCTTCCGACAGGTGTTTCCATCGATGACGAAATTCTGCCCAAGTGATTTTGATGGGCGGAGATTAAGTTGCTCGGCCAATTCACGGATCTGCGCCGCACCAAGGCTCTCCATTAAGCAAAATCTCCAAATAGCCGGAGGGCGTTACCTCTGGTCGCATCGCAGAGCTCTTCAACAGAGCGATTAACTACCTCCGCCATGAAGCGAATGGTCCGAGCAATCTGCGCCGGCGAATTAAGTGCGCCACGATAGGGAGCGGGAGCCAAGAATGGGGCATCTGTTTCAACAAGTAGATTCTCTAATGGTGTGAGTGAAAGAGCTTCGCGTAGCGCGGGAGCATTCTTAAATGTAACCGTTCCAGAGAAAGATAGGTAATAGCCAGCTTTGATACAACGTTGCGCCATCTCTGCATCTCCTGAATAACAATGAAAGATGACTTTCTCGGGAGCACCCTCATCTGCGAGTACGCGCAAAATATCTTCGTGAGCATCGCGATCATGGATTATCAAAGCTTTATTCATGCGCTTGGCGATGGCTATATGAGAGCGGAATGAGAACTCTTGCTTACTTCGCAACTCCTCTGGCGTCCGAAAATAATCTAAGCCAGTCTCGCCAATTCCCCGCACCCTTGGATGGGTCGCTAACTTTTCGATCTCACGGAGTTGCTCGTCGAGATTATCGACCATGGGCGCTTCATTCGGATGGAGCGCAACTGCCGCAAGCGCTCTGCCGACCCATGCCTCTGCCACCCCTACTGACCACCGTGATTGCTCTAGGTCATAACCGATTTGCATCACCTGTTCAATCCCTACAGATGCCGCTTCATCAAGTATTGCCTTCACTTCGGGGGCGCCCGGTGCAGATTTGGCAATCAGCTCCATATGGCAATGCGAATCAATAGTTGGCGCAGGAAGCGCCTCAGGTAATGGAACTGGAATCCGATCGATATCGCGATTGTGGCGATCGCTCACCCGCGCTGCTCCTCGCCATTGGTCTCTGGTAATCGCGGGAAGAGCACCTCGCCACGATGTGTTTGGGTTCCTGCTTGAAGTTGACCCCATCGCGCAACATCATCAATTCGCATAGCGCTGAGCGGGCCGAGATTATCTGCCCCTAATGAACGCCATAACTTTTCGGCGCTCTCTGGCATCACTGAATGGAAGAGGACCGCCAAGATGCGCAGTGATTCGCAGGTGGCGTAGAGAACTTGATCTAGTTCTGCTTTTCGCGAGGGATCTTTAGCGAGCACCCACGGAGCACGGTCTGTGACATACCCATTGACAGTCTTGCAAAATTCTAGGATTGCCAAGATTCCGCCTTGAAAGTCGAGTGCGCAAATAAGTTCATCGGCCCGTTTAGTTGCAAGCGCTGCCGCTGTAACAAGTTCTGGTTCGGTGGCGACATTAGGAATCTTGCCTTCGCAATACTTCTCCACCATTGCGATCGCCCTCGATGCAAGATTTCCAAAATCATTAGCCAGCTCGCTGGTGTACCGAGCGACCATGTCCTCCCACGAGAAAGATCCATCTGTGCCAAATGGAATTGCCCGCAAGAAGTAATAACGAAAAGCATCCACTCCAAAAAAGTCAGTGATATCCGATGGAGCGATTCCAGTAAGTTTGCTCTTGCTCATCTTCTCGCCACCCACCAATAGCCAACCATGAGCAAAAACTTTCTTGGGCACAGGCAAATTGGCAGCCATTAACATCGCTGGCCAAATGACTGCGTGAAAGCGGAGGATATCTTTTCCTACGAGATGAACATCAGCTGGCCACTTACGCGCAAAATCTTCGCCGCTTGGAGTGCCAGGGGCCCCACCTAAACCAACTGCGGTCGCATAGTTAAGTAGCGCGTCAAACCAGACATAGACAACTTGTTTGGGATCCCATGGAACCGGGATGCCCCATGAGAAAGAGGAGCGCGATATCGAGAGATCTGAAACTCCGCCCTCGAGGAAGGCAACTACCTCATTCCGCGCGCTAGCAGGTTCACAGGCCTGCGGATTCTCCCGGTAGTGTGCAAGAAGAGGTTGAACAAAAGCCGATAAACGGAAGAACCAATTGGTCTCGCTGACGAGTTCAACAGGACGGGAGTGAATCGGACAGAGTTTTTCACTCTCACTTGCCCCTGGTAAGAGATCGCCCGGCAATTTGAACTCTTCACACCCGACGCAGTAGGGGCCTTCATATTTTCCTTCATATATATGTCCGGCATCTTTGAGGCCCTGCAAGAAATTTTGGACCCGCTCCATATGTCGACTCTCGGTGGTACGAATAAAATCATCGTTAGCGATGATTAAGGATTTCCACGTTGGCTTCCATGCGTTCTCGACTAATTTGTCGGCCCAAGCTTGAGGATCTGAATTATTTGCCTCGGCAGTGCGAAGTACTTTCTGGCCATGTTCATCAGTCCCAGTGAGAAACCAAACCCCTTCGCCACGTTGCCGATGCCAACGAGTGAGGACATCGCCTGCAACGGTTGTGTAGGCATGGCCGATATGCGGCGCATCATTTACGTAGTAAATCGGCGTCGTTAGGTAGAAATTCTTCCGCCCCTGCTCAGACATCACTGCTCCATCTTAGTGGCGACGAGAGCATCAAATACTTCTCGCTTCCGTAGATTTAGCTCCTGCGCCACTGCGGCCACAGCCTCGCGCCGTTCCATCCCTGCTCGCTCACGTTCGCCCACCAAGCGCGCAATCTGATCTGGTGCACGAGAGGTTATTTCCTCCGGCGTTGCGCCAGCAATCACGATTGTGACTTCACCCAGTATCTCTCGCTCCGTAGCCCATTGGCTCAAATCTTCGAGCGAACCTCGGAAGACTTCCTGATATTTCTTGGTCATCTCACGACATAGCGCAACTTGTCGGCGCTCTCCCAGTATCTCCAACAAATCACCGATAAGTTCCTTGGTGCGATGTGGGGCCTCAAAAATCACAATCGTGCGAGGCTGGTTCTTTATAGAGTCGATGTAGTCGCGTCGCGCATTCGAAGTTCGAGGAGTAAAACCATCAAAGAGAAATCTCTCCATAGGTAGACCAGATAAGACCAATGCGGTCGTTACCGCACTTGGACCAGGAAGGACTTCAATATCTGCTTTGCATTCCAGAGCAGTTTGAATTGCCAGATATCCAGGATCACTAATCCCCGGCATTCCACCATCAGTAATCAAAAGAATTGATTCACCTGCATCCAGAAGCGTTCGTAGCTCACCAAGTCGCTCACGCTCATTACCTGCAAAGAAGGAGCGTAATTCTCCAGTTATATCTATCTGGAGGTCTTGGGCTAAGTGGCGAAGTCGTCGAGTATCTTCAGCGAAAATTATCTTTGCTTGCGTGAGCGCCTGGCGTAGCCGGATCGAGGCATCTTCAGGGTTGCCCAGTGGGGCACCTGCCAGAATTAACTTGCCGCTTTTCACGCTCCTATCCTCCCAGGTTCTACGCTGTTAGGCATGATTCGGGCCCTAGGAAATAGAACGGTAGCCATTTGGTCTGTGGTCGCTGCTGCGCTCTTCATGCGACTTTTCCGATTGAGCACTCCGAACACTTTGATATTCGATGAAATCTACTATGTTGATGGAGCCAAAGACTTATTGAAATTTGGCGTCGAGGTAAGCGCAAACAAACCCGAATTCATTGTGCACCCTCCGGTTGGTAAATGGATGATTGCACTGGGAATTCAAATTTTTGGTGATAATCCCTTTGGTTGGCGCGTGGTTGTTGCGTTTTTGGGAACGTTATCGATATTACTGATTGCAAAGATTGCTTCGCGTCTTTTTGGTGCACTTGGTTATGGACTCATTGCTGCATTATTGGCTCTCTTTGACGGACTCAATCTCGTGATGTCTCGAACTGCGCTACTCGATATCACACTTACGACATTCCTTCT
>Ga0194118_10000099_pt1 | contig 155051 bp, 152 predicted proteins | sample TA2MahsurfametaG_2_FD_148662 | JGI IMG/M metagenome (GOLD analysis project Ga0194118, IMG submission 148662) | Freshwater microbial communities from Lake Tanganyika, Tanzania - TA2015013 Mahale N5 surface | ecosystem: Environmental > Aquatic > Freshwater > Lake | place: Tanzania: Lake... | reverse complement strand
GGTTCGGAATACTTCTTCAAATCGCCAAGACTTTGTATCCACAAGAGACCAGACCAAATCCACAAATGACGCGCCATCAGAGCGCTCGGCTGAAACAAAGTAGTCATGGTCAGCAACTCGACACACTTCCATCCCCTCTGTATTGCTCACCGGCCACGGCCAGTTGAACACACGAGTGACCCTCCAATGACCACCAACCTCCATCAGTTGAAAGAGCCTTTGTTGATTGCTTCCGATAACACCACTCTCTCCGATTAGAATCGAAGATGTACCTGGCACAGGACTTATCGACTCGACGTCTCGTGGCACAGGGGACAATTCCGCTAAATTTGTATCAAGTTGGCGCCAGGAAAGCATGCCCCCCTTGCCTTCGGGCAAACTAAAAATACCCAGCCATCCGGTAGCACCCTCAGAAAGGCGGGGCTTGATGTCATGAACGGAGATAACCCGAGCGTCATCAATCAGCGCGATGCCACTTGCACCGTTCCAAGCATCAGCAGCAACACTATGGGGGGGGGCACAAGTGAAAAAGACAGGCAAACAAAACCGCGGGGCGCAAGGCCATACACGCATGGGAGATTGCGCGAGACTTTTTTATTTTTACTCCGATTCAGCGAGAGGCAAGGGCTTTAACGACGCCCTCTTCATGCCGCAACTTTTCGTCAGATATTACGATCCGAACAAGTGAGATCGATAGAAGTGTCCGCGATGCATGCACTGCAGACATTACCGAAGCTCCCACTGTGTCTATGTCACTCATTAAGTGTCGCGTCATGAAACCTGCAGAAAAGCTACCGCGGAGAAATAACTTCCCAGCCCTCCGAGCCCCAACATCGTCACATAAAAAAAGTTACGCATCCGCTCACCTTTTAAGATCAGACTAATTGCACCCATTACCAAACAGATCTGCAAAAATAAAACGGAAAGATCGAAGGTGTCGCCCGCTGCAGCAAGCTTTTCAGCCTCACGCTCCCATTCCATGGCCCCCTTAATCTGACCAAGCTTTCCATCTTTCTCTATTACCCAAGCAGATTCCCCAACCTCGGCAGAACCGAGAAGAATCTCTGCCTTCTCTTTTTTATAGCGATCTATCTCCGTGTTTAGGGTCGACATCAATTTTGTCATTTGGTCTTGCGTCTTTGCTGGAATCGCGCCTGAATCAATCATTACTTTGAGCATGTCTCGCTGACCCACAATCAGAGATTCCTTAACGGCCTTCGCTTGGTACCAGTTAAAGGCGTTTGTCTTCTGATTGTGCGCAATGATCTCATCGTCGCCAAACCTACCACCACCTATGTCGGTGATTGCCAAAACAGCGGCGAGTACTGCCAGAGTGAGGCCACATAGCACTTCAAAGCCACTGGATTCTTTGACATCTCTTTGGTTTTCGTTCTCGCTCATGAGGCGTCCTTGATTATGTTCCAGCCAGATCCAGCCCGAAGAAACTGCTGCCCGAGCAACTCGTTGCAAGAGTGTATCTCCGTTTCTGCAAAGGCGCATCACGCTCTACACCTACAAAGGCGGAAAGCGTGAGTTGATGCGGGTGATTCAGTAGTGGCTTAGCAACATCGGTTTTCGATGGCAGGCCGGCGCCTAGAAAACATGATTAAAAAAAAGGGGGGCTCAAGCAGGCCCCCCTTTTTTCATTAACGGAATCAAGAAACGCTAAGCCAAGCTCTTCCAGGTATCAATCACAGTGTCGGGGTTCAGCGACAATGATTTAATTCCCTTCTCAACGAGCCACTTGGCAAGGTCGGGGTAGTCTGAGGGGCCCTGCCCGCAGATCCCCACGTACTTGTTGGCCTTGTTGCAAGCCACGATTGCCATCTCAAGCATCTTCTTGACCGCGGCATCGCGCTCATCGAAAGCCCCCGCAACCAACCCCGAATCGCGGTCGAGGCCAAGGGTGAGTTGCGTGAGGTCGTTCGAGCCAATCGAGAAGCCATCGAAATACTCAAGGAATTCATCGGCCATGATCGCATTGGAGGGCAACTCGCACATCATGATGAGCTTGAGGCCGCCATTGCCACTCGAATCAGCACCACTGCCGCGGGCCAAGCCATGGGCCGCCAGTAACTCGCAGACCGCCTTGGCCTCGCCAAGGGTTCGGACAAAGGGCACCATGATTTCCATATTTCGCAGGCCCATCTCCTCACGGACACGACGAAGCGCCTGGACCTCCATCTCAAAACAGTCGCGGAATTCAGGCGCAATGTAGCGCGAGGCACCACGGAAGCCCAGCATGGGGTTCTCTTCGTCGGGCTCATAACGCGACCCACCAATGAGCTTGCGATACTCATTGGACTTGAAGTCTGACATGCGAACAATGACCGGCTTGGGCCAGAACGCAGCCGCAATGGTCGCCACGCCCTCGGCCAGCTTGTCGACAAAGAAGTCTCTGGGAGAGGCATGCCCTCGAGCGATTCGCTCCACGGCAGACTTCAACTCAGGATCAACCTTTGGATACTCAAGGATGGCCTTGGGATGAACCCCAATGTTGTTATTGATAATGAATTCGAGACGCGCGAGGCCAACGCCATCGTTTGGAATCGACTGGAAATCGAAGGCCAGCTGGGGATTGCCCACGTTCATGGTGATCTTGACCGGGATCTTTGGCAGGTTCCCGAGCTCAAGGGTGGTCACCTCTGTCTCGAGCAGCCCCTCGTAGACATGTCCTTCGTCGCCCTCTGCGCAAGAGACTGTGACTGTGCCGCCATCGGCCACCTTCTCGGTCGCATCACCGCATCCAACCACCGCAGGAATGCCCAGCTCCCTGGCAATAATCGCCGCATGGCAGGTGCGGCCACCGCGATTGGTGACAATGGCCGAGGCCCGTTTCATAACGGGTTCCCAGTTGGGATCCGTCATATCCGTCACCAGAACATCGCCCGGCTGAACCCGCTCCATCTCAGAGGAATCTGAAATTACCCGCACCGGGCCCGATCCAATCTTCTGACCGATGGCGCGACCGGCAGCCAGTACGGTGCCCTGCCCCTTCAAAGTGAAGCGTTGCTGCTTTTCAGTGGCCGACTGCTGAGACTTCACCGTCTCTGGGCGGGCCTGAAGAATGAACAACTTGCCATCGCGCCCGTCAAGGCCCCACTCAATGTCCATTGGGCGGCCATAGTGAGACTCAATGGTGAGCGCGTATTGCGCCAGCTCAATGACCTGCTCATGGCTTAGGGAATAGCGGTTGCGATCTTCAATCGCAACATCCACCGTCTTCACTGCACGCCTGGTGTCCACACGCTCCTGGGCAGTGGCAAAGACCATCTTGATCAGCTTGCTACCAATCTGACGGCGAATCACTGGCATCTTGCCGGCCTTGAGCATGGGCTTGTGCACATAGAACTCATCTGGGTTCACGGCGCCCTGCACCACTGTCTCGCCAAGCCCATAGGAGCTGGTCACAAACACCACCTGATCAAATCCGGACTCTGTATCAATGGTGAACATCACCCCCGCTGCGCCGAGATCGGAGCGCACCATTCGCTGGATGCCCGCTGAGAGGGCGACATTGCTGTGGGCATAACCTTTGTGAACCCGATAGCTAATCGCCCGGTCGTTGTAGAGAGAGGCGAACACATGTCGAATCTTCTCAAGGACGTCATCGATGCCAATTACATTCAAATAGGTTTCCTGCTGCCCGGCGAAGGAGGCGTCGGGGAGGTCCTCGGCCGTCGCCGATGAGCGCACCGCCCAGCTGGCCTCGGTCCCTTCGACCTTGCTCAGGCGCTCGAACTCATCGCGCACCGCCTTTTCTAACTCCTTGGGGAGTGGCGTGTCCACGACCCACTGACGAATCTCTGCGCCACAGGTGGTCAATGCCCGCACATCTTCTGTGTTGAGTGACTCAAGCCGATTTGCGATTCGCTGCTCAAGCCCCCCGCTCTGAAGAAACAGCCGGAATGCATGGGCAGTGGTGGCAAAACCGCCCGGCACCCGCACCCCGGTATTCGAGAGCTGGCTGATCATTTCCCCAAGCGAGGCGTTTTTCCCCCCCACCACCTCGACATCTTGCATCCGCAACTCCTCAAACGGAATGACAAGACGTTCGGCCTGGGCCGCGCCGCCCCCCTTGGCTTGCGTGTTAGACATGAAACTTCTCCTAAGATGTGAATAATTTGTAGTTAGGCGAATTTTACCGGGTTATCCCGGGGCCCTTTTTGGAGAGTCAACGTCCCATGACCAGTGTCCAAGCCGCGGGTCGAACCGTGTTTTTTGTCTCAGACGGAACTGGAATCACCGCCGAAACCCTGGGCACCTCGGTGCTCGCCCAGTTCGACAGCCTGAAATTCCGGCATCGGCGCCTCCCCTTCATCGACTCCCCCGACAAGGCCGACGAGGCCAAGGCGGTCATCGAGGAACAAGGCCGAGTCGATGGCAAGCCCCCGCTGGTCTTCTCCACCCTGGTCAATTCAACAATCGGGGCACGGATCCGCCTGGCCAAAGCCGTTCACCTGGACCTCTTCGCGACCTTTGTCGAGCCGCTCGAGCGCGAACTCGGCGTGAAGTCCAACCACACCATTGGTCGATTTCATAATGCGACAGACTCGGAGGCCTACAAGAACCGTATTGAGGCCATTAATTTCTCGCTGGCCCATGATGACGGGCAGGCCACCAGCAACCTAGATCAGGCCGATGTCATTTTGATTGGGGTCTCTCGCAGCGGTAAGACACCAACCAGCCTCTACCTCTCCATGCAGTACGGCCTGAAGGTCGCCAACTATCCCCTGATTCCCGAGGATTTTGAGCGAGATGCAATGCCATCTGCCATACGGCCCCACATGGAGAAGTTGTTTGGCCTCACCATTGACCCTATTCGACTCTCGGACATCCGCAACGAGCGGCGGCCGGGTTCACGCTACGCCACCCTGGAGAACTGCCGCTACGAAGTGGGGGCCGCCGAGACCATGATGCGACGAGAGGGTGTTCACTGGCTCTCGACCACCACCAAATCGATTGAAGAGATCGCGACAACCATTCTCAATACCCTAGCCCTGGCGCGCTAAGCGCAGGCGACGCCGCTCAAAGAGAATAACGGCGGCGGCAGCGGCCACATTCAAAGACTCCACCGAATCGCTCTGCGGAATGCTCACCAACTCAATACTGGAGGACTTCGTCCAGTCATGGTCCAGCCCCCCGCCCTCTTGGCCAAAAACAAATCCCACCGGTCGATCGCCGGCCAGAATGGATTGAGTGAGGGCAGCGTAGAGAGAGACCCCCCCACCACTCGGCGCAGCGGCAGCAATAAGAACCGGTCGAGAAGGATGCCCTTGAACGGCGCTCAAAAGAGCCGTGGGTTCAACACCCTCAAAGACTTGCATACCGAACTGCGCCCCCATTCCGCCACGCAGTGCCTTGGGTGAAAAAACTTCCGTCGAGCCCATCAAGGCGAGCAGTGTGCCCACAGAGGCAGCGCGCGCAGATCGAATCATCGATCCAAGGTTGCCTGGGTCTTGGAGGCGATCAAGAACCAGAAAGTCCTGGCTGAGTGCGGCGCTCGTATCGAATAGGCCCTGCCTCGCTTCCTTGTGCTTCACCACGAGACCCACGCCTTCGGGACTCTCGAGGCCAGAGCAGTCCGCAAAGACTGAGTCGCTCAGAACACAGAGCCTGTCGGCATCGAGCATTGAGAAACCGAGCCACTCGGGATTGGATGCAAGAAATGAGTCCGACAGAAAGCATGACTCAATGGTCTTGAGTGGCTCAACGGACCGCATCTCGCTCGCGAGGAATGCCTCGACAAGACGACGCCCCTCCACCCAATACTTTCCTGCCTCCCGTCGGGCCCTTGCACTGCTGACCAAACTTCGAACGGCCTGAGCACTGGGGTTCTTTCTCGATTCAATCCGCTGGAGAGGCAACGCAGTCTCCCTCAGATCTGCGAATGAATCAGCGCCGACACGGGCGCGAAACTTCGGCGATGCAATGAACATGGGCCCAAGTCGCGCAGTGCCCGCAGATGGGCGGCCGTTCCATAGCCGGCATTGGATTCAAAGCCATAGCCTGGGAAGTCCTTCGCATAGGCCTGCATCTGTTGGTCTCGATGGACCTTCGCAATGATCGATGCCGCTGAGATTTCCGCAATGAGCGAGTCGCCTCGCACCACTGTCTGGGTTCGCCACGGCCAGTCCTCACCGAGCCATCGCTGTGGATTCAAATGACCGTCGACCAGCAACTCACATGAATCTGTATTCAGGCCGGTTGGCTCAATCGACGGACCCTTTCGTGCGTCATCTGTTCCACACAGAGAGTCCAGGCATGCTCGAACAGCGCGTTGCATTGCCAGAAAAGTGGCCTGAAGAATGTTGAGGCGGTCGATTTCCTCCACGCTGGCCTCGCCGATTCCGAAGGCCAAGGCCGAATCGGCAATGCGTTGATTCAGAGTGATGCGTTGTCTTGCCGACAACTTCTTCGAGTCGCGCAGTTCCAGGTCGACGCTCGGTCCAAGGCAGACCGCTGCCGCAGTAACCGGCCCGGCCAAGGGGCCCCGCCCCACCTCGTCTATGCCGATGCGCACGACTTAAAAGCGTCCTCTAGGTAATCGGATATCAGAGACGGAGTGTCTCGCTGCAGGGCCGAGTGCAAGAGTGAGAAGCGCTCAACCGTCGACTCGTATAAGCCTGCGTGAGTCTGAAGGCCTTGAATTCCTTTGATTAATTCAGCCGCATTGCAGTTCTCTTGAATGTACTCCGGGACCACCTGGGCATCGAGAATAATGTTGGGAAGTCCGATGAAGCGGGACTGAGACTGCGCCTTCATCAGTCGATACGTCAGCCAGGGCACTCGGTAAGCAATCAGGTGAGGACGCCCGAACAGCGCCATCTCCAGAGCAGCAGTGCCACTTGCAACGAGCCCAATATCAGCCGCTTGCATCACCAGATGGGAGACTGGTGGGGCACCCTGAGGCTGTGGGAGAAGACGCACCCCCTTGGCCTGGGCAAGTGGCCAGTTCGGAAGTGACTGAATACGCTCCTCTATGCTCGGGGTCGCCGCTGGAATAACCGACTGAAACTCCCCGGCCAGCGCAATAGCCACCTCGAGAAAATCTTTTCCCAAGGCAGCAATCTCGGATGCCCGGGAACCTGGAAGGATGGCCAGAACTGGACGCCCATCTGTGAGTCCAAGACGATCTCTAGCGGGTTGTTTATCGGGGGCGAAGGGAATGTCGGATGCGAGGGGGTGTCCAACGAACAAGGCCTTCACTCCTGTGTCTTTGTAGAGTGCCGCCTCGAAAGGGAAGATGCACAACATGTGCTCCACCGCCCTCTTAATCTTCTCAATGCGGTTTGCACGCCACGCCCAGATCGCAGGACTGACAAAATGAACCGTCGAGACGCCGCTTGCACGAAGGGCCTCCTCAATACCGAGATTGAAATCGGGTGCATCAATACCGAAGTAAGCCACCGGCGGCGAATGCGTCAGACGATCAAGAAAGCTTCTCCGAATACCCAGTATGCGTGGGAGTTGGCGCAGCGTCTCTACATATCCGCGAACAGAGAGCTCACTGCAATCGAACCAAGTCTCTACCCCGATCTCGCGAAGCCTCGGGCCACCAATGCCCACCGGCGCTGGGCCATTGCGTGAAAAGAAGGTCTCCAACCCACGCGCACCGATTAGGTCTCCCGAAGCCTCTCCGGCGCAGACGGCCCATCGCGACAATGGCTACCTCACAATCCCTCGGCCCGATGCGCGCAGGAAGTCAACCAGCGCAGCAACAGCGGGCTGGTCTGCATCATCGAGTTCACTCAGGCTTGCTTCGATGGCCAGTATGGAATCTGCAAGAGAGAGTCCCGATTTGTACAAATGCCGATAGGCCTGCTTCAGACCACGAATGGTCTGCTCGGAAAACCCGCGACGGCGCAGGCCCTCGGAATTCAAACCATGTGCGGAGGCTGGGTTGCCGTTGGACAACACATACGGCGGAAGATCCTGCAGCAAGGTTGTGCCTGCGCCCGTCATGGCATGAGGTCCCACACGAACAAACTGATGCACGCCAGTGATCCCGCCGAGAATGGCCCAGTCACCCACAGTGACGTGACCAGCCAGTTGCACTGCATTGGCCATGATCGTGTCAGACCCGACACGGCAATCGTGAGCGATGTGAACATAGGCCATGATCCAATTTCGATCACCGATGATCGTGCAGCCGTTGTCCTGAACTGTGCCGGTGTTGATGGTCACGAACTCCCGAAAGACGTTGCCCGACCCAATCTCTAAGCGTGTTGGCTCACCCGCGTATTTCTTGTCTTGAGGAGGGTTGCCAATAACGGCATGTGAAAACACCTTGTTGTCACGACCCATACGCGTGAGGCCAACCACCTGAGCAAATGCGTCGATCCGACAGCCTGGGCCAATAACAGCGCCGGGACCAACAATGGCATAGGCGCCAACCTCGACATCGGCCGCAAGCTCCGCCTTGGTGTCAACAATTGCGGTTGGGTGAATCGCCGGCATCAATCGGCCTTTGGAATGTCGCGCAACGCGCACATCAAGTCTGCCTCGGCTGCCAGTTGATCGTCCACCAATGCCTGCGCCTTGTACTTCCAAAGCCCCCTAGAGTGCCTCTCGATCTGCACCTCAAGACGCAGCACATCGCCGGGAACCACCGGACGCTTGAACCGTGCATTGTCGATACCGACAAAGAAATAAACGGAGTTTTCATCGGCCTGGCTGTTCATGGTCTTAAAAGAGAGGATGCCGGCGGCCTGGGCGAGGGCCTCAATGACCAACACACCCGGCATGACCTTGTAATGCGGGAAGTGGCCATTGAAAAACTCTTCGTTCACGGTGACATTCTTCACAGCAACAATTCGCTCTCCAGGCGTGCACTCGAGAACACGGTCAACGAGAAGAAACGGATACCGATGTGGGAGGATATCTAGGATTTCACGAATGTCCATCATGCAAAACGGCCCCTATCTGACTCAGTCTTTTTGATTATGTGGATTACTGCGCAACTCTGAACGAACTGCCTTGATCTCGGAACGCATCGACGGCAACCGTCGAACAATGGCTGCCGAACGCTCCCAATCCGCTTCCGCCTGCAAGGGAAAGACACCAACATACTTCCCCGCAGCATCGATAGACGAGATCACGAGGCTCATGGGACCAATCACCGTGTGATCGGCAATGCGAAGGTGCCCGAGAATGCCGGCCGCACCGCCAATTTGGCAGTATTTCCCGATCACCGCACTGCCTGCAATACCAACACATCCTGCAATGGCGGTGTGATCACCAATCTCCACGTTGTGGGCCACCTGAATGAGGTTATCGAGCTTGACGCCGTTGCCCACACGCGTGGGTTTCAGAGTCCCGCAATCAATCACCGTGTTGGCACCAATTTCAACATCGTTGCCAATCTCCACACCGCCGGTCTGGGGAATCTTCACCCATTGGTGATCGGGGGTGGGGGCGAAACCGAAGCCGTCGGAGCCGATCACCACGCCAGAATGAATCACACAACGGTCTCCAATGGAGGTGCCTTCCTCGATTGTGACGCGGGCGTGGATCTGGCCAGCGACACCCACCTTCACCCCGTTGGCAATAACGGTGTGGGACCCAACATCGCTGTTATCGCCGATCCGAACGCCATCGCCAATGCTCACAAAGGCGCCGATGCGGACGCGTTGGCCAATCTGGGCTGTCTTGTTCACCACTGCGGTGGGGTGGATCTCGGTTGCTGGAACCTTGGCGCGTCGATCCAACTCAATAAGCGCCAAGCTCGCACGCGCGAAGAACAAATAGGGGTTATCGCTCTGAACCACACAAGGGAATTGAGAAGTGTCGCCTTGGAAATCTCTAGGGACAACAACCAGACCAGCCTTGCAACTAGCGAGTTGATCGGCATAGCGATTCGAATTGATAAAGGCGGCGTGTTGAGGCCCTGCTGTATCAAGAGCCGCAAAACCGTTTACACGCTGACTGCCGTCGCCAATCAACACCCCGCCGAACTGGCGCGCCAGTTCGGCCGCACTCAAACCAAGCGAATCACTTGGATCCTGGTTGGGCATTGAGCGACTTCAGCACCTTCTCAGTAATGTCGATGCGCGGAGAGGCGAAAACAGCCTCCTGGAAGATGATGTCGTATTTTTCCGCTTCAGCGATCTGGCGAATTGCCTTGTTGGCCCGCTCGACCACCTGAGCAAGTTCCTCGTTGCGCCGCTGGTTTAGATCCTCTCGAAACTCACGCTGACGACGCTGAAGATCCCGTTCCATGTCGGCAATCTCTCGCTGCCGCTTTGCCCGATCGGCCTCCGCCATGACAGTGGCATCGCGCTCGAGTTTCTCTGACATTCCACGAAGCTTATTGGCGAGGTCTTGAACCTCCTTCTCGCGTTTCGCAAACTCCGCCTCTAGTTTCTTCTGAGAGGCTTTCGCCGGATTGGACTCCCGAAGGACGCGCTCCGTGCTGACGAAGCCAACCTTCATGTCCGCCGACGCGGACTGGGCCACCAACGATGATGACGCGAAGAAGGTCACAAAAATCACCAAAAGAGAACGTTTAAACCACTTAAAACGAATCATACAAAGACTCCTTAAAAACCTGTTCCAATCTGAAACTGAACGCGCTGAGTGGCATCACCCGTCTCTTTGCTAATTGCCTGTCCCATACTTAGCTTGAGCGGCCCAACGGGAGATAGCCAACTAATTCCAGCACCCGCTGAAACTCGAAGTGGCTGGCTACCCAGAGAGTCATCCTCGCCCCAGACGGATCCTGTGTCGAGATAAGTAAAGAGCCGAATGGTTCTGTCTTGCGCCATTCCAGGCAGCGGAAAAAGCAACTCATTATTCAAGACAAACTTGCGGTTGCCCCCGACAGCAACCAAGGTGCCGTTTTGAAGCTCACGCGGCCCGATAGAACTCGGCGCAAAACCACGCACAGAGCCGATTCCGCCCACGTAGAAGTTCTTGGTGATCGGGTAATCTCGACCCGATACACCCACCCCATAACCAATTTCAGTATTTACTGCGTACGTAATCTTACGGTTCAAAGGGTAAAACCATTGGTGCCCATAATTCAGTCGAACGTACTCGAGATCACCCGCCGGAGTGCCGTAGTCTGCTGAAACGTATTGATAACGACCCTTCGAGGGGGCGATTCCGGAGTCTCTGGAATCTCTAGACCAGCCCAGTGTCAGTAGATACGCGTCGGCCTGAGAACCAAAACTATTGGTAAACACCTGCCAGTTAAGGGGCAGCGCGCCCGAGACAGCAGAAACCTTCGACTGTTCGTAACCAACCCCGAGAAAGATTCGATCCTCTTCCGTGTAAGGAATGCCGAATCGAATCCCCGCACCAACAGACTCGATCTTGTAACGACCCAGATTCGAGAGTTCATCGGCGTTGAAGGTCCTTTGATAGACATCTATCGAACGGCTAATGCCATCATCGGTCCAATAGGGATCAAACTGACTCACGGCCAAAACACGATTGACCTTACTAGTATTCACTTCGAGTGAGACATTGGTGCCTGATCCGAGAAAATTCTGCTGGCTTATGGAGCCCGAGAGTACAAGCTTGTCAGAACTCGAGAAACCAAGGCCAAAGGTAAGGCTTCCGAGAGGTCTCTCCTCGACTTTGAAGTTCACATCAACCTGGTCAGATGCACCTGCAATCGGCTCGGTTTCTACTTCAACTTGCTTGAAATAGCCAAGTCGATCCACCCGATTGCGGGACAGCCGAATGCGCTCACTGTCATACCATGAGGCCTCGAACTGGCGCATCTCTCTGCGGATGACTTCGTCACGAGTCTTGGCGTTGCCGCTGATATTAATTCTGCGCACGTAGACTCGACGACCCGGGTCCACCTGAAGCTGAAAGTCCACAACCTTGGTGGCGCGATTGACTCTTGGCACTGGGGACACGTTCGCAAAGGCATAGCCAAGTTCACCCAAGCGGTCGGTAATTGCCTTGGTTACCTCAAGCAATTTCTCATTCGAGAAAACCTCACCCGACTTCAAGGTAATGAGTTGTTTGAGCTTGTCTTCCTGGCCCAATAAGTCGCCAGTGAGCTGCATATTGCCAAGGGTGAAACGGTCGCCCTCGTTGATCACGAGGGTAATGAAAACCTGACGCCGATCCGATGAGAGAGACACCAGGCTTGAATCGAGCTTGAACTCCAAGAAGCCCCGGTTGAGGTAGTAGGCACGAAGCGTCTCGATATCAGCCGAGAGCTTCTGACGGGAGTACTGATCTGCCTTGGTGTACCAAGACATCCAGGTGCGAGTCGAGAGTTGGAACTCATCGAGAAGATCCTTCTCCTTGAAGGCCTTTGCACCAACAATTCGAATTTCAGCGATTCGAGCATCCTCACCCTCGTCGATGGCCATTGAAATGGCCACTCGATTGCGCTCAAGGGGCGTAATGGTGGACTGAATCTGGACGTCGTATTTGCCGCGCCCAAGGTACTGGCGCTTGAGCTCCTGTTCGGCCCGGTCCAGAAGCGCGCGATCAAAAATTCGGGCCTCGGCAAGGCCGGTATCTGCCAGTGCCTTCTTCAAGACCTCTTGATCGAATTCCTTGGCGCCACGAATCTCAATGGCACCAATGGCAGGACGCTCTTCGACGATCACCACCAGAACGTCGCGGTCGAGCTCGACTCGAACATCTTTGAAAAAACCAGTCGCAAACAGGCTGCGAACCGACTCGGTCACAACCTTTTCGCTGACGCGGTCTCCAACCCGAATGGGTAGATAAGAGAAGATGGTGCCGGGCTCGATTCGCTGAAGGCCCTCCACCCGAACGTCGCGAACAACAATTCCCTCGCCCGCAAGTGGCACGGGCCTGGCCTCTGAACCGGGTGCTGGCTCGGTATCGGATGCGGGAGGCGCACTGGGCATTCTGACCTGTGCGGACACGGGGGCCACGCTGCCCGCCAGAAACGCCAGGGCAATTAAACCTATGGGGGCCTGCTGCACAACCGGTTTTATCTTCAAGCTATGGACCAAAGAATCGAGTGAAATCGTTGAATAACGCCAAGCCCGTGAGGCCCAGCACCATGGCCAACCCAATTCTCTGGCCCGCCTGTTGGATGCGATCGGACAAGGGCCGACCACGGACAAACTCCACGCAATAATACAGGAGGTGCCCTCCATCGAGCATCGGTATCGGCAACAGATTGAGCACCCCGATACTCACACTGACCAGTGCCAGGAAGCTCAGAAAGGCAGTCCAACCAATCGATGCCGACTGGCCGGCGGCCTCTGCAATCGCCACCGGTCCGTTGAGTTGGCGCCACGAGAGCTCTCCGGTCACCATTCGATACAGCGCCTGAATCGACAACAGAGAAATCTCGTAAGTTCGGGTGACCGCGCGAGCAACCGACTCCATAGCGGAGGCGTCCTGACGAACGAATCGGGGCTGGACCCCCACGCCCATCCCAATGATGTACTGACCACTTGGTCCAATCACTGGGCTAATGGTCACGCGGCGCTCGGAAGCAGGGCGCTCCTCGCCGGGTGAGCCCGCAATGGTGTCGACCAATAACAATTCAACGGGTGCACCGCCCGATGCCCGAACAAGCGTCACCAAGTCTTGGGGCCGAAGCACCGTCTGGCCAGCAGCGCTAAGAACCACCATGCCCTCGGCCAGACCCGCCTTGGCTGCTGGGCCATCGGGCTGCACGCCCGTGACTCGAACACCAAATGACCGGGGCGAGAGCCCAAGCGTGGCCATGCGCTGATCCGGTGAAGTGATGCCTTCAGGCCCATTGGCAAATACGAGTGGGACTGTCCGCGTGGAGCCGTTTGCGTCAATCACTGTCAGGGAGATCGACTCCGAGGGCGAGGCGATCAGTTGACGAAAGACCTGCCAGCGAACCTCGTTGAAACTCTGCACCGAGCGGCCCGAGACCTCTGCAACCCGGTCACCCTCGCGGAGGCCCGCTTGGCCAGCAACCGACTCAACAGCAGGTGCCGCCAACTCGGTGGCCGGCTCCCAACGACCATTCTGTGCCAGTGCCCAAAAGGCGAAGAACGCGAAAATAAAGTTTGCAAGAGGCCCAGCCGAGACGATCCATGCCCTCTGGGCAAGCGACTTGCTGTGAAATGAATCCTTCTCGCCAAAAAAAGTACCCGACTGGGGCTCCTCGGGTGCGCTTGTGTCCCACATCTTCACGTAGCCCCCGAGCGGCAAAGCGCAGACGGCCCATTCACAGCCACGGCGATCCGCACGTGAGAAAAGAACAGGGCCAAACCCAATCGAGAACCGAACCACCCCAACCCCCACAGAGCGGGCCGCGAGGTAGTGGCCCATCTCGTGAACAAATACCAGCAATGCAATCGCAAAGAGGAAAGAGAGAATGGTCATGATTGTTCGTTCATCGAAATCCAATGACTGGTCATCGTGCGCGCCTCGCGATCGATCTGAACCACATCGTCTAGAGAACCTGGCTCCGGAAATCGCCCCTCAAGGGCATCGAGAACAGCCTCGACGCCATCCTGAATCTGGCCAAAACAGATGCGGCCCTCCAAGAATGCATCAACCGCCTGCTCGTTGGCCGCATTGAAGATATTACTCGCGGCCTGTCCCGATTCAAGGCAGTTCGCTGCAAGACGCAGCGCGGGAAAGCGAACCGGGTCTGGCGGCTCAAATCGGAGGCTGCCCACCGTGGCCCAGTCCAAGTAATTAGAGCCACTCTCAATTCGATCGGGCCAGGCCAGTGCATTGGCAATGGGCGTGCGCATATCAGGTGGCCCAAGCTGCGCAATGGTCGAGGCATCAGAGAACTCGACCATCGAGTGAACAATACTCTCGGGGTGGACCACGATTTGGATTTCCTGCGGGGCCAGTGCAAAAAGCCAATGGGCCTCAATCCACTCCAAGCCCTTGTTGGCCATGGTGGCCGAGTCCACAGTGATCTTCTTGCCCATCGTCCAATTGGGATGCTTGAGTGCCTGGGCCACAGTGGCCGATCGAATCGACTCCAGGGGCCACTCACGGAAAGGCCCCCCCGAGGCAGTGAGCAAGACACGTCGAACGTGTTCGGGCCGGTTAAAGCAGCGGTATTGAGAGCCGAGGGCCTGGAAGATGGCGTTGTGTTCACTGTCGATCGGGAGAATGGTTGCGCCCGAATGAACGGCGGTGTCCACGAGAAGACTCCCCGCGCAGACCATGGCCTCTTTGTTGGCTAGCAGCACCCGCTTGCCGGCGCGTGCGGCGGCGAGTACCGAAGGCAGACCAGCAACACCCACAATTCCCGCAACCACAGTGTCTACATCGCTGAGCTGGGCGAGTTCCTCGAGGCCAGCCGAACCCGAGACAATGAAAATCTCTTTGTGCAGACGGGTGCCGAGATACTTTCGGAATGCCTCGGCCGCACCCGAGTCCGCCAGACAAACCACCTTCGGATGGAATTCCTCGACGAGCTTGAGCAGTCCCTCGGCGTCCCGGTTCGCAGAGAGGGCAATGACGCGAAAACGCTCGGGGTGGCGACGCACAATGTCGAGGGTGCTCGAGCCGATAGAGCCCGTGGCTCCGAGGATTGCAAGTCTTTGCGGGCGATCGGCGGGCTTTTTCAAACTCAACCCCTGCCCATTGAGACGGCAAAGAAAACCACTGAAAATGGAAGCACCGCCAAGAGCGCATCCACCCGATCAAAGACGCCTCCATGCCCCGGTAGGATCCAGCCCGAGTCTTTCACGTTGGCCTGCCGCTTCAGGAGCGATTGATGCAGGTCGGCGACCACAGAGACACCGGTAATGACAAAGGTGGACACCAAGAGATAGACCAGGCCGGCCTGGTCAAGTAGAAAGGCCGCCCAACTGGCGTCCCAGTAAATACCAGAGACCCAGACGTAAATAAGATTGCCAAGCACCGCACCGCCCACCCCCGCCCAGGTCTTGCCGGGACTGACACGAGGCGCGAGCTTCGCACCGCCAATCAGTCGACCGCTGAAGTAGGCGGCGGTGTCAGCGATCCAGACCAATAGGAGCACGGAGAGCAGAAAGGCCAATCCCTCCAGCCGAGCAAGCCAGATCGCAAGAAAACAAGCCACGCAGAACAACAACGCGTAGAAGAGCCCCCACCACCCGCGCGGAGAGCCAACCCGCCACATGGAAACACCCATCAAAAGCAACCAGACCAGGCAAGCCGGAAGGAGCAGCCAGGCGGCGAAGTCCCAGGGGTTTAGAAATGGGTCGAGCAGGATGGGCGAGAGTAGCGCCAGCAAAAAAAGGGGTGCTGCCCAGCGGGGGCCAGCCGGAAGATTGAGCAAATCGGCCCACTCCTTGAGGGTCCAAGCAAGTGCAACCAATATCGCCAACATGAACCAAGTGGTGCTCAGCCAGAGGCCTGCTGGAAGCCAAAAGGCAAGCAGGATTGCGGCGGTTAAGACCCGGAGTCGCATGCTGGCTCAGAGGCCAGTTGCGCCGAGGTACGACCGAATCGGCGCTCCCGACGGGCATACGACTCGATGGCAAGGTCGAGGGCCTGCGCATCGAAATCGGGCCAAAGCGTATCGGTGAAGTAGAACTCTGTGTAGGCCAACTGCCACAACATGAAATTGCTCACGCGCTCTTCGCCGCCTGTGCGAATGAAGAGATCGGGCTCGGGGAGGTCTGCCAAGCAGAGTTCCCGCGCAAGGGCCTCCTCGGGGATGGGTCTTGATGCCAGTGCGAGCTCGGGTTGGACATCGAGCATGCGGCGAACGGCCTGAAGAATGTCCCACCTCCCACCATAGTTCACTGCCACGGTGAGCGTGAATCGATTGTTTCCGGCGGTCTGGCGCTGCGACTCCGCTATGGCCGCCTGAAGTTTCTGTGAGAAGGCCGATAGATCGCCAACCACTCGTAACTGCACGCCATTGGCATTGAGGGCCTTGACCTCACGCTGGAGCACCATAAGGAAGAGCCCCATGAGGTAACTCACCTCTTCTTCAGGACGGCGCCAATTCTCGGAACTGAATGCAAAGACTGTGAGCGCGGAGACGCCCCGCTTCATGCAGGCCTCGACCGCGACTCTGAGCGCAGCCACGCCGCGCTCGTGCCCCGCCATGCGGGGGAGGTGGCGCTGCGTGGCCCATCGGCCATTGCCATCCATAATCACCGCGATATGCCGCGGAACCGAAGAGACTTCGGGTACAACCAATGTGGAGCTCTCGGGACGACTGGCCATGTTTATACAGTCATGATCTCTGACTCTTTTTGAGTCAGGGCCTTGTCAATATCGGCAACGAATCGATCGGTGAGCTTTTGAACGTCCTCTTGGGCCCGCCGCTCGTCATCCTCGGAGATGAGTTTGTCTTTCACCAGCTTCTTGAGCTGTTCATTGGCATCACGCCGAATATTGCGAACAGCAATCTTGCCCTCCTCACCGTCGGTCTTGATGACCTTGACCAATTCCTTGCGCCGTTCTTCCGTGAGAGCAGGCATGGGCACTCGAATGGTATCGCCCGAGGCCGCGGGGTTGAGGCCGAGATCGGAGTCCCGAATGGCCTTCTCGACCGTGGCTACCATCTTCTTCTCCCATGGGCTGACGCCGATGGTTCTCGCATCCAGTAGCGTGAGTGTCGCCACCTGCGAGAGTGGAGTGGGATTGCCGTAGTAATCAACGGTTAAGTTCTCGAGGAGTCCGGTGTGGGCGCGCCCCGTACGAATCTTCGAGAGGCTCGCCTTTAAGGAATCAAAGCTGCGGTTCATCTTCTGCTCAGCGGACTGACGCACTTCTTGAACGCTCATCTCAAACGATCTCCTATTGGGCTAGACATGCACCAGCGTTCCCTCTGAGGCCCCCATCAGGGCGGCCATGAGCGCGCCCGGCTTAAAGACACTGAGAACGCGGATTGGCAGTTTCTGATCACGACAGAGAGCGAATGCGGTTGCATCCATGACCTTGAGGTCTTTGGCCATGACCTCATCAAAGCTAATGGCCTCGTATCGAGTGGCCGAAGGGTCTCGAACTGGGTCGGCAGAATAGATGCCGTCGACCTTCGTTGCCTTTAGAACAATCTGCGCGCCGATCTCTGCGCCGCGAAGGGCGGCCGCAGTGTCGGTGGTGAAGAAGGGATTGCCGGTGCCTGCTGCGAAAATAACCACCTTGCCCTCTTCGAGGTAGCGAATGGCCTTGGGGCGAATATAGGGCTCGACCACCTGATCGATTCGCAGGGCCGATTGGACCCGAGCCTCGAGACCAGACTGCCGCATGGCGTCTTGAAGCGCCAGGGCGTTCATGACCGTGGCAATCATCCCCATGTAATCGGCCGTGGCACGGTCCATTCCTTCTGCGCCCAGTGCCACCCCACGAAAGATATTTCCGCCACCAATCACGACAGCCAGCTCGGCGCCACGGGCCACCACTGTCGCGATCTCTGCAACGATGCCATCGATGGTGGCCTTGTTGATGCCATAGGGATCCGATCCCATCAGGGCCTCCCCAGATAGCTTCAGGAGAACCCTGCGGTAGACCAGTGGCGGAACTTGCGCTGTCACTCTATTGATCGCCCCTTCAGTCGCATGCCGAAGACCGCTTAGGCCGCCCGGGCAGCGGCCTGCTGGGCAGCTACCTCAGCAGCAAAGTCGGTGACCTTCTTCTCAATGCCCTCTCCGACAATGAAAAGCACGAAACCGGCGATGCTGGCGTTGCGGGCCTTCAAGAGCTGCTCAATGGTCTGCTTGCCATCTTCGGCCTTCACGAAGACCTGACCCAGTAGTGTGACCTCTTTGAGAAACTTGGCCACGGCACCCTCGACCATCTTGGCCACAATCTCGGCGGGCTTGCCCGACTCGGCCGCCTTCTCAGTAGCAACTCGGCGCTCGGCCTCAATCAGCGCCGAATCCACGCCCGATGAATCAAGTGACTTGGGCTTCGACGCTGCGATGTGCATGGCCAGGTCTCGACCAAGTGCCTCATCACCGCCCACCAAATCGAGCAGGACCCCGATCTTGGAGCCCCCGTGGATGTAAGAGTAGAGCTTGCCCTTGGCCTGCACACGAACAAAGCGACGAAGGGTTAGGTTCTCGCCGATCTTTCCAACCAGTGCGGCACGAACCGATTCAACCGTTCCCCCTGCCAGAGGAAGTGAGGCCAACGCAGAGGGATCTGCAACATCGGTGGTGCGAACCAGCCCGGCAACATCCTTCGCGAATGCCAAGAAGTCATCGTTCTTGGCCACGAAATCGGTCTCGCAGTTGACCTCCAGAATGGCGCCAGTCTGGCCCTCAATCGATATACCAACGACCCCCTCTGCAGTGACACGCGTGGCGGCCTTGCTTGCCTTGGAGCCGAGACGAACCCGAAGGATCTCCTCTGCCTTGTCCATGTCGCCATCGGCCTCACTGAGGGCCTTTTTGCACTCCATCATTGGGGCGTCTGTTTTCTCTCTTAACTCTTTGACCATCGAAGCGCTGATTTCAGCCATCGTTTCCTCCAAAATTCGTTCATTAAAAAAAAGGGGCTCGTGAGCCCCTGGGACCGGCGAGAACCTTAGGCCGGCTGGCCTTCGCTCACCTCCACAAATTCCTCTGCCTCCTGCACTGCGACCACTACCTCAGAGACCGCCTGGGACTTGCCCTCGATAATCGCGTCGGCGATTGCACGTGCATAAAGTCGAACGGCACGGCTCGCGTCGTCATTGCCAGGAATCACGTAATCCACGCCCTCGGGGGAGTGGTTGGTATCGACGATGGCCACCACCGGCACGCCAAGCTTGTTGGCCTCTTGGAGCGCAATCTTGTGATAACCGACGTCCACGATGAACAACGCATCGGGGAGGCCGCTCATGTCTTTGATGCCGCCGAGGGTCTTGTTGAGTTTGTCCAGCTCGCGCTCGAACGAGAGTGCTTCCTTCTTCGACATCCGCTCCAACCCACCGTCGGCCGAGAGGGCCTCCATGTCCTTGAGGCGCTTGATCGAAGTCTTAACCGTCTTGAAATTTGTGAGCATGCCACCCAGCCAACGCTGGTCAACATAGGGCATTCCAGCGCGCGTGGCCTCCTCTTGAATGATTTCCCTGGAGGCACGCTTGGTGCCCACAAACATCACCGTGCCCCGACGAGAGGACAACTGGCGAATGAACTTGAGTGCATCGGCCATGTTGGCCACGGTGGCTTCCAAGTTAATGATGTGAATCTTGTTGCGATGGCCGAAAATAAACGGGGCCATGCGAGGATTCCAAAAGCGGGTCTGGTGACCGAAGTGCACACCAGCCTCGAGCATTTCACGCATTGATACGGACATAATCTTTTTCTCCTGCAAGGGTTCAAAATGACGGGAGGCGCCGTTCCTAGAGAGAAACACCCTTGCGCGCCTCCGATTGGCGATCGACAATAAGAGAGCACCATGCCCTCATTCGCCGTCGCCTCTTTTGGATTGACGAAAAACCTAGTAATGTTAACAAGTTATGGCCGTTTCAATCAAATCAGCTCACGACATCGAAGGCATGCGCCTTGCAGGCCGGCTTGCGTCAGAAGTTCTTGATTTTATTGCGCCTTATGTCAAGCCCGGGGTCACCACCGAGGAAATCGACCGGCTCTGCCACGATTACATGGTCAACGTTCAACAGACCATCCCTGCCCCCCTCAACTACTGCCCACCGGGCTACACCCCGTATCCCAAGTCGGTCTGCACCTCGGTGAACCACCAGGTCTGCCACGGCGTCCCCGGCCCCAAGGTATTGAAATCCGGCGACATCCTCAATGTCGACGTCACAGTCATCAAAGACGGCTACCACGGGGACACCAGCCGAATGTTCTATGTTGGCCCCGCCTCGGTCGGTGCGCAACGCCTCTGCGAGATCACCCATGCCTGCATGTGGAAGGGAATTGAGCAGGTGGCGCCCGGCCGCACCCTCGGTGACATCGGCCACGCAATCCAGCGCCATGCCGAGGCCAACGGCTGTTCGGTTGTAAGAGAGTTCTGCGGCCATGGAATTGGCAAAGTCTTCCATGAAGATCCCCAGGTGCTCCACTACGGGCGGCCGGGAACCGGCATGCGACTCTCGCCCGGCATGACATTCACCATCGAGCCCATGATCAACGCGGGGCGCCCCGAGGTTCGGGAGTTGGCAGATGGCTGGACCATCGTCACCAAAGACCACAGTCTCTCGGCACAGTGGGAGCACACGGTTCTGGTGACACAAGAAGGCTTTGAGGTGCTTACGGTGTCTCCGGGAAGCCCCGATTGGCAGCGTTGTCAGGGCGCGGCCGTCGACGCCACCATGGCCTCATAGAGCCCCAAACGGCCCGATCCAGCGCCCAGCCGCCCATCGAAGTGGCCTCCGTCTCAGCCGCCCCAGAGAAAGAACCCGTCCTCACCGCCCGCGCCTCAACTCGCGCGGCAAGAGAGCGCAATGCCCTGGGATGGAAATCGCATGGCAAGCCTCGCGGGCTGATGCGAGAGCTGTCCAACGATATCGATCAAATTGTCTTGCTGCTCTGGGAACAGGCAGCGGTTCCGGGTGCCTCCCTTATTGCCGTGGGTGGTTATGGCAGGGGTGAACTTGCGCCCTACTCGGACCTTGATCTGCTCATCCTCACCGACGGAAAAACCACAGACAACGAGTTGAGCGGGCCGGTCGCCGCCTTTGTATCGTCCCTATGGGATGCGGGCCTGGACGCCGGCCACAGCCTGCGCAGTATCGACGAATGTGTAGCCCAGGCGCGTGCCGATCTCACCGTTGCAACGGCCTTGCTGGAGAGTCGTGCACTCGCCGACCCCACCGGTCTTCACCCTGCCTTGGTCGAGGCCTGGCGCACACAGATCCCCGTGGCCTCGTTTGTGCAAGGCAAGCTCCTGGAGATGCGGCAGCGGCACAGCCGATTCAACGACACACCCTATTCACTCGAGCCCAATGTCAAAGAGAGCCCAGGCGGACTGCGAGACTTGCAGGTTCTGAACTGGATAAGCGCTGCACTGGGGCTGGGGCGCGGTTGGTCCGACCTCGTCACCGAGGGGCTGCTGACAAGCTATGAGTCCACCCAACTGCAGCAGCAAGAAGCCATTCTTCTAACGATTCGTGCACACCTGCATACATCGGCGGGTCGTCGGGAGGACCGCCTCGTATACGACCTCCAGACCCTGGTTGCGGAATCCCTTGAGTGCCAACCCGTCCGGGGCAAACGGCTCAGCGAGGTTCTGATGCAACGCTACTATCGGGCTGCAAAACTGGTGAGACAGGTCACCACCGTCTTGCTTGCAAACCTCGAACCTCGCTTGCAGCATTTCGACAACATCGGGTCGGGTCGGACAGGCACCGAGGCCGGCATTGAAGCGACGCCATCTCGACCACTGGCCCCCGACTTCTGTGAGACACGTGGCCTGCTCGACATCACCGATGAGACCCTCTTCGAGAGACGACCCGAGGCCATCCTTCAGGCATTCATATTGATGGCCAGGGAGTGCCCCCGCCTGGGCATGACCGCGCGTGCCTTGCGTTCACTCTGGCATGCCCGTGAACTGGTCGACCGCCCATTTCGTGAGTCACCAGAGAATCGGGCCGCATTTCTCTCGCTGCTGCGCGAACCGAGGGGTGTCCTGCATGCGCTGCGGATCATGAACGATCTCGGCATTCTGGGTCGGCTATTGCCCGTCTTTCGGCGAATCGTTGGCCAAATGCAGCATGACCTTTTCCACGTCTACACAGTGGATCAACACATTCTTCAGGTCATACGAAATCTCAGGCGGTTCAGCCTGCCTGAGCATGCCCATGAATTCCCGCGAATGACCTCACTTATGCAAGAGTTCGGCGAACCTTGGAAGCTTTATCTGGCAGCGCTGTTCCATGACATCGCCAAGGGCCGAGGGGGCGACCATTCCGAGCTCGGCGAAGCCGAGGTCAAACGCTTCTGCCGTCAATTCAAGATTGACACCCCCACCACGGACCTCCTAATGTTCCTCGTTCGCCACCACCTGACCATGTCGAGCATGGCGCAGAAGGAAGACCTTGCGGACCCGGGCGTCATTCAACGATTTGCTGCAATTGTTCAGACTCAGCAGCGGCTGCGCGCGCTCTATCTGCTGACAGTGGCCGATATTCGTGGCACCAGCCCCAAGGTCTGGAATAACTGGAAGGCCAAACTACTGGAAGATCTCTTCGACCGAGCCGAGCAACTCATTAACTCTCAGGGATCGGAGATCGATGCGACCACACTGCACACCAATGCAGTGAGCCACAAACGAGAGCTGGCTCTTCAACAACTCAAGTTGGAAGCCAAAGACATTGATGCCGTCATCGCATTCTGGCGAGGACTTGGACTGCAATATTTTTTAAGTCACGATGCCAATGAAATCGCCTGGCATGCGCGCAACCTGGTCGGGCGCGAGGACTCCGCCCTGCCCCGAGTCTTTGCGCGCATCGCGCACGATGAACTGGGCATTCAGCTGGTCGTCTATCAGCAAGACTCTGAAGACCTTTTCGCTCGAATCACCGAGTTTCTCGATCGCCAGGGCCTGCCCGTTTTAGAGGCTCGAATTCACACCACTCCCAACGGCTTCGTACTCGACAGCTTCCTTCTCAATCCCTCGCAATTCGAGGGACAAGAGCGAGAGATGCTGACCGTTGTATCTGCAGGACTCAGAGAGCACCTGATGCAAAGCCGCCCGCTTGGCGAACCCAGCCAAGGGCGCCTCTCTCGTCGGTCCAAGAGTTTTCCCATCCACCCCAGCGTTCAGCTGGTGATGGATGAGACCGCACAACACCTTGTTCTTTCGGTTACCGCGGCGGATCGGCCCGGACTCCTCTATCGAATTGCCCGCTGCCTATCGGCTGAACGGATCTCCTTGCGCTCAGCCCGCATCAACACCCTTGGTGAACGGGCCGAGGACCACTTTCTACTGGAGTCGCGTGGACTCGAGACCGAACGCCAGCGAGTAGCGCTCGAGACCGCCCTGCTCAACGTTCTGCAAGATGCTGGCGCAGCCATGCCTGAAAGTCGGTCCCTTCCTGTGCGTGCCGCATTGCAAGGGTGACGGTTGCCCGCAGGTAACCCTGCTTGGAGCCGCAGTCGAACCGCGTGCCCTCATACCGATACGCCAACACGGGTTCGTCATCGAGAAGTTTGGCAATGGCATCGGTGAGTTGAATTTCACCACCGGCACCCGGTGTCTGCTGCTCAAGAATTCCAAAGATGCGCGGCGAGAGCAGATAACGTCCGGTCACCGCAAGGGTCGAAGGCGCATCGGCGGGTTTTGGTTTTTCGACAATTGAGACCACCCGCTCGGTCCGTCGACCCCAAGGCTGGCTCGCCACAATTCCATATTTCGATGTCTCGTCGCGCGGGACATCCTGGACCGCGATGACACTGGCCCGGTGCTCGGCATACAAGGCGGTCATCTGCGCCATAACGGGCAGCCCGCCTTCTCCTGTGTCCATGAGATCGTCGGCCAGAATGACCGCAAAGGGCTCATCACCAATGACAGGCTGCGCACAGAGCACTGCGTGGCCGAGACCCAGTGGTTCCGGCTGGCGAATATAAATGCAGTGAATGCTATCGGGTGCAACACTCTGCACCACCCGCAAGAGCTCGTGCTTGTTCTTTGCCGCCAGCTCGGCTTCCAGTTCAACCGCCTTGTCAAAGTGATCCTCAATGGCGCGCTTGGATCGCCCGGTGATAAAAATCATCTCGGTGATTCCCGCTGCAGCAGCCTCCTCCACCGCATACTGAATCAGTGGCTTGTCGACCACCGGCAGCATCTCCTTCGGGCTCGCCTTGGTGGCCGGTAGGAATCGGGTGCCAAGCCCCGCAACAGGAAAGACGGCCTTGCGCACCGCCTGATTCGGAATACTCGCCATGCCCCTGCTCCCTCAATCGCCCCCTTGGGCCTCTTCAACCAACTTTAGGAAATCCTGCTCACTCATTACTGCCACCCCAAGACTCTCGGCCTTCGCGAGTTTCGAGCCTGCATCGGCCCCCGCAATCAAAAAGCCAGTCTTCGCAGAAACCGAACCCACCACCTTCCCACCAAGCCGCATGACCCAGTCAGAGGCTGCGTCACGTGTCATGGTCGAGAGGGTACCAGTCAAGACCACCGTTCGGCCGGAGAGTGGACCCGCCTGCGCGGGGGCCACGGCGGGACGGTCATCGACCTGGGGGAACTCAATCTGCCCCGCGAGTCGATCGACCTCTTGAGATTGCAAAGGCTCGGCAAAGAAATTGACAACCGACTCGGCCACCACCGGGCCGACATCGGGGGCCTGCATCAGCGAGGCCTGATCCGCTTGGCGCAAACGCTCCAGAGACTGGAAATGCAGGGCGAGGTCCCGTGCTGTGCGCTCTCCCACATGCCGAATGCCCAGGGCATAGATAAACCGAGAGAGGCTCGTCTTCCTCGAGCGGTTGATCTCATCAATAAGATTTTGTGCAGACTTGTCGCCCTCCCGCTCGAGCCCAGCAATGTCAACAAACCGAAGCGAATAGAGATCAGAGATACGAGAGACCAGCCCCGCCTCGAGGAGTTGAGAAATCCGTTTCTCCCCGAGTCCCTCGATATCCATCGCGCGTCGATGCACAAAATGCTCGATGGCCTGGCGTTGCTGGGCGGGGCATGAGAGGCCAGAAACGCATCGATGGGCCGCCTCCCCCTCGACGCGCTCGATGGGTCCCTGGCAGGCGGGGCATCGAAGGGGCCACTCAAACGGCTTTGCCCCCGGCGGACGGAGGGCATGAATTGCACCGAGAACCTCGGGAATAACATCGCCGGCACGGCGAACCCAGACCATGTCCCCCACGCGGATGTCTTTGCGATGAAGTTCATCGGCATTGTGAAGCGTGGCATTGCTCACCATGACCCCTGCCACACGAACCGGATCGAGACGTGCCACCGGTGTGAGGGCGCCCGTGCGGCCCACCTGGACATCGATGGCCAGTAGCCGCGTAGAGACCTCTTCCGCAGGAAACTTGTAGGCCACCGCAAAGCGCGGCGCACGCGAGACAAACCCCGCCTTCTCCTGCAACGCGAACGACTCGAGTTTGATCACCACCCCATCAATCTCAAAATCGAGCGCTTCCCTCCCCGCTTGAATCTCGCTCACAAATTCCCAGACTCCATCAAGACCCACTTCTTGCGCGCGTTGACTTGCAACTGGCAACCCCATGGCACCAAGCCACGCCATGGCCTCACTGTGACTCTTGGGCATCAGGTCTGACTCGCTCACAACGCCGAGCCCATAGACCACAAAACGAAGTGGCCGCGCGGCGGTAATCGCTGAATCGAGTTGGCGAAGGCTGCCTGCAGCGGCATTTCGGGGATTGGCAAAGACCTTGCCCCCAGCCTTCTGCTGCATCGCATTCAAATTGTTGAAGTCGGTCTTTGCCATGAAGACTTCACCTCGCACCTCGAGAACCCGGGGCACCCTGGCCGATACGGCTGGTTTGGACGTGCCTTGGTCAAACGAAGCCACGCTGGCGTCCTGGATTCGACGTGGCAGATTGCGAATGGTGCGCACGTTCTCAGTGACATCCTCCCCAATCGAACCATCGCCGCGCGTGGCGGCCTGCACCAGCAACCCATGCTCGTATCGAATACTGACAGCGAGCCCATCTACCTTGGGCTCACAGGCAAACGCCAAGCCCTCGGCCGACGCCATGCCCAGAAGCGTTGCGAGTCGCTCACCGAACTGAGAGAGCTCCTCCTGCCCAAAGACATTGTTGAGCGAGAGCATGGGCAACGCATGTTCGACTTGTTGGAACTCTCGAGCGGCGGAATAACCCACCCGCTGAAGTGGAGAGTCTCCGGCGACACTACTCCCCGTCCCCGAGAGCTGCGACTCGAGCGCCTCCAACTCCCGAACCAATGCGTCGTATTGCGCATCCGAGATTTCTGGGGAATCGAGCCCATGGTAGAGACGCTGGTGTCGCTCGATCTCCATGCGAAGCGCATTCAAACGCGCAAGGTCTCCACTGGGTTGGGTCGAGGATGTCACGCGCCTGCCTCGCTACACGCTACTGGAAAATAAGTCTTGAGAGCGGGCTTCCCGGCAATAAGCCGACATTCGCCAATGCCTTGGCCCGTTCTTGCACCTGCTCACGGATGACCGACTGCGCTTGTCGGGTCAGCACAATGTCTCGGTCGTCAACCAACTCCGCACCGAACCATTGCGCCATCTGATCGGACACCTCGAACATCGAATCGAGAACCTGCACTGGCTCTGTGGCCCTGGGCAAATCGAGCAGCAGGCTGCAGAGGCGGCCCTGGTCTCCTGGCAAGACGCTGAATTGAACTTCTGAATCGGCCCCCACCATTGAGAATCGGCCCTCCCCCCGCTCCTGAAGCCCGCACTGACGCCAGGCCGATGAAAAGGCCTCAACGGACGGCGGAGCGTCCGTGACCAAGTGGAAGGCCAACTGACCATCCAAATCAGACATGGCCATCTCTGCGTCTCGGGAGAGACCATGGGCCTCCGCAAAGGTTTTGATTCCCTCGGGTTTGACGCCAAATCGCTTGCCGATCTCGAATAAGCGCTCGACAAACACAGTGTGTTCGGCCAGGGAGAGTGGCCCCTGTCGAGTGCAGAGCAACAAGGAGACCCACAGGGCCCCATCGCGTCCAAATCGCATGGGCTTGCTGCCGCAACGCATTCGATTGGAGACCATCTCGACCCAGGCCGGCCCCTGCGACTTGTCCACTCGAAAGAACACCGGCCATTCAAACAGCTCATTGGGAACGAGTTCCTCTAGTCCATCCGCACGCGCAGTGGCCAATGTGGACGCCGGCCCAGACCACCAGTGAGAAGCGGGATCACGACGAACCGGGTTGAGTTGCTCCAGTCGCCTGCGCTCGGAGCGATTGACCCACCAGACAGCAACCATGACCGCAAGGCCGAGGGTCACCAATAGCAGTGGGAGTGAGTCGGGCGGCGGCAACGGAGGCCCTTTGTGGTGGCGCTTAGGCCGCCTCTTGGACCGAGGCGCTGGCTGCGTCGAGGTCCACCGCGACCAGTCGCGACACACCCAACTCTTGCATCGTCACTCCAACAAGATGCTCTGCAAGGGCCATTGAAATCTTGTTGTGGGTGATGAAAATAAACTGGATCTGGCCCGACATCTCTCTCACCAGATTGCAGAGTCGCTCAGTATTCGGGTCATCGAGAGGCGCATCCACCTCATCGAGCATGCAAAACGGCGCCGGATTGAGTTGGAAGAGCGCGAAGACCAGGGCCGTTGCCGTCAACGCCTTCTCGCCACCCGAGAGCAAATGAATCGTCACGTTCCTCTTGCCCGGTGGCTGGGCCATGACCTGAACACCGGCGTCCAGAATCTCATCGCCGGTGAGCACAAGCCGCGCCTCTCCACCACCGAACAGAGTTGGAAAGAGTCGCGAGAAATTCTGATTAACCGTATCGTAGGTATCCTGCAGCAGCGCTCGGCTCTCGCGATCAATCTTGCGAATTGCATCCTCGAGCGTCTCTACCGCCTCGGTGAGATCGGCGGCCTGTGAGTTCAAAAAGCCCTCTCGCTCGCGAGACTGCTCGAGTTCACTCAGCGCAGCAAGATTCACAGGACCAAGTGCCTCGATCTCGCGTGCAAGCCGGTTGATGTCTGCCTGAAGTGATGACGGACGTGGCAACCCAGGAGGCGGCATCCCTCCCTCCCACTGTGCCGTTACCGTTGCAAGGTCAATGTTGGTATCCGCGATCTGCTGTTCAATCTGTTCGATGGTTGCAGTGGCAGATGCAATCGCCACCTCAACAGCCGACATCGATTCGCGCAAGGGAATGGCCTTTCTCTCAATCGCAAGCCGAGACTCATCCATGGTGCGAAGGCGATCGGCAGAGGCATCCACAACTGCCCGGGCCTGGGACAACCGCCGCTCCACCTCAACTCGCTTCTCCAGCAGGGTCTGCAGTTGACTCTGCGACAACGCTGCCTCCGCATCGGTCAACTCCCGCTGCGAGGCGGTTTGGCGATCGAGGGCCTCTTGGCGGCGACGCGCAAGGTCATCGATCTGTGTGCGAACTGAATTGGCCTGTCCCTCTGCCGTTCTCTCTTCGAGGCGCGCCTCTTGAAGGGATGATTGCGCGGCCGAGAGCGACTCACGTAGGCCGCGACACTTTGACTCGGCCTCGGCCAACCGAACCTCGGTTTCAGCCGATTGTTCGGCGAGACCCGCCAATCGAATGACGAGGTCTTCCTTGACGCGACCCATCTCCTGCAGGCGCTGCACCAGGCCTTCGAGTTCGGCCTGGGCCTCGAGAATGCTGCGGTCGATCTCCTTCTCTGCAGCCTCCAGTCGCGTGGCCTTCTCCTGAAGCCTAACGGCAGTTAAGTCAAGTTCATGGGCGCGTGCCATTGCCTTGTCGATGGTCTGCTGCGCCGCCTCTCTGGCCTGACGCATCGCGACCAGAGCCTGATCACGTTCTGCAAGACGAGCAGCCGCCTCGGCCTGCTGAATCTCGGCCGATCGAACCGCTGCCGCCAAATCGCGAACCCGATCGCGCTGCCCCAAGAGTGCCGAGTGGTCGGCCTTCGAGTCACCGGGAATCGTGATGTGAGTCCGCCCAACGGCCAGCCCCTCGGGCGTGACCAACATCTCATTGGCCTGAAGGGCGTTGCGGCGGCCCATCGCCTCAGAGAAATCCTTGGCCTGAAACATGCCAGCCAGCCACAGCCTCGCCATGGCGGCGCCTGCATCGTCTCCCCGAACTGCCATCGCCAGTGGCGCCATTCCTGCATCGCGAGGACTCGGTGAGACAACAGATTCATTTCGCTCGAAGACCGTGAGCCGCTCCGGTGGCTTTAACGAAGTCCAGTCATTGGCAACATTCAAGGATTCAATGGGGATTGCAGTCAGGCGGTTCTCGAGCATCGCGCCCACAGCCACCTGCCAACCCTCTTCAACTTTCAGGCCCGCCCAGAGCATTTTCTCTTTGGCCCAAGACTGTGATCGAGTCCACTCAAGCAGGCCACCCTGACTCTCCATTGCGGCGAGTAGGCTCTCTTGTGCAGATCGCTCTGCCGCCCGGGTGGCCAGACGCTGATCCGCCTGCTGCAAATCGGCCCGGGCCTGCTCCTGTTCCTGCTGCGCTGTGGCGATCTGACCCACCGTCTCCTCGAGCTTTGCCTGGGCAGAAGCAATCAGAGATTGCGCCTCCTCCTGCTGAACACGAATCGAGGCCAGCGCAGTGGGATCCATTCTTTCTAGGGTGCCGCGCTCGACCGATTTGCGCTCAATGTGCGCCTCGAGGGTGTCTCGACGAGAAATGAGTTCCTGCAGCCGTGCGTCGTTGCCGCGCTGGTCAACCTGAAGGGTTGCAATCACCGCCCGCAATTCCTGCAGGGATGTCTCTTGCTCCTGTCTGCTCTCTTCCTGCGGATTGAGTTGCTCACGGGTCTCGGTGACCAGTGCCTCAAGTCGCATCATTTCGGCAAGGTGCCGCTCCAGGGCGGACTCTTGCTCTGCCAGGGCCGATCGCAACTCGTCCTCTTCCGCCACCAGTCGCTCGAGCGTTAGGGTCGACAAAGAGAGTGTCGCCGAAGCACGCTCCTTGGCCTGAGAGTGATTCTTGTCTTCAACTTCTTGCCGGGCCACCGCCGTATTGATCTCATAGAGCTCGGCCTGAACTTCCTGGCTCTGGGCCTGGTCTGCCTCCAGGGCCTGCCGAGCCTGCTCAATTTCAAGCTCCAAATGACGCAGTTCGGCCTGCTGCTGTTCCAAGTCGGTGAGCAGGCGAGAACGCTCCAAGGCCTGGGCGGATCGCGAGAGCTCGGACTCATGACGACGCACGGCCAACAACAAGGCCTGCTTGGATTGGCGCTCGCTGGACTTGTTTTGGAAGACTTCGGCGACTTGGGCCTGTGCCTCAAGCTGCTCGATTCGCTTGGTCAGTTCCTGGCGTATGTCATCGACCCTGGCAAGATTGCCTCGGGCATCGGAGAGCCGGTTCTCCGTCTCACGCCGGCGCTCTCGATATTTCGAGACCCCCGCGGCCTCTTCGAGGAAGACCCGAAGCTCCTCGGGTTTGGACTCGATGACTCGCGAGATCATTCCCTGGCCGATGATGGCGTAAGCACGTGGGCCGAGTCCGGTGCCCAAAAAGACGTCGTAGACATCCTTGCGCCTTACGTTCTGGCCATTGATTTGATAGGTGGATTGTCCATCGCGTGAGAGCACGCGCTTGACCGATAACTCCGCATACCGACCCCAGGGGCCACCGAGTCGTCCGGCAGAGTTATCAAATATGAGCTCAACGCTTGCGCGCCCCGCCGGCTTTCGGGTCGAGGAGCCATTGAAGATCACGTCATGCATGTTCTCACCGCGAAGCTCGGCCGCCCGGGACTCGCCCAGAACCCAACGAACCGCATCGATGACATTGGATTTACCGCAGCCATTGGGCCCGACAATTCCCACGAGCTGGCGCGAGACCTGCAACTGGGTCGGGTCAACAAAGGATTTAAAGCCAGAGAGTCGAAGCTGGGTTAAGCGCACGGGCGTGGGGGGCCAAGAGGCGAAAGAGAGCGGTTGGGTATAATAGCACTCGAGGGCGAGCCGTTATTTATCAGCAAAATTAAGCATTTAGCGGCTTTTTTTTACTAATAACCGTTAACTTACAGCATCTTTACTTATGCCCAGTCTGCCGAGTCGCGTCCTAGAGACCTTCCCCAATCCCGAGCCCAGTCGGGATTACTGGGTGCACATCGAAGTGCCCGAGTTCACCTGTCTATGCCCGCTGACCGGCCAGCCCGACTTCGCCCACTTCACCCTGGACTACATCCCAGACAACAAGAACTTGGAGCTCAAGGCGCTCAAGCTTTATATGTGGTCGTTTCGAAACGAAGGGGCGTTTCACGAGGCCGTCACCAACCAGATCACCAATGACATGGTGGCCGCCACCCAACCGCGCTACCTTCGGCTAACGGCCCGCTGGTATGTCCGCGGCGGAATCTTCACCACTGTGGTCACCGAGCACCGAAAGGCCGGTTGGTCTCCAGCGCCTCCAGTTTCTGTACCCGCCTTTTCGCAGCAACCCTCTACTGTGAATCCCGGCGCCGGTCTACCGTCGGCCAATAACTAATCTGAAAGCCCACTCACCTATGTCCAGCCACGCACCAAGCAACCGCCAATCAATTATTGAACAGGCCTGGGAGGACCGAGCCGCCATCAGCCCAAGCGCCGCTTCCAAAAACCTGCGCGATGTCGTGGAGTCCGTCATCGGCGAACTCGACGCCGGCAGCCTCCGAGTCGCTGAGCGAACCCCGCAAGGGTGGGTCACCCACCAGTGGATCAAGAAGGCCGTTCTTCTGAGTTTTCGACTCGAAGACAACCGGCCCATGCAGGCGGGTTCCCTGCAGTTTTATGACAAAGTCGCAACAAAGTTCGAGGGGCTCTCCGCCGATGCGCTCCAGTCAATGGGCATCCGGGTCGTGCCCCCAGCCGTTGCACGCCGTGGGAGTTTTATAGCACGCAACGCCATTCTGATGCCCTCTTACGTCAACATTGGTGCCTATGTCGGTGAAGGGACCATGGTCGATACATGGGCCACCGTTGGCTCCTGCGCCCAGATTGGGAAGAACGTGCACCTCTCGGGTGGTGTTGGCATTGGTGGGGTGCTCGAGCCCTTACAGGCCAATCCAACCATCATCGAAGACAACTGCTTTATTGGCGCGCGATCCGAAGTCGTTGAGGGCGTTATCGTTGAAGAGAATTCCGTGCTCGCCATGGGCGTCTTCATCAGCCAGTCCACCCGAATCTACGACAGAGCCACCGGCGAGACCTTCACGGGACGTGTTCCAGCAGGCAGTGTGGTGGTTCCCGGAAGCCTTCCCTCGGCCGACGGACGCTACAGCCTGGCCTGCGCAATTATTGTCAAGCGCGTCGACGCGCAGACTCGCGCCAAGACCAGCATCAATGACCTCTTGAGGGGTGACTAGCGTTGTCCGAAGCCCCGCGCATCGTACTCTTTGGCATCGTGGCCTGTGACCAGGTCCGCCAGGCCCGAAAGTGGCTCAAGGAGAAGGCGCTCGACTTCGACTTTCACGACCTTCGCAAAGAACCGCCCGACCGAATACTGCTGCTTGATTGGCTCAAGCATATTCCGCACGACAGCCTCTTGAACCGACGGGGGCAGACATGGCGACAACTCCCTCTGGAGACCCGTCAGTCGGTGGTGGACCAGGCCACTGCAGTGGAGTTGCTCCTGGTCCAACCCATGCTGATTAAACGCCCCGTTTTAAGCTGGGGTCAACAACTCGCTGTGGGTTTTAATGCCGATTTGTATGAGAATCTTTTCTCTGCCCATCTGCTCGCTCGATCCACCACCAGCAACCCAACATGAGCCCAACACTTGCTGCAGCCCAGGAGTTAATTCGACGTCCTTCGGTCACACCGAAAGACGAGGGCTGCTGCCAATGGATCGCCAGCCGACTCGAACCTCTTGGATTCAAGTCGGAGATCATGCCCTATGGTGAGGTGACGAATCTCTGGGCGGTGCGTGAGGGCGGCCTCCCCGGGCCCACCCTTGTTCTGGCTGGCCATATCGATGTCGTTCCACCCGGCCCATTAGAGAAGTGGACCCATCCCCCGTTTGCCGCAGAGATTGCAGACGGCCAACTCTATGGACGCGGGGCCGCCGACATGAAGTCCTCGGTGGCTGCGTTTGTCACAGCATCGGAGTCGTTTATCAAGGCCAGAGGGCAGTTCAACGGCCGCCTTGCCTTTCTCATTACTTCCGACGAGGAGGGCCCCGCGATCGATGGCACCGTTCAAGTCCTGCGTGAGTTGGCCCATCGAGGCGAGCAACTCAACTACTGCCTCGTGGGAGAGCCCACCTCAAGCGCATCGCTTGGCGACACCATTAAGAATGGCCGTCGAGGGTCCTTGTCGGGTCAACTCACCATCTTCGGCAAGCAGGGCCACGTCGCCTATCCGCACCTTGCAGAAAACCCCATTCACCGGTTTGCACCCGCCCTGGCCGAGCTTGCTGCGATTCGATGGGACGATGGGAATCAGTACTTCCCTCCCACCACCTGGCAGGTCTCCAACATTCAATCGGGCACTGGCGCAACCAACGTGATTCCTGGCGCCCTCACTGCCGCCTTTAATTTTCGTTTCGCCACAGTAAGCAGCCCCGACTCGCTGAAGTCTCGACTCGAGGCCGTGCTCGACCGACATGGCCTTCAACACCAAATTGAATGGAATCTTGGTGGCGACCCATACCTCACCCCAGTTGGCACCCTCTGCGATTCCCTCCGTGGAGCAATCGCCAAAGAGACAGGAATCAAGGCCGAGCTCTCCACCACCGGTGGAACCTCCGATGGCCGTTTCATTGCCAAGCATTGTCGAGAAGTGGTGGAGTTCGGACCGGTCAACGCCACCATTCACCAGATCGACGAACGTATTGCGGTCGAGGCCCTCGATGGCCTTCATGCCATCTATCTCGAACTGATTACCGATCTGCTCGAGCGCAAGCCCGCGGCGATTGCCAGTCGCTAATTACTCATCCAACAGATGAGCCAGCTCATCGACTCGGGCGTGGGTTGGGCCTGCGAAAACTTGCAAACCATTGGGAATTGGATTGAGGCGATTGAATCGGCCATGACAGAGGACGACATCGGCCTCGGCCAAGGCACGCTCGACCCCTACGATGAAGCACGCTGGCTGGCACTCGGCGCACTTGGCCTGGCCGTTGATAGCGATGGCGAAATCGAATCGCGGGTGTTGTCTGAGTTGGAGCGAGGGCAGCTCTTTGCAGCCGCTGTTGAGCGAGTGCAATTGCGAATTCCAACCGCCTACATCCTCAAAGAGACTTGGCTGCTTGGCTATCGTTTTCGGGCCGATGCGCGCGCGATCATCCCTCGCTCACTTCTGGCCGAGCTGATTGTGTCACCCGAGTCGATGGATGGAAGCCCACCGCCCTGCGCAAAAATTCTTGACCTCTGTTGCGGGTCTGCGAGCCTGGCCATTATTGCCGCCCACCGCTTCCCCGATTGCCAAGTCACGGCCTTGGACATCAGCCCCGAGGCACTCTCGCTCGCACTCGAGAACGTGACCGACCATGGTCTCAAAGACCGAGTGCGGCTCATCGAGTCGGATCTGTTTGCCGGGCTCTCTTTGAGCGACTTGCGCCGGTTCGATCTGATTCTCTGCAACCCACCCTACGTGCCCGTGGATAAACACGAAGCCATGCCTGCCGAGTTTCAGCGGGAACCGCGTTTGGCCCTGGCGGCCGGTGCCGATGGAATGGAGGTGGTTGCGCGCGTGCTCGGCGATTTCCAACGCTGGCTGGCACCGGGGGGCCGGCTTCTGCTCGAGGTGGGACACGAGGGAGATGCCACCGACGACCTGCTCGATCTAGAATTCCCCTACCTCACTCCAATCTGGCTCGATACAAGCCAGACCAGTCATCAAGTTTTTATGTTGAAAGGCGCCCCATGATCAAGCTCTATACCTGGCCAACCCCCAACGGAAAGAAGATCTCGATTCTGCTCGAGGAGCTTCATATGCCCTATGAGGCCATCGCCATCGACATCGGCGCCGGCGATCAATTCAAGCCCGACTTCCTTGAAATCAGTCCCAACAACAAGATTCCTGCCATCGTGGACGAGGATGGTCCGAACAACGCGCCCATCTCGCTATTTGAATCGGGGGCCATCATGGTCTATCTGGCAAGCAAGGCCAATCAATTCCTTGGTCGCACCGACCGAGAGCGCTACGAAGTCTTGCAGTGGCTCATGTTCCAGATGGGTGGGTTCGGTCCCATGCTTGGGCAGGCCCATCATTTCAGGCTCTACGCACCACAGCCCATTGAGTACGCCATTGACCGCTACAGCAAGGAGGCCCAGCGCCTCTATGGCGTTCTCAACCTTCAACTAGAGAAGACCGGCTACCTGGCTGCGGGTCAGTACACCATTGCCGATATTGCGTGTTTTGCGTGGGCGGCCTCCCACGCCAACCAAGGCGTGGACCTCAACGATTTCCCGGCTGTGAAGGCCTGGTACGACAGGATCGCGGCCCGACCCGCAGTGACGCGTGGAATGGCTGTTCTGGCGGAACGCCGCCGTCCTCTCACGGACCCAACCGCCAAGAAACTCTTGTTTGGCCAATCGCCTCAGTCGTGAGACAGAGGTCCAGCCATCCGGTCTCGATCACCATTGGCGAGGCATTTTCCGCAGGCCAAGGCTTTGACGAGGTCATCGACGTTCGAAGTCCTTCTGAGTTTGCCGATGACCACCTGCCGGGGGCCACGAATCTTCCCGTGCTCTCCGATGCAGAGCGAACGCAAATTGGAACCCAATACAAGGCCGACTCATTCGAGGCCAAGCGGGCGGGTGCCGCCATCGTCTCCAAGCGAATTGCAAGCTACCTAGAGAACGAGCTTGTCAATCGTCCTCGGCAGTGGCGACCATTGATTTACTGCTGGCGAGGTGGAAATCGAAGCGGTGCAATGGCCACCGTGCTCTCGAGAGTTGGCTGGCCAGTCACTCTCCTCCAAGGCGGCTACAAGGCCTACCGGGCCCATGTGATCTCCGAGCTGCCATTGCTTGTTCAGCAGCTGCAATTCCAGGTGGTCTGCGGAGTGACTGGCTCCGGCAAGACCCGTTTCCTGCAGGCACTCGATCGCATGGGGGCGCCCGTCTTGGACTTAGAGGCGCTTGCCAACCACCGCGGCTCCATCTTGGGGCTGCACCCCGACTCCTCTCAGCCCTCTCAGAAGCGGTTCGAGAGCCTGCTCTGGGAAAAACTGCATCGACTGCCCAAGGGCCAGCCAATCTTCGTTGAATCGGAGAGCAGAAAGATTGGCAATGTTCAGTTGCCCGAGGCCCTGATCGATGCAATTCGCGCGAGCCCCTGCATTGAACTCGATGTGCCTCAGGCCCTTCGGGTTGCCCTGCTCATCGAGGACTATCGTCACTTTCTTGCCGACCCCGCTCCGCTGCTTGAACAACTCACCAAGCTCAGAGGCCTTGTGGCCCATCAGCTATTGAACAGTTGGATGAAATCCGTGGAATGCAAGGACTGGGAGGGGTTGGTCAACAGTCTTTTGATCGACCACTACGACCCTAGCTACCAACGCTCGATCCAGAGAAACTTTCCGAAAATCGGAAACGCGAGGAAGGTGGCGATTCGTGAGATTGGCCCGGAGGGCTACGAAGCGGCGGCCTCAAGCCTCTTGGGGAAACGCTCAACCTCGTAGCGGTTCTCCATTTCCTGAAGCCAACTGCGTGTGGCGGCCTCGCCATCGATCTGCTCGATCAGTGAGAAGGCTGCACCCAGGCGCTGGCGAACCAGCGGCGCATCAGAGGCCTGCAGCCGAGTGGACACCAAGACCACGGCAAGACTTCCATCGCGACCCAAATCGATGACCTTGGGCTGGCCCGCGCGCAGCGAGTCAGAGAAGAGTTCCGTCAGAACGCGTCGAGCATTGGACGACTCGGTGGTAAGACCAACGGCCTTGATCGCACCGGCCGCATCGGCACGCTCAATTCGAACTGAACGGCCCGCATTGGACTGCTGGCCCCATGCCAGCGCGGCATCGACAGCAAGCTTCTCGGCCTTTTTCTGCTGCAATTCAGCTCGAATGGCGCCTGCGACAGCATCAAAGGGCAAGGGGCGTGCGGGTCGATAATCGGCCACGCGCAGACTCGCATGCAGCCCTGGTCTGATCTCAACCGACTCGGTGTTGCGGCGATCGGTCACCACATCGGGGCGAAAGATCTGATCGGCCAGCTTGGGATGATTCAGCACGAGTGCGGCTTCGTTGCTGCCTGCCTGGGCCACGCTGACCGATCGGCCCCGCTCCAGATTTTTCACTCGAATGATGGGCAGCTTGAACTTCTCGCTGGCCGGCGCGAGGCTGTCGCTTTGCTCGTAGACCATGTTCGCAAAGGACTCAATGTCGGCAGCAGAGCGCTGCCCAGAGAGTATGACCAGCTCGAGATCGACCTGCTCCGCAGACTGATACCGAGAGGCGCTGGCATCGAAGTGCGCACGAATCTCATCGGCGGAGGGAACCGACTGCGACAAGAAAGACTGGGGCGAGAAGCGCTCGATGCGGAGTTCGCGCAGCTCCGTCTCGGCGCGCGAGAGCTGACGCGCAAGTCGGCGCGATCCAATCGATGAATCAGCAATCGACCTGGGGAGCCACTCTGCGGAGAGGTCTTGTCTCAGGCCGGCTTCAAATCCCTCGGAGGTCAAGCCACGCGACTTTAGAAATGCCTGTGCCTTCTCGAGCTTGAAGACCCCAGCCTCTTGGAACTCCGGGATATTGGAGATGATGGATTTCAGAAACTCGTCTGAGACACGAAGCCCCTGGGCATTGGCGGCCTCGATGATGAGTGCACGAGTCACCAACTCTTCAAGCGAGGACTGACGCGCAGCGGGCGTGTTGATGAGATCGGCTGGAAGTTGACCGCCGAACTGCTGGCTCATGTTGTCGATTGAGCGGCGATGGGCCTCTTCCCATGCCGAACGGTCGATCTTCTTGCCGTTGACGACCGCCACCGTATTGGCGCCCGCGTTCGGGTTGACCATGTCCCACGCACCGACCACCACAAACGATGGAACGATAAAAAGCAGCAGAACAAACTGAAGAAGCCTGCGATTGGAGCGGATGAACTCGAGCATGAGAGGAAATTGGCGGAGCGGACGGGACTCGAACCCGCGACCCCCGGCGTGACAGGCCGGTATTCTAACCGACTGAACTACCGCTCCGCGCTTGAACGCTAAACCGAGATTCTAACTGATCTTGGGAATGCACTTGGTGGGTGCTGAGAGGCTCGAACTCCCGACCTACGCCTTGTAAGGGCGCCGCTCTACCAACTGAGCTAAGCACCCAAGTGAGTTGACCTGCAGGTTAAATAAAAAACGAGACCCTGGCAAACCACTGGCCAATGGCCACTGGCCCCATCCGGCCCAAGACACGCTAGTTCAGGGCGTCCTTCAGGGCCTTGCCAGGACGAAACCGGGGCAGCTTTGAAGCCTTGATCTTGATTGCATCTCCGGTACGAGGATTGCGCCCGGTGCGAGCCGCACGCTTGGTCACGGCAAATGTGCCAAACCCGACCAGGGTCACCGACCCACCCTTTTTGAGTGTTGCGCGAACACCCGAGAGCATGGAATCCAGGGCGCGCCCGGCAGCCGCCTTGGAGAGGTCTGCATTCTTGGCGATGTGTTCAATTAATTCTGTTTTATTCACGGCTATGTCCTGTGTGGCGTTTACGAAAACTCTTCAACGGCTCCGGGCAAGGAGAAAATCAAAGAGGATGAATTAGACCCATTGTTGGGCCGGTGGTCAACCCGTCAGACACCCTAATGTTTCAGCGTGTCACCCGCTGAGCCGCGCTCCTTCTCGACCTCGGCCGCCACAGCAGGCGAGGCCGCCACGGCCGCCTTGGGGTCGATTTCAGGCTCGGGAAGCGGCTCGGGCATGGAGGCCAGGGCGAGTTCGAGCACCCGATCTATCCAACGCACGGGGATGATCTCGAGCGCGTTCTTCACATTGTCGGGAATCTCCGCGAGGTCGCGAACATTCTGCTCGGGAATGAGCACTGTTTTAATGCCACCCCGGTGCGCGGCAAGCAGCTTCTCTTTGAGACCGCCAATCTGAAGGACCTCACCCCTGAGGGTGATTTCTCCTGTCATGGCCACCGTGGATCGCACCGGGATTCCTGTGAGGGCGGAGACCATTGCCGTGGTCATCGCGATGCCCGCACTGGGCCCGTCTTTCGGTGTGGCGCCCTCGGGGGCATGAATGTGGAGATCGCGCTTCTCAAAGACATCGTCGGCGATACCCAGGCGACGCGAGCGACTGCGAACAACCGACCGCGCTGCCTCCACAGACTCTTTCATTACATCACCGAGTGAGCCGGTGCGAATGATGTTGCCCTTGCCGGGCATGACTGCCGCCTCAATCATGAGCAACTCACCGCCGACCTCGGTCCAGGCCAGGCCAGTGACCTCACCGACCTGGTCTTCCTTCTCGGCAACACCAAATGTGAATTTCTTGACGCTGAGAAAGTCCTCGATGTTCTCGGCCTTGACCTCGATCGGCCCCTTCTCTCTCCCAGTGAGAATGAGGCGGACAACCTTGCGGCAGATCTTCGAGATCTCCCTCTCGAGACCCCGCACACCGGCCTCGCGGGTATAGCTACGAATAATCTCCCGAATGGCCGACTCCTGCACAGCCAGTTCATTGTCTTTGAGCCCCGTCTGCTTGATTTGCTTGGGCAGAAGATACTTCTGAGCGATGCTCACCTTTTCGTCCTCGGTGTAGCCGGAGAGCCGAATGACCTCCATGCGGTCGAGCAGCGCAGGGGGGATGTTCAGAGAGTTGGCGGTCGCAACAAACATCACATCCGAGAGGTCGTACTCCACCTCAATGTAGTGGTCGACAAAGGTGTTGTTCTGTTCGGGGTCGAGGACCTCGAGCAAAGCACTGGCGGGATCGCCACGGAAATCCATTCCCATCTTGTCGACTTCATCGAGAAGGAACAAAGGATTGCGCACGCCGGTTTTGGTAAGACTGGTGAGGATCTTGCCGGGCATCGACCCAATGTAGGTGCGTCGATGGCCGCGAATCTCTGACTCATCGCGAACACCACCCAGCGCCATACGAACGAACTTGCGATTGGTTGCGCGGGCGATCGATTGGCCAAGCGAGGTCTTTCCCACACCCGGGGGACCCACGAGGCAGAGAATGGGCGCCTTCACCTTGTCGACACGCTGCTGCACAGCCAGCGCCTCGAGAATGCGCTCCTTGACCTTCTCCAGTCCGTAGTGCTCTTCCTCCAGAACCTTCTCGGCCTTATCAAGGTTGATATTGACCTTGCTTTTCTTCTTCCAGGGCAGGCCCACCAAGGCATCGATGTAGTTGCGCACCACAGTGGCCTCTGCGGACATGGGTGACATCATTCGAAGCTTCTTGAGCTCTGACTGGGCCTTGTCTCGGGCCTCTTTGGGCATCCGAGCCGCCTTGATCTTCTTGTCGAGCTCGTCGAGTTCGTTGTCCTCGCCCTCGCCCAACTCCTTCTGAATGGCTTTCACCTGCTCGTTGAGGTAATACTCGCGCTGGCTCTTCTCCATCTGGCGCTTGACCCGACCACGAATCCGCTTCTCCACCTGGAGGATGTCGAGCTCGGTCTCGATCTGCGCGAGCAGTTTCTCGAGACGCTCGGCCACCGGAATGACCTCGAGAATCTCCTGCTTCTGCTCAAGCTTCATCGGCAGGTGGGCGGCAATGGTGTCCGCAAGACGGCCGGCATCTTCAAGACTCACAAGGCTATTGAGAATCTCAGCGGGAATCTTCTTGTTGAGCTTTACAAACTGATCGAACTGCGAGAGCAGCGTGCGACGGAGGGCCTCGAGCTCGGGGCCGTCTTCTTCATCGGGCTGCATCGGGCTGCACTCGCACACTAGGTGGTCGCCATTGTCTTGCAGGTCGGTGAGTCGGGCGCGTTGCGTTCCCTCGACCAGCACCTTCACGGTGCCATCTGGAAGCTTGAGCATTTGGAGGATCGAGGCCAAGCAACCAATTGAATAAATGTCATCGAGGCCCGGGTCGTCTTGCGTGGGGCTGCGTTGGGCGGCCAGCAACACGTGGCTGCCCGACTCCATGGCCCGCTCCATGGCCTTGATGGACTTGGGCCGGCCCACAAAGAGGGGAATGACCATGTGCGGAAAGACCACCACATCTCTGAGAGGCAAGAGGGGCAGCACGGTGGCGTCTGGAGGAAGCAGGTCGGTTTTGGACACTCAGGTCGTCCTTTCGAAATCACAGGCCCATTCGGCCGTGGTTAAGTAGTTGGGGGGCCGATGCAGTATTTTCAAGCCCGGTCGCTAACTGGCCTGGCTGCGCTTGCGGCCAGCCACCTTTGTGTTCTCGCCATACATCAGCAAAGGAGGAGCCTCGCCCTTGACGGTGGTGTCATCGACCACCACTTTGGCCACACGCCTCTGGCCGGGGAGGTCGTACATGGTGTCGAGCAGCACATGCTCAAGGATGGATCGCAGTCCGCGTGCACCGGTCTTGCGCTTGATCGCCTTCTGGGCGATGGCGTGAAGGGCCGCAGGCCGAATCTCAAGCTCGACCCCCTCCATATCAAACAGGGACTGGTACTGCTTCACGAGTGCATTCTTGGGCCCAGTGAGGATCTCAACCAGCGCGGTCTCGTCGAGTTCATCGAGGCTGGCCACCACGGGAAGACGCCCGACCAGTTCCGGAATGAGTCCGAACTTGATGAGGTCCTCGGGCTCGACCTCTCGGAAAAGTTCACTGAGCTTTCGGTCACTCGCAGAACGAACCTCTGCCCCAAAACCTATCGAGGTCTTCTCGGTTCGATCCCGAATCACCTTGTCGAGGCCATCGAATGCACCACCGCAGATAAAGAGAATATTGGTGGTGTCGATCTGAACGAAATCTTGGTTCGGATGCTTGCGCCCGCCCTGAGGAGGCACCGAGGCCACCGTGCCTTCGATGAGTTTGAGCAAGGCCTGCTGCACACCCTCGCCCGAGACGTCACGGGTAATTGAGGGGTTGTCAGACTTGCGCGAGATCTTGTCGATCTCATCGATATAGACAATGCCATGCTGGGCCTTGTCCACCTCGTAGTTACAGTTCTGCAACAGCTTTTGAATGATGTTCTCAACGTCCTCGCCCACATAGCCCGCCTCGGTCAGCGTGGTGGCATCGGCAATCACGAAGGGCACGTTGAGCAGGCGCGCCAGTGTCTGGGCGAGCAGTGTCTTGCCGGATCCTGTCGGACCAATAAGCAGAATGTTGCTCTTCGAGAGTTCGACCTCGGAGGGCTTGCCCTTGGAGCGCAATCGCTTGTAGTGGTTGTAGACCGCAACCGCCAGGTTGCGCTTGGCCCGGTCTTGACCGACTACGTACTGGTCCAATATGGAGGAGATCTCGATGGGTGTTGGAAGGCTCTGCTCCTCCTCTTCGACACCGGGGGCGGCAGCCTGCTCATCACGAATGATGTCGTTGCAGAGGTCGATGCACTCGTCACAGATGAAGACCGAAGGCCCCGCGATGAGCTTTTTCACCTCATGCTGACTTTTTCCACAAAAGGAGCAGTAAAGAAGCTTGTCTCCTGACCCCTTTTTGTCCGCCATCAGTCTCTCCGAGTGAGAACGCGATCCACGATGCCGTACTTTAGCGCATCCTCGGCGCCCATGAAGTTGTCCCGGTCGGTGTCCCGGGCAATGGTCTCCAGCGGCTGACCCGTTCGCTCGGCGAGGATCTGATTGAGCTTGTCTCTGAGGGAGAGAATCTCGCGGGCGTGGATCTCGATATCCGAGGCCTGTCCCTGCACGCCCCCAAGGGGTTGGTGGATCATCACGCGGCTATTGGGCAGGGCGAATCGCTTGCCCTTCTCGCCGGCTGCCAGCAGGAAGGCCCCCATGCTGGCTGCCATTCCAATGCAAAGCGTACTGACATTGGGTTTGATGAACTGCATGGTGTCGTAGATCGCGAGGCCTGCCGACACCGACCCCCCCGGCGAATTGATGTAGAAGGAAATGTCCTTGTCGGGGTTCTCAGACTCTAAGAAGAGAAGCTGAGCAACCACCAAGTTGGCAGTGACGTCGTTGACGGGCCCCACCAAAAAGACCACTCGCTCGCGCAGGAGCCTTGAGTAGATGTCGTAGGCCCGCTCGCCTCGGCCGGACTGCTCGATCACCATGGGCACCATGCCCAGACCCTGGGGCTCGGTTGCAGCGGCTGCGTTCGAAATGCTCATCATCATTCTTGGTTCGCCTCTTTCATCAACTCTTCGACCCCAACTGTTTTGTCTTCCACTCTGGCAGACTCGAGCACCCAGTTGACCACATTGTCTTCCACCACAAGCGCCTCGGCCTCAGCGCGCCGCTGGGCATCGCCCAGGGTCCACTTAATGAATTCCTCGGGCTTCTCGTATGACTCGGCAATCTTGCCCAGCATGACACGAAGCTGAACCTCATTGGCCTGCAACTGTTTGGACTTAATGACCTCGCCCACCATGAGGCCCAGCCGAACCCGCTTGGCGGCCTGGTCTTTGAAGAGATCGGCCGAAAAGGGCAGCCCTTTAACCTGCATGCCCTCGGCCTCCATCTGGTGGCGCATCTGATCGGCCATGCGCTGGGCCTCGGAGTCGATCAGGGCCTTGGGAACATCGAAGAAGGCCGAGGCCAAGAGGGCGTCCATGACCGACTGTTTGGTCTTTGACTTGCAGCGAGAGGCCACCTCTCGACGAAGATTCTTCTCGACGTCCTCTCGGAGCTTTGCGAGACCGCCCTGCTTGATTCCAAAGGCCTCGGCCAGGGAGTCGTCGAGGGCCGGCAACGCGGGGGCAAGCACCTCGTGAACGGTCACCGAGAACTCACCGGTCTTGCCAGCGAGAAGTTCTGCTCGGTAGTCGGCAGGAAAGGTCAGGGGAAAAGTCTTGGTTTCACCGGCCTTCATGCCCACCATGGCGGCATCGAACTCGGGCAACATCTGGCCGGCCATGACAATGAGCCGGAAGTCTTTGGCCGACCCTCCTTCAAAGGCTTCGCCGTTCAATGAGCCGGAGAAATCAACACGGACCTGGTCCTCGGCCTGGGCAGCCCGATCGACGGTCTTGTATTCCACACGCTGCTTGCGAAGCGTCTCGAGGGTGCGATCGGTGTCGGCTGCCTGCGGCTCACACTTCCAGCGGGTGACCTGTAGGCCACTGCGCTCGGGAACGGCAATCTCTGGGTAAACCTCCACCACGGCCTCGAACTTGAGTTCGGTGGGCTCGGACTCATTGGCAGCGCCCTGAACCGGGCGAATGTCCGGCGGCCCCGCGGGACGAAGCTTTTGGGAGACGATGGCCTCGCTGTAGACCCGGTTAATGACATCGCCGATGGCCTCGGACTGGGCCTGTGCGCCGTAGGTCTGCTGCACCACCTTCATGGGCACCTTGCCGGGCCGGAATCCGGGCATCTTCACGGTGCGACCCATTTTCTGAAGGCGCTTGAGTGCCTGGGCCTCGACCTCGGCAACGCTAACCGTGAGCGGCAGGGTGCGCTCAAGTGATGAAACAAGAATCGATGAGTCTGCAGTCATATGGGCAACCAAATCAACAAGTGGTGCGAAGGGGGGGACTCGAACCCCCACACCTTGCGGCGTCAGGACCTAAACCTGGTGCGTCTACCAATTTCGCCACCTTCGCGGGATCGGCATTCTTTAAGTGCCGCGACGAACCTGAATTGTATCGAATGGGGGATGTCCACATTCCGCCAAGACATAGAATCTCGCATGGACTCTGAGCGCCCTGCCCCGGCCATTCATGGCGGCGGTCATTACGAAAACTTCCCCGTCGCCTCCTGGCTGGTTCCCCAATCGATTCGGCCCGCCGTGCTATCCCTCTATCGGTTTGCCCGATGCGGCGACGACCTGGCCGACGAGGGCGACGACCTCTCGGCCCAGGAAAGAACCGATCAGCTGCAGTGCTTGGAGGATGGCCTTTTGGATCGAAGCCCTCGGGCAGAGAATGACCCGACTCGCCCGCTATGGAATATTGGCCAGCGACTCGCGGTCGAGTTCCATCACGATTCCGAGTTGGTCTCACAGGCGCTCGCCCTGCTCTCCGCCTTCAAGCAAGACGCCAACTTTCAGCCCTTCCCCGACTGGCCATCGGTGCTCGACTACTGCAGCCGCTCGGCCAATCCCGTGGGCCGCATTGTCCTTGGACTACTCGGTGTCAAGGATGCCGACTCCCTCGCCCAGAGCGATTCCATCTGCACCGGATTGCAGCTCATCAATTTCGCCCAAGACCTCCACGAGGATCTCGGACGCCAACGGCCCACCATTCCAGTGGACCAATGGCCTCCGGGCCTGACTTGGAGCGCGCAGCGACTCCTTGGCCTTGACGCACTGTCTGACCAGGAGCGCAGTGCAATCAGCCGATCACTCGCAGAACGCGGCTTGGCCTGCCTTGATCGAGGGGCCGAACTCCCGGGCCGACTGCGCACCATGGATTTCTCGGGCGCCACCCGCATGGCCCTCGAAATCGGCCTAACGCTCGCGGGGGGTCGACGTGTGGGGCGGCGCATTCTCGAGCGCCCGCTCGTTCCCTGGAACTACTCCATACGACTGGGGACCGCGGATTGGATTGCGCTTCTATGGGAATCGCTTCATTTGGGCTTTCGATCGCCCTCAGCAGGTAGTCAGAAGCCATGACACCGCAAGCCTACTGCGCCGAGAAAGTCGCCTCCGCGGGCTCGAATCTCACGGCAGCCTTTCGACTCTTGGATAGGCCGCGCCGCTTGGCCATGGAGGCAGTCTATGCATTTTGTCGCGAAGTCGACGACGTGGCCGACGAATGCCAAGAGCAGGTCGTTGCACAACAAAAGATTGTTTGGTGGCACCAGGAGCTCGACCGCGTTTTTGGCGGGACTCCAGCGCATCCAGTGGGCAAAGCGTTGGCGCCGATTATTCAGCCATTTGATCTGCCGAAATCCGATTTCGAAGCGGTGCTCCAAGGCATGGCCCGAGACTTGCAGCCCATGGAGATCAGAGATTTCGACATGCTTGATGGTTACTGCGACCAGGTCGCTGGCGCCGTGGGGCGCTTGTCTGCCCGGGTCTTCGGGCCTTGCAATCAAGACTGCCTGTCTTACGCCACCGAGCTTGGCATCGCCCTGCAATACACCAACATCATTCGCGATGTCGGTGAGGATGCCCGCCGCGGCCGACTCTACCTGCCCACGTCACTGCTGGAAAAGCATCAACTCCTAGCCAATCAGATCTTGGCCCTCGAAGACAGCGCCGCCCTTCGACAGGCACTCGCCGAGATGGCCAAACATGCGCATGCGCGCTATGACAATGCCTTGGCACTACTTCCCGCTTCATACTGGAGGGCACAGCGGCCGGGGCTCATCATGGCCGCGACCTACCGAGACCTGCTGCATGCCATTGCGGAACTCGACTTTGCAGTCATGCACCAACGGGTCTCACTGGGCTGGATGAGGAAGCGTCTTCTTGTGCTGCTGACTTGGTGGGGTCGCCGACCAAGGTGAGGCCGAGAATCGTCATTCTCGGCGGGGGGTGGTCGGGGCTGAGCACGGCCTTGCATCTGAGCCACAACCCACAACTGGAGATCACCATTCTAGAGGCCGCGCCGCAGGCCGGCGGACGGGCCCGTGGGCTCGATTGGCAGACCGGTGTCGGCTCGGTGCCCATCGACAATGGGCAGCATTTGATTCTGGGCGCCTATACGGAGACCCTCGCACTCCTGCGCGAGGCCGGTGCCTTGAATCGATGGGAGTCGGGGCCCATGGCCTGGGCCTGCAACTTCAATTCAGCAGGCCAATTGCTCTGGCAGAGCATCCCCTCGATTGGCTTTCCGTGGCGCCTCTTATTGGCTGATGTCTCTGCGAGGCGTCCAGTGGGTTTTGATGCCTGGCCGATGCAATGGCGACTCTCTATGCTGAAGGTGATACTGCGTGCCCACCGACAGGACTGGTCTTCCAGTGGCACCGCCCAGGAGTGGTTCGCGCCAAGCACGCCTCCACCACTCATTGAAAAATTCTGGCGGCCCATGGTCGAGGGCGCCTTGAATACGGAATTCGAGCTGGCCAGCGCTGCCGTCTTTTTGCGCATTCTTCGCAACACCCTTGCCGGCCCAGGGGGTGCCACCGACTGCTGGCATCCCAAGCAAAACCTTGGCGAAGCGGCAATTGACCCCCTGTGTGCGCTTGCAGGCGCAAGGGGCGTGAGTATCAAAACTGGCTCTAGGGGTCTACGGATTTTGAACGACTCCATCGAATCCTCGCAGGGTGCCATTCCCTTCGATCATCTGGTGTTGGCCCTGCCTGCGCGAGACTGCTGCCGCATCTGGCAGCAGAGCGAACTGCCAGCAACGGCCGAATACCAGCGCTGGTCAAGCGTTGAGACCCGCGGTATCGCAACCCTCTGGGCCCTTCAAAACAAGAGTGGTCCGCACCTGCCGACGAGTCGCCTCGATTGCTCAAGGGGCCATCTCATCCTTCACCGCCCGCCGGGAGAATGGGGGCAGGTCCATGCCGCTGTTCACAGTGCAGTTCACCCAGCCAGTGACTGGGTGACTGCCGAAGATGCACTGCGCCGATCGATGCCCCCGCCGCTCTCCGAGTCGACCACCGAGACTCGACTGACCCATGAGCGTCACGCCACCTGGGCCTGCACGGCCGAGGCCGTTGATACAGGTAGAGCCTGGGGTCTGCCACAGACGGGGGTCGCCCGAATATGGCGGGCAGCCGATGACATGGCGATTGGATTTCCTGCAACGATTGAGTCGGCAGTCATCGGGGGGCGCCTGTGCGCCCAAGCCATTCAGAAGAGTTTTTCTAACGCGTCCTGAAGGCGACGCACCGGCAGAATCTCGATTCCATCGATGGCCTTCTTCGGTGCATTGGCCTCGGGAACGAGCGCCTTTGTGAACCCAAGACGTGCCGCCTCTCGCAGCCGCTCCTGCCCTCGTGGCGAAGGCCGTATCTCGCCGGCGAGCCCGAGCTCCCCGAAGATGATCAGGCCAGATTGCAGGGGGCGGTTGCGCAACGATGAGACCACTGCAGCAAGAATGGCCAGGTCGGCCGCAGTCTCTTGAATGCGAACACCGCCGACCGCATTCAAATACACATCCTGATCGAAGCAGGCAATCCCGCAATGCCTGTGAAGGATGGCCAGGAGCATGACCAGTCGTTGTGGGTCGAGTCCAACACAGAGCCGGCGCGGTGCGCCCGACTGCGCCTGATCCACAAGGGCCTGCACCTCAACCAGAAGCGGCCGAGTTCCCTCTTGGGTTGCAACCACACAGGCGCCCGGCACACGACTCGAGTTGGTATGGGAGGACCCCAGCTGCGCCTCGGATAAGAAGAGCGCCGAAGGATTCGAGATGGGCCGCAGACCGCGGTCGGTCATTGCAAACACACCCAATTCATTGACTGTGCCGAATCGGTTCTTGACTGCGCGCACCACTCGAAACGAGGCCTGTGCATCGCCCTCGAAATAGAGCACCGCATCGACCATGTGCTCAAGCACGCGTGGGCCAGCAAGGGCGCCCTCTTTGGTGACATGGCCCACCAAAAACAAACCACTGCCCGATGACTTGGCCCAACGCGTGAGTTGGCCGGCCGACTCACGGACCTGAGAGACCGAGCCGGCGGCCGAGCCGATGGCCTCTGAAAAAACCGTTTGAATCGAGTCGACGACCAAGAGCTGTGGCTTGGTTTTCTCGAGGACCAGCAAAATCCGCTCGAGCTGGGTCTCTGCAAGAATTTGGATTGAGGCCAGCGCCGCCTCGGTCAGCCCAAGTCTTCGCGCGCGCATGGCCACCTGCTCACTGGATTCCTCACCGGTCACATACAAAAGCCGCTGGTTTGGATTGCCCACGCAGTGCTCCGAGAGGGCCTGCAGCAACAAGGTGGACTTGCCAATTCCTGGGTCACCACCGAGCAGGACCACCCCACCTGGGACCATTCCACCACCCAAGACGCGATCGAACTCATCGAGCCCCATGCTCCAGCGCGCCTGCTCGCTCAGTTGTACATCGGAGAGCCGCTGGATGCCTGCGCTCGGGGCAAAGCCGGAAGCGGCCCGGCCGCCACCCAGTCCCGACTCAAGGGTGTTCCAACTGCCACAGCCATCGCACTGGCCTTGCCACTTGGCAAAGGCTTGGCCGCATGCCTGGCATACAAATGCCAACTTCTCTTTTGCCATGCGACTAGCCGTCCGACGATCGTCTGGGTACGCGCTCGGTGACTCCGGTCATGAGCTCATAGGCAGAGGTGGCACAGTGCTTGGCCACGGTATCGATGGGCAAGGCCTGCCCCCAGAGTTCCACCTCAGCGCCCACCTCTGCAGACGGATGGCGAGAGAGGTCCAAAGTGAGCATATCCATCGAGACCTGCCCGACCAGCGGGCAGAGATGCCCGCTCACCCAAACCGGCGTGCCGTCGGGCGCCGCGCGCATAACGCCATCGGCATAACCAGCGGCCACCACACCGATTCGCATCGAACGCTTGGCGACGAATCGGCCGCCATAGCCCACTGCATCGCCGGCCTCGAGACTCTGAATCGAGATGAGCCGACTCCGCAACGATGCCGCACCAACCAGGCCCAATTGCTGTGACGTTTGATCCGGCAGAGGGCTTGCCCCATAGAGGGCGAGGCCCGGGCGCAGCCAACCCAAGCGGGCATCGGAATGACGAAATGCTGCCGCGGAATTGGCCACCGAGAGCGGTTCATCGGGATGTCGATCGAGTCGGGTCGTCATTGCCTTGAAGAGGCGCAAAGGCAAATGAACGCCCTCGGCATCCTCCGCGCTGGCGAAATGCGTCATCATGCCAACGCCACCGGGCAGGAGTCGACGCATCTGCTCGACTCGATCGGCCAACCAAGGCAGGCTGGCCGATGGAAATCCCAAACGATTCATCCCGGTGTTGAGCTTGATCCATATGCGACCGAGGGTGCCCTTTGATTCGCTGCGCTCGTAACGCGCAAAGAGCCGGTTGATCTGCTCATGGGTGTGGACCACCATATCGAGACCAAGCCGATGGGCCTCTTCCAAGTCATCGTGATCGAAGGCACCCTCGAGCAATAGAACAGGCTTGGTCCATCCTCGATCCCGAAGAAAGACCGCCTCCTCGATATCCAAGACCGCAAGGCCATCGGCCTGTGCAAAGCCATCGACCACCGCCTCTAGTCCATGGCCATAACCACGCGCCTTGATGACTGCCCAGACCGAGGCCCCTAGGGAGAGTTGCCGAATGCGCTGAAGGTTCGCACGCATCGCCGATGGATGAACGCGCAATTCAATGGGCCGAGACATGCGCCCATTGTAGGTCCTTGAAACCCTAGCCTTCCATCATAGAATTTCGCATAGCCACGAGATCCTCCCAGGCGCGACGCCGCGATGCGGCCTGGCGAAAGGCTGTCGGATCAGGAATCCAAACCGCCATCTCATCCTCCAAGGCGGCTGCTGCGACGCCCTCACCCGCAAGTCGAATCCGCAGGCAAGCCCCACTGCCGGTTGCAGTTCCCTCATCGGACCAATGCCTGGTCGTTGCTCGACCCACAAAGACGTGGTCGACCATCGCGCAAACCACCCGATGCACAGTCGAGTCACGAATAGAGGCATCCATGACGATTTGCAGGGGGCGCCTTGGCACTGCCCGCTGAATCCAAAGGGGGTTGAGGCCCAGGACCGATAGCGCCGAGGCCGTCATCATGCGGTGCACTCCGCCGACTCTCTATTCGGGACGCCACTGACACCACGGGCAAGAACCAAGGCGTCTTCACGTTGGCCATCGTTGTCCGGGTAGTAGCCCTTTCGCATACCAATCTCATCAAAGCCATTGCGCTGATAGAGGCGCAGTGCCGCTCGATTGCTCGGACGCACCTCGAGCAGTACCCGCTCAATTCCCAGCGTCCGAAGCCCATCCATCCACTTCATGAGCATCCACTGGCCAAGGCCCCGTCGATGCCGAGCCGGCGCAATGGTGAAGTTCAAGAGATGGGCCTCATCGACCACTCGCATCCAAACCAAGTAGCCGACCATCACGCCCTGATCCACCAAGACCTCACCCACGTAACCCGCCGCAAGGGAGTCCTTGAAGTTTCCCGTTGTCCATGGATGTGGATAGGCCTGGTTCTCGATCACCATGATGGAGGCCAAATCGTTGTGTTGCATGGGGCGCATGCGCATTGCAGATTCCGACTGCCGCTCCTCGATCGTCTGGGCAACCCGCTCGCGAACATAGAGCGGCTGGGCATGGGCAACATCCACAAGATGAAGAGTTGAATCATTGGCTGCCATTCGATCGCCCATTACCGCAGCTGCCCAACCCGCGAGACTGCAGGCACTCGGGCAGGCGGCAAAGGGACCCACGAGTTCCGATTGACTCGGCGCAAGAACGCGCTCCACCCCATCAATGGGCTGGCTCGCGACCACAACTGCTGGATCGCCTACCAGCTGAAGACCCATATGACTGGGGCGCCACTGAACAAGCGCCCGATAACTCTCGCCAAGACGCGCATCGAATAGAACCTCAAGGACCGCGTCTGAGCGAATGCCACGGGTCTCAACGAACCAGCGGGCAACCGCCTCGAAGGCACTGATCAACATCACGCGAAGACCCAGCGCGGTGGCGAGGCCTTGGACGAATCCCACCCCAATGCGCAAACCCGTGAACGAACCGGGACCATGGACCACGGCCAAGCCGCGGAGCGCGCCCCATTCAATCCCTGCCTCCTCGAGCAGGCGGCTGCCCATCGGAAGGAGATCGCTCGCCTGAGAGCGACCCGAAGGGGATGAGGCAGCAAGCCAATGGTTCGGACCAAGCACGACAACAATCGAGGTCACCGAGCCAGAGGTGTCCACCACCAATGCGGGATAACCAAACCCCATACGACTAGGGCGCAACCGCCCGAAGAACCACCGAGGCCTGCGCAGCAATGCCTTCTGCGCGACCAGTAAAACCCAAGTGCTCCGTGGTGGTGGCTTTCACATTGACCAACCCACAGCGGGTGTCCTCACTGATGTTCTGGATCATCGCAGGGATGTGTGGCGCCATCTTCGGGGCCTGGGCAATGATGGTTGCATCGAGTTGCCAGACCCGAAGACCAAGACCGGCAACACGATCAACCACCGTTCGCAAGAGAACGCGACTGTCAGAGTCTTTGTAAGCGCTGTCTGTATCGGGGAAATGCTTGCCGATATCGCCCAGACCCGCCGCACCAAGAATTGCATCGGCAATGCTGTGAAGAAGCACATCGGCATCGGAATGTCCAAGCAGCCCCTTTTCATGGGGGATGTGAACACCGCCGATCATCAGCCGACGTCCCTCCACCAGGGCGTGGACATCAAAGCCCGTGCCCACACGGGGGAAGTCATCTGCCACTGCCTGAGAAAGGCGAGCCTGCGGGTCTTTGGATGGGTCCACAAAATCCTCTTCGAACGTCATTTTAATGTTGGAGCGATGGCCCGGCACCAGATCGGGAGAACGGCCCGCATGCTCCATTGCACTGGCCTCATCGGTGGCCTCGGGGTGCAGATGAAGTGCTTTCACCAGTTCATTGAGCGCAAACATCTGGGGCGTCTGTGCAGCCCAGAGTCCATCCCGAGGAACGGTCTTAGCAATGCGGCGTCCACCCTCCGACTGCTTGACTGTATCTGCAATTGGAAGGGCAAGAATGGCCCCGTGGGCGCTGGCCAGACCTGACTCCAGCAGTCGAATGAGCTCTGGCTCTCTCACCCATGGCCTGGCCGCATCGTGAACGAGCACCCAGTCCATATCGGTGGCCGCCTCTTTGCAGCCCTGGGCAATCAGTTCAAGACCAGCCAAGACCGAGGCAGAGCGGTTTGCCCCTCCAATCTTGACTGCGGCCAGCCGAAGGTCACTCGAGGCAATGCGAGGGTGATTGCAGAGAATTGAATCGATTCCGTCTGACACCCAATCGTTGTCGTCTGGTGCAAGGACCACCAAAATGCCAGCGAAGTCTGAGCGACTCCCCAGCACGGAGAGCGCCGAGATGGTCTGAACAAGCATCGGAACGCCGGTCTCGAGCGGCCAATATTGCTTGGGCTTTGAGAGGCCGGCCCGGCTGCCCGAGCCGGCGGCAGGAATGACCGCCCAGATACATCGCGCCTTGGGCCCGGGTGAACCATGGGTCAATGCGCTCTGGCGAGATGCGCTGGCCCAGGCGAGTACCTCGCCTCGAGTCAGAAGAAACCGGGTCTTTGCTTGCATGGCCCTAAAATTAACAGATGAACACCCTTGCCGAGGCCAAAGCGTGGCTTCGCGACCCCATTGCCTTGCACGAAAAGACACGACCGGTGGCCGGGCAGTCGCTGGCCCTGCCCATGGAGCATGGATCGGCCGACAGTCTCCTGCTGTCTGGTTGGGCCGAGGGGCTCATTGGTCAGAATCGGCACCGGGGCGCCGGCAGTCTCATTGTTGCGAGCGACGCGGCCCACGCCACTCGACTGGCGGGCGAACTCAGTCAGTTCAATCCCGCCCTCTGTGTTCGGCTTCTCAGTGACTGGGAAACCCTCGCCTACGAGGCCTTCTCTCCCCACCAAGACCTGATCTCCGATCGACTGCTCGCTCTCTACGAATCCCTGCAAGGTGGTGTCGATGTTCTGGTGGTTTCGGCGGCCACCGCGCTGCAGCGAATCTGCCCACCAAGCTTTCTTGCGGCCAATACCTTTTTTATTAAGCCCGGTCAGTCATTGCGACTCGAGAGCCTTCGCGAGCAACTGCGAACCGCTGGCTACAACCCCGTGAGCCAGGTCGTGTCTCCAGGCGAATACGCCCTGCGCGGCGGAATCATTGATCTCTTCCCCACGGGAAGCACCCTTCCCTATCGAATCGAACTCCTCGACGATGAGGTCGACTCGCTTCGCGTCTTCGATCCAGACAGCCAACGAACCATTCATCCCGTCAATGAGATTCGTCTGCTGCCAGGGCGCGAGTATCCCCGCGACGAGGCCTCGGCCATGCGGTTGCGCGCGAAATGGCGCGAACAGTTTGAGGGCGACCCATCGCGCTGCAGCCTCTATCGCGATGCAGCCAATGGGGTCTTCGGTGCGGGCATTGAGTATTACCTGCCCCTTCTCTTTGAAGAGCCACTCGGGAGCATCTTCCAGTACCTGCACCCCCAGGCCGAGTTGGTCTTCTTGGGCAACATCGAGCCCTCCATGCAAGAGTCGATGGCCGATGCCCGGTCGCGCCACGAGTTTCTCAAGCACGACATCGAGCGTCCCGTGCTGCCGCCCGATCAGATTTTTCTATCCCCGGAAGAGTTCTTTCTTCTCTCCAAGACCTGGTCGCGCCTGACGATTTCAAGGCCACAGTCCGAAGGCTTGAGCCAGCCTGTCCCGGATGTTCGAGCCGATCGTCGAGCCGCAAATCCACTGTCGCGGCTGGTTGATGTGCTCTCCGCAGCGCAGGAAAGAGACGAGAAGATTTTGATGGTGGCCGAGACCAAGGGCCGGGAGGAGACCCTGATTCAGTACCTCGCCGAGGCCAACATTGGATGCGAGTCGGTGGAGTCCTGGCAACAGGTCATCGAGACCAATCCCCGACCGGGCACACTGCTGACCTGGAGTGCGCAAGTGCAGTCGGGCTTCAAAGCCCCTTGGCTTGGCTTAACGCTTATCACCGAGACCGAACTCTTCGCAGAGATGGAGCGTCGGCGACGCCACGGTGCAAAGTCTCGAGAAACCAATGTCGATGCAATCATTCGCGACCTCTCGGAGCTCAAACCGGGCGACCCGGTCGTGCATCTCCAACATGGGATTGGCCGCTATCGGGGCCTTGAGCACCTTGATCTTGGCGAAGGTGAGACCGAGTGCCTCAAGCTTACCTATCAGGGCGACAGCGTTCTGTATGTGCCGGTCTCCCAACTGCACCTGATTGGACGCTACAGCGGAACCAGCCCCGATTCCGCACCGCTTCATTCATTGGGGAGCGGCCAGTGGGAGCGTGCACGCGCCCGGGCGGCCAAGCAGGCCCGTGATACGGCTGCCGAACTCCTCAATCTCTATGCCAGACGGGCGGCCCGGCAAGGGCATTCCTTTCGTTTCGAACCTCGCGATTACGAGCGCTTTGCCGACGGATTCGGATTCGAAGAGACGCCCGATCAATTGGCCGCCATTCATGCGGTTGTGCAAGACATGGTCAAAGACAAGCCCATGGACCGCCTCATCTGCGGAGATGTCGGCTTTGGCAAGACAGAGGTCGCGCTTCGTGCCGCCTTCATCGCGGTACTCGATGGCAAGCAAGTGGCCGTGCTCTGCCCAACCACCCTTCTTGCCGAACAGCACTTTCAAACCTTCCAGGATCGATTCAGCAGCTGGCCGGTGCGCATCGCCGAGCTCTCGCGGTTTAAGACTGCAAAAGAAATTCAGCAGGCCCTTGCTGGCCTGGAGTCCGGTGAAGTCGATATTGTGATTGGTACCCACAAGATTCTCTCTGCACAGACCTCCTTCCACCGCCTGGGCTTGGTCATCATCGACGAAGAGCATCGATTCGGCGTGCGGCAGAAGGAGGCACTCAAGAACCTTCGCGCCGAGGTGGATGTCTTGACCCTGACCGCCACCCCAATACCGCGAACCTTGGCCATGAGCCTCGAGGGAATTCGCGACTTCTCGGTGATTGCAACCGCGCCGCAGAAGCGCCTTGCAATCAAAACAATGGTGCGACGGGAATCGCCCTCGACGGTGCGAGAGGCCCTGCTTCGTGAGCTCAAGCGCGGTGGGCAGTCGTATGTGCTGCACAACGAGGTCAGCACCATGCAGAATCGATTCGAGGCACTCTCGGCCCTGGTGCCCGAGGCTCGCATTGGAATTGCCCACGGGCAGATGGCAGAGCGTGAGCTGGAGCAAGTCATGCGCGACTTCAACCAGCAGCGCATCAATGTGCTTCTCTCCACCACAATCATTGAGACAGGAATCAATGTCCCCACGGCCAACACCATCGTGATGTATCGGGCCGACCGCTTTGGTCTCGCCCAGCTTCACCAACTCCGCGGTCGAGTGGGTCGCTCACACCACCAAGCCTATGCTTACCTATTGGTTCCCGATGAAACCGCGGTCTCAAAGGACGCGATCAAGCGACTCGAGGCCATTCAAGCCATGGAAGAGCTCGGCAGCGGATTCTTTTTGGCCATGCACGATCTGGAGATTCGCGGTGCCGGGGAAGTCTTGGGCGACAGCCAATCCGGCGAAATGACCGAAGTGGGCTTCCAGCTCTACAACGACATGCTCTCAGAGGCGGTCGGTGCGCTGAAGGCCGGGCGCGAGCCCGACATGGATGCGCCCTTGAAAGCCATTACCGAGATCAATCTCCATCTGCCGGCACTTCTGCCCGCAGACTACTGTGGCGATATTCACGAGCGACTCACACTCTATAAACGACTGGCGTCGGCCTCGGATCTTGAGTCCCTCGAGGCCATTCAAGAGGAACTCATCGACCGGTTTGGGAAGCTCCCGGATGCCGCCCGGGGGCTGATCGAGACGCACCGCCTTCGCATTCGGGTCAAGGCACTGGGTATTCGCAAGCTCGATGCCACCAGCGACCATGTGGTGATGCAGTTCGATCGAGAGGCACCCGTGGACCCAGCCCTGGTGATTCAAATCATTCAAAAAGACAATCGATTCAAACTCGCCGGCCCAGAGAGAATCAAAATGACTGCCTCCTCAGAGGACCTCTCACGCCGCCTCGTCCATGTGCGCGAAGCAATCTTTCTTTTGTTTCCATCGCACGCCAAGTCTTAGACTCAGTCGCCCACACACCCATGCAGACAAATGAGGAACAAAGAATGCGAGGCCATCTTGTGCTGGTATCGGGCAGCCAACCCAATGCAGACGGCGCTCTACGAACAATCGATCCCGCCCTGGGTCGCTCGCTCGCCAACCTGATCGAGCGGCCGCTCGCACGTTCATCCGAGCATGCGGCTGTTATTGGCCCTCTCGATGCCTCAACCGTAGACCACTTCTGTCGCGAAATCCTCGAACGGTTCTCAACCATGTATGGCTGCGACTATTTCTTTGTTCCCCTGGGACGGTCTCTGGGCGACTTCAGCGTGCTTGCCATGGACATGGACTCAACGGTGATCAACATTGAGTGCATTGATGAACTCGCCGACTTCATCGGGAAGAAGGCCGAGGTGGCAGCGGTTACAGCCGCCGCCATGCGCGGAGAAATCAAGGATTACGGAGAAAGCCTCCGGCAACGGGTTCGACTCCTCGATGGTCTCGAGGTGAAGGCCATGGACTCGCTGATTCAAGAGCGGCTTCGAATCAACCCGGGCGCAGCGGAGTTGGTCACCCGGGCCAAGGCGCTTGGGCTCCACACCATGCTGGTCTCGGGTGGCTTCTCGCCAATCACCGACCATGTGGCCTCGAGGCTTGGTTTCGATGAGGTGGTCTGCAACACATTGGGAGTCGATGCGGGTCGGTTCAACGGAACCGTGGTGGGGCCTATTATTGATGGCCCTGCCAAGCAGGGTGCGGTTGCCGACCGTTGCAAGCAGCGCTCCAAACCGAGTTCATCGGCCATTGTCTTTGGCGACGGCTCCAACGACATCCCCATGATGCAGATTGCAGGAATGAGTGTGGCTTATCGTGCGAAGCCTTCTGTGCGTGAAGTCGCCCTAGCCCGAATTGACCACGGGCGACTCGACAGCCTCTTGCATGCGTGGGATGAATCGCTCAAAGCCGCTGTATAGAAGGTAATGCTGCCCCGAGCAGCGCCCAAAGAGACTCAGATTCACGCGACGGGCGACATCGAGTCCCATCTGGGTCACGCCAGAGCGAGAGAGCAAGAACGGAATGCCCATCTGCGCGCCTTTAATCACCATCTCGGATGTGAGGCGACCCGTGGTGTAGAAGACCAAGCCTGCTCCATCGAGTCCCTCAAGCCACATTCGGCCGGCAATTGCATCAACGGCATTATGACGGCCCACGTCCTCGATGAACATTAAAAGCTCGGTGCCGCGAAAAAGTGCGCAGCCGTGAACGGACCCTGCCTGTTTGTAGATGGAGCGATGCTGCCTCACAACATCGACAATGCCGACCAGGGTCTGGTGATCGAGACGTGCACTTGGAGCGAGTGAAATGGAATCGATGTCCGAGAGAATGTCGCCGAAGATGGTGCCCTGTCCACAGCCAGTGGTGATGGTTCGTTTCTCTTGGCGTTCATTTAAAAATCGAATGCCATCGCGAGTCACCACCGAAGCAGCGGCCACCTCCCAGTCCACCTGAATCGAAACAAGCTCCTCGAGCGACTGAACAAACCGTTGATTCTTCAGATAACCCAACACAAGGGCCTCGGGCGCACCGCCCAAGGTCATAAGGGTAACCAACTCCTGCTTGTCGACATAGACCGTTAGGGGGCGCTCTCCTGGAATCAGGATGGACTTGCGCCGACCCTGGTCGTCTATGACCTCGGCCTCTGCAACCAATGGAATGGCAGCGTCACTGAGTATGGGGTGCTGACTCATGGGTGTGGGTGCATCTCAGGCAAGCAATTCCGAAAGACGCGAGGCCTCCAACTCGGGGCATGGCCTCTCGTAGCCCTCATAGCCATCGAGCCGATCGGTCCAATCGTTCTCTGCGAGCATGGCGATAAGTTTTTCAACGCCGGGCGTGGCCAATTCCTGTTCCCGACAGACAATCCAATAATCCTCGTCAAAGAGAGGCACAAAACCAAGGCCACGGTCTCGAGCTGCCGATTCCAAGCCCAGTCCCGCCTCTGCGGCACCGCTCCAAACCGCCTGCGCAACCGCCGCGTGCGAGGGTTCCTCGAAACGGTAGCCTTGAATGGAGTCTGCGGATACACCATGGTCGTCGAGCCAGGCATCGAGAAAGAGTCGGGTGGCGGCCCCAGGAAGGCGGTTAACGAATCGGAAGGTGCCATTGAGAAGGTCGGGCAATCCCTTTAGGCCCAGGGGATTGTTGGCCTCCACGATGAGCCCCTGGGTTCGCCGAGCGAATGGAATGAGCAGACCATCGGCCCCCGCAGCAGACTTTCGCATGGCCTCCTTGAGTCGGCGGATGGTTCCCTCGAGGTCGTGCCGCGATCGCGGCACATGAAATCCAGCAAGTTGAGATCGGGCATCGGAATACCGAGCCAAGGCCTCGAGGCTGCCACAGAAACGCAGCTCCAAGTGCAGACCACGCTCGACTGCTGTGTCGCGGAAGCGGGCCAAGGCATCGTCATGGCTGGCTGGAATACTCACGACATGGGCGTCGTCATCAAAGGCCGTGCCGAAGACGCGCTCTAAATCCGCTCGCAGCGCGGCGATCTGAGGCGAGAGCCGCGACTGAACCTGACGCTCGGCCCAGAGAAGTTTTTGACCAAACGTTGTGAGCTGGGCCTTCTGGCCTTTTTCCCAGACGATCAACTCACGCTCGAAACGTGCCTCCCAGCGCTTTAGCTCTCCCCAGACATGGCGGTAAGAGAATCCAAGGGTGTGGGCCGCCGCTGAGATGGAGCCACGTCGCTCAACGGCATCGAGCATCTGAATGAGCGGGTGATGAACCAGGTCATCGCTCTGTGACTGATCGGCCAGGCTATAAGCCAGCGAGACCCGAAGCGGGCGGTGGAATCCCCTATGCATAACTGGTTATATGGTGCGCTGCGATTGAAGCCTCTAGCATACGCCCTCTAATGAGTGACATCTCTCAAAGCATTGCGATTGCAACGCAACTCGTCCTCGATCTCGACCCAGGCCTTGTTGCAATCGTTGCCCGTTCATTCACAGTCAGCGTATCGGCAACGGCCTTCGCCTGCCTAATTGGCTGCACCCTCGGTGCAATGCTCGGCGCACGAGACTTCAGTGGCAAGCGCATCACCATTCTGCTGCTCAATACCTATGTGGCCATTCCTGCCGTTGTGGTGGGTCTTATTACCTATCTTCTGCTTTCGCGCTCGGGTCCTCTGGGAAGCCTTGGCTGGCTCTTTAGTCTGCAGGCCATGATTTTTGCGCAGACGCTGCTGGTGATCCCCCTGGCGGCCACCATGACACGCCAACTCATCGAGGATGCCGACCGACGAATCGGCGAGGGCCTTCGCTCGATGGGGGCTGGCCTGCTTGCTCGTGCACTCTTGCTACTGGTTCATGAGCGTGCGGCACTGCTCACCATTCTGATCACCTGCTTTGGCCGTGCGATTGCAGAGGTGGGCACGGTCATGATGGTCGGCGGCAACATCGATGGATTCACCCGGGTGATGACCACAGCCATCGCGCTCGAAACAAGCAAGGGTGACCTGCCCCTGGCCATCGGCCTTGGAATTGTTCTCCTCATGGCCGTCTTGCTTCTCAACCTGCTCCTCTTCGCAGTGGCCCACCGCAGCCCAGGGCAGGAGGCACGGTCGTGATTCGAATCAACAGCCTGCGCGTCATTCGGATGCAAGAACCCATCCTTCAGATTGACTCACTCCACATCGGCGCAGGAGAGGTCGTGGGTCTCATGGGGCCCAACGGAAGTGGGAAGACCACCCTGCTGCGGGCCCTGCATGGGCTTATTCCTGAATCACGCGGCCAGGTTCAGACCGAGCTGGACCTGCGCATTGCAATGGTGTTTCAACGCAGCCAATTGCTGCACCTGTCTGCGGGGCTCAACCTTCGACTCGCCGCCTGGTTCGCGGGCAGAACCTGGCAAGAAGCGAGGCCGCTCGTAGACAAGTCACTTCAAAACATGGGTCTTCTCGATCTGAGGGAGCGGCTGGCCACCCGACTCTCTGGCGGTCAGCAACAGAGGCTCTCTCTGGCAAAGGCGCTGATTCGCCAGCCCGATTTGCTTCTGCTGGACGAGCCACTCTCGGCACTCGACGCCGAATCAAGCACTCAATGCATCCAAACACTCTCTGGGTTTGTCAACGAGAACCGCCCGCTGACCAGGCCACGGACGATTGTCTTTAGCTCTCACTCCGAGGCACAGACATTGGCGCTCGCCAGCCGCATTATTCGCCTCGAGAAAGGGCGAATCATCGAGGACAAACCGGTGCGAGCATCCTCTTAAACAAGGCCATCGAAAGGAATCACAGAGACTCGATCGCCCTTGGCCACAAGCGAGGCATCGTGATCGAGCATGACCAGGCAATTGGCATCGCTCATCGAGCGCAGAATGCCAGAGCCCTGGCCCCCAGTGGTTCTCACCCGGGTCTCGCCCTTGGCGTCGACAAATAAGACACCGCGTCGATACTCGGTCCGACCTGCACGCTTGGGAATCTCCTCATCGCTCACCGCCTGCATCACCACGCCGCCCTCGCCCTTGGCTCCCATCATCGACAAGAGTCCGGGGCGTACAAAGAGATAGAAGGTCACCATGACCGCCACCGGATTGCCAGGCAATCCAAAGAGCACGGCTGAGTCTCCCTCGCCGACACGTGCTCCCGACCAGATACGACCGAAGGCCATGGGGCGACCCGGGCGCATTGCAATGCGCCAGAAGGTAACGTCACCAAGCTTGGCCATCATGGTCTTAATAAAATCGGCCTCTCCCACCGACACGCCACCCGAGGTCACGATTGCATCGGCAGAGCTCGCGGCCTGACGAAAGGCTGCCTCGAGAAGCTCGGGTTGATCGGGGACGACCCCCATATCAACAACGTCCACACCGAGTCGGGCCAGCATGCCAAAGAGCGTGTAACGATTGCTGTCATACACACAGCCCGGATCGAGTGCCTCACCGACTGAGCGCAGCTCATCGCCTGTTGAGAAGAATGCGACTCGCACGCGCCTGCGGACCCCCAACTCCGAAAACCCAAGAGAGGCCGCCAAGCCAAGATCCGCGGGCCGAATGATTCGACCGGCCGACAAGGCGGGCTTGCCCTGTGTGAGGTCCTCGCCCATCAGGCGGCGGTTGTCACCGCGTCGAACCGCCTTCGAGAGGAACCGAATGGTCTGCCCATCGCGTTCGGTGAACTCCTGCGGAATGACGGTGTCGCAGCCGCTGGGCATCACCGCTCCTGTCATGACTCGAACACAGTGCCCCGGCTCACAGTGGCCATTGAACTGGCGTCCCGCGAAGGCCTCTCCTTTGACCGTGAAAGAGAGTGTTTCCCCAGCACCGGCTATGCAACCACCGTCAAAGGCATAGCCATCCATGGCTGCGTTGTCATGACTCGGGACATTAATCGGAGAAACCAAGTCTTTGGCCAAGACCCGGCCGAGGGCGGCACGAACGGGAACACGCTCGACTGCCCAATCGATTTCACGTGGCGCGCATAGCGCCTCAATGACTTCAATGGCCTTGGAGACACGCAAGGCGTCGGGGTCGTAGCCCGAGAGGCATGAAACTATCTGATCCAGCTGCGTCAACGCTGACATGACGAATCCTCGCTGTGAATAGACAGACCTTGACTCAATGCCTCAAGCTCATCGAGTGTGTTGGCATTGGCAAAGGCATTCTTTGACTCAAAAGAAACCTGGGCAACCCCAATCGAGCGAACCCACTCATCGATCTTGCGCCCCCCAGACCCGAGGTAGTCGCGAAGGCCTGAGACGGCAGAGGTCTTTACGCAGAGAAAAACAGGCTGCCGCTGTGTACGGCCTTCTTCGCTCGGGCTCAGAGGATAGGCCGCCAGGCATCCCTCACGCTCTGCGGCATTCATTAATCGCTCCACCAAATCGAGAGGAAAGAAGGGAACATCGCAGGGGACCACCTGAAGCCACTCCGTCTCGCAATGTTCTAAGCCAACCAAAATTCCTGCCAGAGGGCCCTGGAAGCCCTCAAGGCTGTCCCCAAGAACCCCAACGCCAAGCGCCTCGTAATGCGCCTGGTTGCGATTCGCACTGACGAGCAACTGACTGACCTGACGCCGAAGCCGCTCCATCGCTCGCTGTGCAAGCGGCTGCCCTTGAAACTCAACCAGGCCCTTGTCGCGGCCATGCATTCGCGAACCCTGGCCACCCGCTAACACAAGGCCCGTGACCTGTTCAGAGTAATTAGGCATTGATGCCCTGGCTGGCCAAGTATTCGTCGTAGCTGCCCTTGAAATCGGTGACCGAGCCATCACCAGTCATGGCCCAGATGCGATTGGCAACCGCATTGACGAACTCGCGGTCATGGGAGACCACAAAGAGGGTTCCCTGAAACTTCTCAAGCGCCATCTGCAGTGATTCGATCGACTCCATGTCCAAGTGATTGGTCGGCTCATCCATGATGAGCACATTGGCCCGCTCGAGCATAAGGCGACCAAAACTCATGCGGTGTTTTTCTCCACCTGACAACACAGAAACCACTTTGTGAACTTCGTCGCCAGAGAACAACAATCGACCAAGAATCGAGCGAATGGCCTGATCGTCATCGCCCTCCTGGCCAAAGCGCTGCAGCCACTCGGTCAGCGTGCGCGATTGCTCAAACTCCGGATAGACGTCCTGCGCCATATAGCCAATTTGCGCATTCTCGGACCACTTCACAAGGCCTGAATCCACACCGACACCACCCAGTTCCGCGCCAATCAGGGCCTTGACCAGGGTGGACTTGCCCGCCCCGTTTGGTCCGACAACCGCAATTTTCTCTCCAGCCTCGACCATCAATGAGACCTTGTTTAGAACTGGACTGCCCCGCTCGTAGGTCTTGACCACGCTCTGCAAATGCACCGCCTGGCGATAGAGTTGTTTGGTCTGTTCGAACCGAATGAAGGGGTTCTGACGCGAGGAGGGTCGAACATCGACAGCCTCGGACTGAATCTTTTCAATGAGCTTTCGACGAGAGGTGGCCTGCTTGGCCTTGGACTTGTTTGCAGCAAATCGGCGAACAAACTCTTGGAGTTCACTGACGCGGTCTTTGCTCTTTGCATTGGCCGCCATGAGCCGTGCCCGAGACTCGGTCGATGCAAGCATGTAGTCATCGTAGTTGCCGGGATATATCCGAATCTCGCCGTAGTCCACATCGGCCATGTGCGTGCAGACCTGATTCAAGAAGTGTCGATCGTGCGAGATGATGATCATGGTGCTGTCGCGATCGTTGAGCAGGTCCTCGAGCCAGCGAATGGTGTCGATGTCTAGGTTGTTGGTGGGCTCATCGAGCAGCAGAACATCTGGATTCCCAAAGAGCGCCTGGGCCAGCAGCACCCGCAGTTTCCATCCCGGCGCAATCTCGCGCATGGGGCCCTGGTGTTGCTCAAGCGGAATGCCAGCACCGAGAAGCAATTCTCCGGCCCGGGCCTCGGCGGTGTAGCCATCGAACTCTGCGAATCGTGCCTCAAGGTCGGCGGCCCGCATATAGTCTTCTTCTGAGGCCTCTGGATTGGCGTAGATCAAATCGCGCTCGGTCATCGCTGTCCACATCTCTTCATGGCCCATCATCACAACGTCGAGCACACGGACATCCTCGTAGGCGAATTGGTCTTGGCGAAGCTTGCCGAGCCGGATCATTCCCTCTTTAGTAACCGACCCACTGCTCGCCTCGAGATCATCGCCAAGAATCTTGATAAAGGTGGACTTGCCGCAGCCGTTGGCACCAATGAGCCCATAGCGATTGCCCTCGGTGAACTTGACCGAGACATTCTCAAAGAGCGGCTTGCCGCCAAATTGCATCGTGATATTGGCCGTCGACAACATATCAATTCCCTTTAATAAATCGTTTAACGCGAGACCCAGCGGCGCGCGTTGTTAAACATCTCCATCCATGGCGAGGCATCGCCGTATGCGTCAAATGACCTTGGGCGCCAGGAGAGCTGAACATTCCGAAAGACGCGCTCGGGATGCGGCATGAGAATGGTGACCCGGCCATCGTCATTGGTCAGGCCGGTGACCCCCTTGGGAGACCCATTGGGGTTGTATGGGTAGGCCTCCGCAGCCTCGCTGCCGGGAGAGACAAAACGAAGGGCGATGTGCGCTTGGGCCTCGGCATTCTTTGTTTTACTGGTCCACTGGGCCCGGCCCTCGCCGTGAGAGACCACGACCGGCAGTCGGGCACCCTGCATCCCATCGAAAAACAGTGAAGGCGAATGCACAATCTCCACACAAGACAAACGGGCCTCGAACTGCTCGGACTCATTGCGCACAAACCGAGGCCAGGCCGCCGCGCCCGGAATGATTGAGGCCAACCCAGAAATCATCTGGCAGCCATTGCAGACTCCCAAGGCAAAACGATCGGCCCTATGAAAGAAGTCGGTGAAGGCATCGCGCAGTCGGGCGTTGTAGAGAATGGAGCGTGACCAGCCCTGGCCCGCGCCCAGAACATCACCGAAGGAGAAGCCCCCGCATGCAACAAAGCCGCGAAAGTCGAGCAGATCCACGCGACCGGATGCAAGATCGGACATATGCACATCCCACGACTCAAATCCTGCTCGATCGAAAGCGGCCGCCATCTCCACCTGCCCATTGACCCCCTGCTCGCGAAGAATGGCAACCTTGGGCTGCTGGCCGGTGTGCACGGCCGGCCCTGGGATGAGCCGCTCATGAAGAGAGGTGGGCAGATGAATCGGCATGGGATTGACTGCCTCGAGCTGCGACTTGCGCTCCGACTCCACCACCGCAGGATTGTCGCGGCGGGCCGCAATATCGAATGAGTTCTGACCCCAACTCTTCTGGAGGCTTGCCCGTGATGCGCTGAAAATGCATTTGGCATCGCGGTAGATCTCGATGGCGTCACGGGGATTGAGACTGCCAATCTCATGCGCCTGGGACGAGAGCCCATGTGCCCGAAGGACATCCATCACCCGGGTTCGCTCGGACTTGCGAATCTGAATAACAACACCAATCTCCTCTGCGAAGAGGGCCGCCAGGCTCAGGGCCTCGCGTTGTTCACGGACCTGGTCGGGCCGAATCTTGAAGTCACCCCAATCCTGGGCATGGGGATCAATCGTGAGCAGATCCAAATTCAGTGTGACACCCGATCGCCCAGCAAATACCATCTCGGCCACACACGCCATCAAGCCACCGTCGGAGCGATCGTGATAGGCCAAGACCAGAGATTGCTCCCGTAGGTTTGCGAGGGCTGCATGAAGTCTTGCTAGGGACTCAATGTCATCGAGGTCGGGCGGGGGCCCGCCAAAACATTCCTGCGTGAGCGCAAGAACAGAACCGCCCAGGCGATTCTTGCCCATCCCCAGGTCAATCAGAACCAGAATTCCATCGTCGACCTCGGTGTTGAGTTGCGGTGTCCAGACCCCACGAACATCGGCCACGGGCGCCAATGCGGTGAGGTTGAGAGACACCGGAGAGATCACCGATTGAGAGGCGCCAGACTCCTGCCACTGAACACGCATGCTCAGAGAGTCTTTGCCAACAGGGATGGAGAGGCCCAATCGGGGGCAACTCTCCATGGCCAGGGCCTCCACGGCATCATAGAGAGCTGCATCCTGACCCGGCTCACCACATGCGGCCATCCAGTTGGCGCAGAGCTTGACCTGCTCGAGACGCCCAATGGGTGCAGCAAATAAATTGGTGAGTGCCTCGGCCAGCGCGAGTCGCACAGACGCGGGCGCATCCACCACCGCGACCGGCGAGCGCTCCCCCACGGCGATGGCCTGGCCACCCACACCCTCGAAGTCCCAGAGCGTCACACCCACATCGGCGACCGGCGTCTGCCAAGGACCCACCATCTGATCGCGCGCGGTGAGCCCACCCACTGTGCGATCGCCGATAGTAATGAGAAACTGCTTAGAGGCCACTGTGGGGTGCGATAGGACTGCGTGGATCGCGGCCTCGAGAGAGATCCCCGAGAGACCCATTTCTCCAGAACCCACCGGCAAGCGCTTGACATCGCGACGCATCTTGGGAGGCTTGCCCAGAAGCACTGAGATGGGCATGTCGACAGGGTTGCGCTCGACCGAGGGCGGCGGCACTGCGGTTGATGCCTCCACCCGCAGGAGGTCCTCGGGCACCGCACGGCCCACCACCGAGTAAGGGCAACGCTCCCGGGCGCAGATCTCACCAAAGGCCTTCGCCGACGAGGGCGCAATGGCCAGCACGTATCGCTCTTGGGATTCGTTGCACCAGATCTCCGCCGGCGAGAGCCCCTCTTCATCAACGGGAACTGCGTCCAGCTTGAAAACACCGCCGAGCGAGGCGCCATGCACGAGCTCGGGGAATGCATTCGAGAGCCCGCCGGCCCCCACATCATGGATTGAGAGGATGGGGTTGTTCGCTCCGAGGGCCACACACGCATCGATCACCTCTTGTGCGCGCCGTTGCATTTCTGGATTGCCCCGTTGCACCGAGTCGAAGTCCAGGTCTTCGTCGTTTTGACCAGTCTGCATCGAAGAGGCAGCCCCGCCCCCCATGCCAATGCGCATGCCTGGGCCACCGAGCTGAATGAGGATCGCGTCGGGGGGAACCGGGGCCTTGTGAACCTGCGAATCGGAGATGACCCCGACTCCACCGGCCAACATAATCGGCTTGTGAAAGCCCCAGCGTCGGGCCTCGTGCACCAACTCGAAGCTACGGAAATAGCCCACCAAATTGGGTCTGCCGAACTCATTGTTGAAGGCTGCCGCTCCAAGAGGGCCTTCGGTCATGATCTGCAACGGAGAGGCAATGCGCGTTGGCTGATGCGGCTTGCCGGAAAAATCCAGGGCAGAGACAGAGAATCCTGTGAGCCCTGCCCTGGGCTCGGCACCTCGGCCGGTCGCGCCCTCGTCGCGAATCTCACCGCCCGCACCGGTAGCGGCACCCGGAAAGGGTGAGATCGCAGTGGGATGGTTGTGCGTCTCGGCCTTCAGGACGCTGTGGATCTCTGCGGCTTCTTTGGCATACAAGGAGGCTTTGCCTGCCTGTGGGCGAAGAACAATGGCCTTGTCGCCCTGGAGCACTGCGGCGTTATCGGAATAGGCCGATAGGGTGCCGTGTGGCGTCACCGCATGGGTGTGCCGAATCATCTTGAAGAGACTGCGATCACGGGCCTGTCCATCGACGACAAAGTCGGCATTGAAGATCTTATGACGGCAATGCTCTGAATTGGCCTGGGCAAACATTAGGAGCTCGACATCGCTGGGGTCACGGCCCATCTGCGCATAGGCGTGAAGCAGGTAGTCCACTTCGTCTTCGGATAGCGCGAGTCCCATCTCTAGGTTGGCCCGCTCCAGTGCACTGCGCCCATCGGCATGAAGATCAACAAAGGCAGGGGATTTGGCTTTGGGAGGCTCGAGCCAATCCAAAGGCGGTGAACCCGACTCCAGTCCCTGCTCAATCATGCGGTCCACAAACAAAGCGACGATCGCAGAGGGGATCGGCCCCTCGAGCCCGAGGAAATCAATGCAGACGCCGCGCTCGACGCGGACTATCGACTCGAGACCACATGAGTGAAGAATATCGGTGGCCTTGCTCGACCAAGGCGAGCGTGTTCCTCGGCGAGGGAATACCCAGAGGCGGGCCACTCCGGGCCGGGGGGGCTCAAACGCAGTGTCCGTGCAGTCGAGCAGGTCCTCAACGGGGGCCGAGCCCGGGCGGTCTAGAAGGGCCTCATCGGTCGATGAAACCAGGTATGCCCATCGGGCATTGAAGGAGGAGCAGCCGGTGGATTGCGGCTGGATCCGCTTAAGTAGACTGGCCTGGCGAAAGGCGGAGACGGCGGCCGAACCCGGAAAGCAGCGGACAGAGAGCATGCCGCATTATACGATTCGACCCGCCAAGAGCTGGACGCGATCCTTGCAGTGTGCCGCCAGACCGGCATCGTGGGTAACGATCACCAGGGTCACACCGAGTTCCTCCTGCAGGCCAAAGAAGATCTCCATTACGCGAGCGCCGCTGGCGGCGTCCAGGCTTCCAGTTGGCTCATCGGCAAAAAGAATGCTGGGCCGGCTCACGAATGCCCGGGCCAGCGCAACCCGCTGCTGCTCACCACCAGAGAGAGTGGCGGGGAAGTGATTGGCGCGCTCGGCCAGTCCGACCGAGCGGAGCATCTCCAGCCCGCGATCCCTCGCGTCCACCTCGCCCGCGAGTTCCAGAGGAAGGATGGCGTTCTCCAGGGCGGTGAGTTGGGGCAGGAGTTGGAAGGACTGAAAGACAAAGCCGACTCGACTGCGCCGGCGTGCCGCCCGCTCCTCTTCACCAAGGCTGGAGATTTTCTCTGCGTTCCAAGTGACTTGGCCCGAGGTGGGTACGTCCAACCCGGCAAGCAGCCCCAATAATGTGGACTTTCCGCAGCCCGAGGGCCCTAAAATGGCCAGAGACGACTCCGGCGCCACCTCCAGAGAAATGTCTCTCAATATATGCAGTTCTTCATCGCCATCGGACACCGACTTCGACAAGCCCTCGCAGGCCACCGACCACCCCACGCTCCCTTGCCTCGAGGCGCGAATCGACTCAGCCGCCGCCACTTCTTTTAACACTGCCTCTCTCCTATTTGCTCATCAAAAATCGCATGACCCAACCGCTTGGCCCCACCCAACCAGTGACCCACTCAATCGCTGACGCAGTCTATCGGATGTTTCGCCACGCATTGCTCCTGGTTATCGGCATAGTCTGTTTAGCCGCCTCGCCCCCCATTGCGACTGCTCAGGCAAGTGCCGGTTCCAAAGGCACCCTTCTCATTTACGGCGACAGCCTATCGGCCTCTTACGGCATTGATGTTCAGAGGGGCTGGCCCACGCTATTGACTCAATGGCTCACCACCAACGGACCGCGTCTCAGGGTCGTCAACCGAAGCCTCTCCGGAGAGACCACCCACGGCGGGCTCCAGCGAATGAAACGGGCCCTCATTCAAGAGAATCCCAGTCTTGTGATTCTCGCCTTGGGCGCCAATGACGGGCTTCGCGGACTCTCGCTTACCCAGACGGAAGAGAACCTTCGACAGATGATTCGTCTGGCCAAATCACATGGTGCCCGGGTTCTGCTGGTTGGCATTGCCTTGCCCCCCAATTACGGTGAAGACTTCACCAAGCGATTCGCCGCAATCTATCCAAGGCTCTCGAGGGAGTTGGCCGTGCCCCTCGTGCCTTTCATGCTTGAGGGCTTCGCCACCGATTTGAGTTACTTTCAGGCCGACCGGATTCATCCGAATGAGCGTGCACAACCCCTGATACTTGAAACCATTCTTGGGGGGCTGGTGCCCATGTTGCGAGCGGCCCCCTAGTATGCGAGGCGCTCTCGAATGACTGGAAAATTGCGGCTTCGTCGGCGACTGTCGCTATTTTGTTTTCTGGCCCTGGCACTTGGGCCTCTGCCATGCGTAGCACTCGACTTCTCAGACATCGCCAAGGAGGGCGAACTCCGGTTCCTGGTTGAAAACCCAGACCCCAAGGGCTACTGGTACAGCTCCCGCGTGCTTCTCACTGAGGAGTCACTGCGAACGGGTGAAGTCTCCCTGGAGACGTGTCATCACCAACTCGACCCGATTCGCAAAGTGGTCATCGCATTCAACCCACAGCGACTCATCGGTCTATCGGTAACAAGTCATCAGGGAATCGAGGCAATCGAGAGCGAGGCCCACCGCGTGACGCTCAGCAACGTTCAACGCGGCGCCCACATCTGCATCGCACTCACATCGCGGGCGCTCGATCAAATCTCGCCAAGCCAGTGGCGACTTCAGGCGGGGCCCCTCATGCGACGCTACTTCGATGGCTACCTTCCCATGAAGGCCGATCTGAGGGTGTCGTGGCCGCAAAACCTGCTGCGTCTCGAATCGACCAGCCCCGTAAGCCAACCGGGTGTCTCCATTGTTGCCTCAGAGACTGGTGCAGAGATGCTTACCGTTTTTGCCGGCCGCTTCTCGGGCTTCTTCCTTCTGAACCGACCGAACTAGACCTGCCTTACTTTTTGAATTTGTAGTGCTGGTCGTTTAGGTATCGGGAGACATGTTCGATCTCTTCTTCGAACCAGCCCGAACGGGTTCGGTTCGCGCAGAACTCCACCATGGTGCGCAACTCGGAGGCCGACTTCATCTTGCGGAAATCTTCGGAATAGAGTTCTTCGCCTTTGCCGGTTGGCATCATGGAGTTGTGGCAAGAGACGCACTGGCCCTTGTGAAGCGCGGCACCCTTGGCTGGGTCACCCTTTGGGAAAAGAGGCGCAGAGGCTGCTGTTCCGGCCCCAGCGACCAGCCCCGTAAACATAAAAGCCAGAACCCCTCTTCTTAATGCCTTGGCCGGTGCTTTCGGGTTTGCCATAAACGCCTCCTCTGCGATTCCTAGTTGACTGACTATGCCAGCCCGGGATTGCCAGAAACCCCAATCAGACGGGGTGTGTTGATCTTCCGAGGTGCAATGCGCTTTTTGTCCTTGAGCCACGTCTCCACAACATCCCAGACCATCTCTCCCTTGGCGTTCTCGGCCACCGGCGCCCAACCCGCCACCTTGTATGTCTTCTTGGGATCGAGTTGCTTGCCCTTCAAGCGCATGTCTTGGATGCGCTTGCCCATGGCTTCATTCGGGGCACAAGCGTACTCAAGACCACCAACGCGAACCATGTCCCCACCCTGTTGGTAATAGGGATCTGGGTTAAAGAGGTTGTCGCAGACGTCTTCGAGGACCGTCTTGACCATCTCGCCCGTCATCTCGGTGAGCGTGGAGTAAGAATAGGTTGTGGCGGTCTGATCCATCACATGCTCTCGCGTGATGGCCTGTCCTGGCAGCAGCGAGGTGCCCCAACGGAAGCCGGGTGAGAATGCCAAATCGGCTCCCTTGACCTCCATAAGTGCATCGACAATGAGTTGATCAAAGCTGCCATTGAAATTTCCGCGACGATAGAGCAGGCCGTCGGTTATGGCCAGCGTCTCTTCGAGTTTGGCCTTGTAGGGTGCCCGCACCTTGTCAATGAAGGCGGCCATGTCGCGGTCGGCGGGCAACATATTGGCAAATACAGGCAGCAGCTTGTAGCGATAGTCGGTGACTTTGCCGCCCTTCACATCGAAGTCGAGAACGCCAAGAAACTTCGTGTTTGAACCCGCGTTCGTCACCAGGGTGACGCCACCAGCATTCTTCACCTTGATCGGCTCAATGACACCGTCGTGGGTATGCCCCCCCAAGATGGCATCGATGCCGCGCACACGCGAGGCCATCTTCAAGTCGACATCCATGCCGTTGTGAGAGACAACCACCACCACCTTGGCTCCCTTGGCACGGGCCTCGTCAACGACCTTCTGCATGTTGTCGTCTTGAATACCAAAGGTCCAGTCGGGAACCATGTAGCGCGGATTCGCAATGGGGGTGTAGGGGAAGGCCTGGCCAATGACCGCAACGGGGATGCCGTTTTGCTCGCGAATCACATAAGGTTTGAAGACCGGGTCACCAAAGTCGTTGGTCTTGACATTCTGGGCCAAGAACTCAATCTTTCCAGCGAGTTCCTTCTTGACGATCTCCATGACGCGGTCGGCGCCATAGGTGAACTCCCAGTGGGGGCTCATCATGTCCACACCGAGAAGCTTGGTGGCGTCCACCATGTCTTGGCCCTTGGTCCAGAGCGATGTTGCTGAACCCTGCCACGTGTCGCCTCCATCGAGCAGAAAGGCATGCGGGCGGCTTGCGCGCATCATCTTGACCAGGGTGGCCATGTGCGCAAAGCCACCCACCTTGCCATAGGCCTTGGCTGACTTCTCAAAGTCAACATAGCTGAATGCATGTCCCAGTGGGGAGTTAGCAGGAATGCCGTACTTCTTCAAGAGGGACTCACCGACAAGATGAGGCACCTGCCCTTGCATACCCGCCACGCCGAGGTTCACATTGGGCTCTCGGAAATAAACCGGCAGGAGTTGCGCGTGGCAGTCGGTGAAGTGCAAGAAACTCACGTTTCCAAACTTTGGCAGTTCATAGAGCTTGTCGGCCTTCACTGCGGCTGCAGCCGCATCACCAAACCCACCAAACATTCCACTGGCTGCCCCAGCAGCCATGACACCCATAAACTCACGACGATTCAAATCCATGTTTGTATACCTATTGACGAATAAATAAGAACCAAAAAGGGCCCTTCATCGCTGAAGGGCCCCACAAGACGAATCAAAACAAACTTCCGCTATTTGTTGACCGGTGAATTGGGATCCAGGAGCAAGGCCATGAGATCTTTCATCTGGACCTCAGTGAGGATTCCCGCATGTCCAAAGCGCGGCATGTTGGTGCAGGCGTTGTAAGCCTTGGCGTTGTAGAGCTTGCCCCAGGTGTACTTGATTACCGCATCGCCATCACCACGGAGTTTGCCGTACTGATACAGACTGGGGCCGAGTGTTCCGTATGAAATCTCCGCCTTTGAGATCTGGTGGCAGTTATAACAGTTGCCCCCATTGGCCGATCCCGCGCTATCGCTGTAGGTCATTCCACGACCGCCCTGCGCAATGCTTTCCCCGCGCTTCCAATCGCCGATGAACTTTCCGTCGGCGGGAAACTTGATGGTCTTCATGTTCGCGTCCTCAACCCTTTTGCGAACAGAGGCGTCGAGGTCCTTGCCGAACATCTCCGCAGCACTGCAAGCGGCATTGACTTCGTCTTGGTTGAGGCGATCGAGCTTGGCGATGCCTTTCTCCTGGAAAGAGACCTTCACGATGCCTTGTGTCATTTGATCGAGATCAGACATGGCGCCGTACTGACCCGCACAGCCGGCGAGCACCAGTGCGGATGCAACAGCAGTTAGAACAATCTTCTTACTCATATAGAACTCCCCCGCTTATCGTTTGATGGTCGGGGCCAGTGAGGCCACGCCGTTGCCATTGACCCCCATATACATGGAGAGCGCCACCGAGAGTTCGCTGCTGAACTTGAGTTCGGGAAAGCGCTGCTGACGAAAGCAGTCTTCCAATCGCTTGTTCATGGGCCAGAGTTCCCCGTTGCTCACCCGGTAGGCAGGCCACGATGTGTAGGCCGAACCGGCGGGCTCCTTCTTAAGGAGGTTGGGCAAGCCCTGCAGACGAATGCGCTTGTTGTCCTCGGCATGGCAGGTTGCACATGCAAAGTCGTAGGGACCTGCACGGTAGAAGAAGGCGCGCTTGCCAACCTCATAGACGCGCTTTTCTTCGGGATGGTTCTGGGGCACATTGACCGGCATTCCCTTGGATTCCGCGGCAATCCATGTGACCAAGGCCACAATATTCTTGTGGTCGTCTCGGTTATACGTGCTCACCTTGGGCTCAATCCCCTGAATGGTCTTCATACAGTGGGCGAGGCGACCCTCGAGGTCCATGACCTTGCCCGTGTCGGCGAAGTAACGGGGCAATGATACGAATGCGCCCTTCACCACACCGGCCCCAAGGCCCAGATCGCACTTCTCAAGCGAGACTTGATTCGGACCGGCCTTTTTCTTCCACAACTCCTGGCCCTGCATCTCCCAGAGCTCGGCCGGATTGCCATCCGCGATGAGCTCGCGATAACGATCGATGCCCTTCTCTGTTTCCGTCTTCTGAGCCAAGGCGCCCCCCGCCATTAGACCCAAGCCTGCGGCCAGAAACACCGACCGAACGATCTGCTTGCGCATAGTCATCTCCCCTAGATTAATAGAGAGGCGGCAGGAAATACCCGCCCCCTTTCGCTTCAAAACAATACAAACTTAGGCAATGGCGGCTTCGTCTGTGCGAGACTCGCCCTTGTTGTCTTTCCATGTCACGGTGATCTTGTCGCCAGCCTTGGCACCCTTGACCTTGAACTGCAGGTAGGGGTTCTTCGAAACGGCGGGACCCCACTGTGCGGTCATCACTGTCTTGCCATTGAGCGCTGCAGTGACATCTTGGATGAACCAAGCAGGCACCAGTTTTCCATCGCTGGCTTTGCGCTGACCGGTCTCCATCTCATGTGACATGAGGACGCGAACGTCCGCAACATCGCCCTCTACCTTGGCTCGAATACGCATTGGACTTGACATGTTCTATCTCTCCTTCAAAAAGTGTTCTGTGTTGACAGTGACTGGGCTGAATTAGCCGCCGCATCCGCCGAGAGTGACCTTGATTTCTTTCTTGGCCATAAAAAACTTGCCATCGGCCTTGACCAGGGCGTAGACATCGGAGCTCTGTCCCATCTTTACGCGCATGGAGACATCGGCAAGGGCGGCGGGCGTGAACTCATAGAAACCAGCCATCATGGTTGGGTTCTTTTCGACCATTACCGCAACCATCTGCGGATTCTTCAATGATGAAGAGACGCCGACTGGGACCACCGCGCCATTCTCGGCGATGTCAGGCGAGGTAATGGTGATGTCGTTGCTATTGGCTGCATTGCCAATTCCCATTGCCTTGAGCGTGTCGGCAATCGATTTGGTCTCAAACCACTCTTTTTTCCAAGAGGCCATGGCCGGGTTTGCGGCGAAGAAGCCCATGGATGCCAGCGCTGTGTATACAGCAGCACCACCACTGGCTTTTAAAACATCACGACGATTCATGCTCATAACGACTCCTTTCAGTATCGGTTCGGGTCTGCTTCAATCAATTCTTCTTGGGTTTGGATGTGTCCAACCCACGGGTGGGGCCAATCGGGCGGTTCTGCTCAATGAGGTTTCCGTGGCTATCGACTGCGGAGCCGGGCAAGAACGAAGTCACGACCACTTCCTTCTTGCAGTCTTTCATACATGCGGTTCCACGAACATCAGGTTTTCCCTTAACCGTCCAGAGTCCGTGCTCCGTGGTCATGCCGTTTCTGTTGGGCATGCGCTTCTGAACCTCCGCAATATTCTTGTCCGAAAGAACAAAATCAGCCGGGACGATGTCACCGAGATTGAGAATAAAGGCCGTCACGGCGTAGACCTCTTCGGTGGTGAGGGTCTTGGGATTGGTCCACGGCATGGCGCGATTGATGTAATCCCAGAGCGTCGAGACCGTGGCCACTTTCATCAGGGTGGTGCGCTGGGGGAAGTCCTCTCGGGCCAGGTTGGCAACACGCCCGGCCTTGATGTCTGCCGGTGTAGTTCCGCCTGCGATGGGGGTGAAGACGTCGTTGCTCTCACCAAACACACCATGGCATGAGGCGCATTTGGCCTCCCAGACATTCTGCCCCTTCGCCACGGAGCCCGAGCCGGGCGGCAGGCCCTTGAAATCCGGTCTGACATCGATATCCCAGGCTTTGATCTCTGCCGGCGTGGCCGCACGGCCAATGCCATCGAACGCTGCAACAAAGTTGGGCGTTGCCGCAACCGCAATGGCCGCAACCGCAAGAGAAAGCTTAGCTGACTTGAACATTACTCACCTCCCCACTCTCGGCCACACGCCAAGATTGAATCATGTTGTTATGATAAATCGAGCGCGTGCCCCGGACTTCCCGAAGAAGCTGGACCGGGGGTTGGACATAGCCAGTGTCATCAATTGCACGACTCTGGAGAATGGCGGGCTTGCCATCCCAGCTCCAGTCAATGTTGAACCGCGTGAGCGCCTTGGTGAGAACCGGTGTCTCAAGACGGGCAGTGCGCCAATTCTTGCCGCCGTCTGCCGAGACATCCACTCGCGTAATCTTGCCTCGGCCCGACCAGGCCAGTCCGGTGATGTTGTAGAAGCCCTTGTCGAGAAGAAGCTGCCCACCCGAGGGAGAAGTGACCACCGATTTGGCCTCCTGGATGCCGCTGTACTGCCGGTGCATTCCATTGGGCAATAGATCAATGTAGTGGATGGCCTCGTCTTTGGTGGCCCACTTCTGATCACCGACCTCAATTCGGCGCAGCCATTTCACCCAGGAGACACCCTGCACACCCGGAACAACCAGACGCAGTGGGTAACCATTCTCGGGACGCAACATCTCGCCGTTCATGCCGTAGGCCACAATGACATCGTCGAGCGCCATCTCGATGGGAATGGTTCGCGTCATTGAGGAACCGTCGGCGCCCTCGGCAAGAACGAACTTTCCATTTTTCTTGTCGTAACCGCAGTCTTCAAGCAACGCGGAGAGTGGGACGCCCGTGAACTCTGAGCAGGAGACCATTCCGTGGGTGTACTGAACCGTGGGCACAGCAACATTGCCCCACTCCATGGCGGTATTCGCACCACACTCAATGAAGTGAATCCGTGAGACCGATGGCAGTCGCATCAGGTCGTCCATGGTGTAGACCTTGGGGCGCTTGACCATGCCATTGATCATGAACCGATGCTTGGAGGGATCGATGTCCCACCAGCCTTGGTGGTGCCGCTCAAAGTGCAGACCACTGGGGGTGATGATTCCGAAGGTTCCCTGAAGCGGCGTGAATGCAACCGAGGCGGCGGAGACCCGAGTCAGTCCTGGGCTCTCGCGGCGTTGCAGGCCCTTCTCATATTTGGAGGGCACCCCGTAGCCATTGGCTGCAACCGGCATGCCCAGACCGGTGGTGTGCTCCGGGAGATTCAGAATGTTTGGATCGCCCTTGCCAGAGACCGGATTGCTCGCTGCCTTGGCCGCTGCCGCCAGGCCGAGGCCGGCGGTGGCAGCACCTGCAGCCAAGAACTTTCGGCGCATGGTCTCGGGTGACTTGGCATCGTCTTTCGCAAGAAAATTTTCTGGCGCTTTCACAAGACGACCGACCGTTCGCTGTGTATCGCTCACGCGTTGGCTCCTATATTTTTTTGAAGTAAAGAAAATTCATTAATTGGGTATGGCTTATGTGATAGACCCCGCGAGCCGCACACAGACGGAGCGACAAAGCTCGGTGATCATCGGATCGGAAATCTTGTAGTAAACGAAGGTGCCGTCGCGACGGCGATTTAACACGCCGGCCCGATAAAGTAGGCTGAGATGCCGGGACACATTGGGCTGAGGCAGATTGGTAAAGGCCACCACCTCCTGAACCGAGCGTTCTTCGGTGCAGACGGCCTGAATAATTCGCAGTCGGGCTGGCTCGGAGAGAAGCGAGAAATACTGGGCAGCACGCTCGAAAATGAAGGAGACCTCGTCGGCATCGGCGACCTCGCCATCGATAATGCCGGGCCCAGAGGACGCTTTTAAAGTTTTGGGTTCACGCATGGGAGATAAAGGTATGCTTCTAGAAGCATATAGTCAAGAACGAGTGTTGACGCGGTGCACAACCCTACGAGTGGCTGACGATATGAGCAAATTATGTCAAACCCAGTGGCCCATCCCGGCCTAGACAACGCACGAAAATTGCTCGAGAAAGCGAAGCAATCGAAGGGTGCCTTTGTCCTGGGGGCGATGGCCTCCTTGCAGGGATGCCCATGGTGCGATCGCCTGATCGCCGAGCAGCTGCAGCCGCGGCAGCGGGCCAAGACCGGTGTTGCCTTTGACTTCATTGTTCTGGACCTGCGCAGCCAATGGGCGCATGACATGCGTTACCGCGTGGCGCCCACATTTGTCATGGTCGGACGCAAAATGCAGCCCATCACCGAGCCACTGGTCGGTTATGGGTCAAACGACTTTTACTCGGCATACTTAGAAGACGCAATTTCGCAGGCGGCCCGCTACTGGAAAACCCAGACCCCATGAAGAGTGCCATTCAAGACCACCTACAACGGCAGACCCTCCACGAGGAGGTTCATGCCCGACCGCCCATCGCCCTCTGGCCCAACGAACTGATTTACAGCCAGTCATTGCTCGTTGGTGACAGTGACCAACGGCGGGCACTCATGGACTGGGTCAACCGCCTGAGCTTGGCGCTCAAGGCCAATATCCATCCCGTTCACGGGCAATCGGTTCGAATACTCGAGCTCTCGCCAGCGCCCAATCGGCTTCTATTGAAATGGGAACTTCACGGCGAGTTTGTGGCGATTACTGTCTATGCACAGGCAAGCTTCCCCACCGAGCAGACATTCTCCCAATGCCGCGCGGAGACGCTTACGCGCGTATTGGCTCGGCTGGCCGAACTGGGGATCGAGTCACTTAACCCCACCATTGGCGAGCGAATCTCCGCCATCAATATATTGATTCGAAGTGCTCCGCTCACAGAGGATGCTGCAGAGCATGCCCCTCGCTTTGAGAACAACACGGTCATCGGGTCGACCGTCTTGGGCAATCAACGGGCCCAGGTCTGGACAGACTTCCAACTCGATGAGGCGGGCTTCATCAACTTCTTGGTTCACCACCAATCCATGGGGTCACGGCAGGCAGGCCGGGTGGTTCAGCGGCTCATTGACATGGATACCTATCGAATGATGGCCATGCTTGGACTGCCCCGGGCCAAGGGCCTCTCGGAGCCACTTCGGCAGGCAGAGGCAGAGCTGTCTGCGTTGGTGGAGAGGATTAGCCGGTCCACCACCCGCTCTGATTCGCCCGACCTCGTCACCGACGAGAATCTTCTGCGTGATGTCACCGGCATTGCCTCCCGAGTCGAGGAATGGATCAGCACCCATGGCATGCGGTTCACCGCCAGCGAGGCCTACACAGAGCTTGTTCGCCGATCGCTGAGCGAACTCCGCGAGACCACAGTGCCGGGTGTTCAAACCATCGGCGAATTCATGGAGCGCCGCTTCGAGCCCGCCATGCGAACCTGCCGATGGACTCAGCACAGGCTCCAGGCACTGTCTGATCGCGTCTCACGAACCACCCAGATACTCCGCACACGAATAGAGTTTGTGAATGAACGCCAGACCCAAGCACTGCTCGCCAGCATGGACCGTCGGGCGAAATTCCAACTCAAGCTGCAGCAAACCGTCGAGGGCCTCTCTTTGGTTGTGCTGACCTATTACGCCGTGGGGCTGATTGGTTATATGACCAAGGGCCTGGTCTCAATCGGCGTGAACGCCTCCACCGATGTAGTCACAGCGATTTCAGTGCCACTCATTGCCGGCCTGCTGTTTATTGGAATTCGCCGGGCACGCCGATCTGCAGCTCGTGAGGCCCCCTTAAGTCAGCCAACGCCCCGTTAAAAGAGGCCTCCGCGAAGAACAGCGACCGAACCACCACGCAATCAAGCCCAGCCGAGAGCGCCGCCTCAAGCCCATTCGGTGAGTCCTCAATGGCCAGGCACTCTCTGGGAGCCAAGCCCAGTCGTGAAACCGCCAGCTGATAGGCCTCGGAATCCGGTTTTTTCCGGCTGACGTCCTCTCCGCAAATAGCAAGCCCAGGTGCGCGGGCAACCTCCCGAGACAGACACCCCTCCCACAAGGCACCCCAATTAGAGGCGCTTGTGGTGGTCACCACCGCCCATTCCATTCCCACTGCAAGGGCCGACGTAATGAGTGGCACCACGCCGGGTCGTGGCCCGATGCCCCCTGCCGCCAGGCGTTTGGCATAGAGATCATTTTTAAGCCGATGTGCCTGCGCCAGAAGCCGCTGGCCATCAGCAGATTCCGCCCAACCGCCCTGCCCGATTGAGCGCGCATGGTGGTGCATGCGCTCCAAACCACCCGTAACTTTTAGTAGTTGCCCATAGTCTGAGTGCGACCACTCCCAGTCGATGCCCAGTTCACGAAAAGACTCGTTAAAGCACGGCAGGTGCCCATCACCTTCTGTCTCGGCGAGGGTGCCATCCACATCGAAGAGCAGAGCGCGGTAGCGGTTTGGGTCAACCCAAAATCCTGTTGATACGGCCATGTCGCGCCTCAGCGAAGCCGTTGCCACCGCAGAATGCTGACCAGCATCAATGAACCATTGGACGCAGCTCGCCCTTGCTGTAGCGAGTGGCGAGTGCATCGAGGGGAATTGGCCGCAACTTAGAGGCCTGCCCGGCAGACCCGAAGGCCTCGAAGCGGGCCTTGCAGATACCCCGGGCCGCCGCGGTGGCCACCTTAAAGAATGCCCTTGGATCGAACTCATCCGGCTTCTCGGACATGAGTTTTCTCATTGCACCTGTCATCGCCAGCCGAATGTCGGTGTCGATATTGACCTTGCGCACCCCATTGCGAATTCCCTCGACGATCTCCTCGACCGGCACGCCATAGGTCTCTTTGATCTCACCACCATGGGCTCGGATGACCTCGAGCCACTCTTGGGGGACGCTCGATGAACCATGCATAACAAGGTGTGTATTGGGAATTCGGGCGTGAATCTGGCGGATTCTTTCAATTGCCAGAATGTCCCCCGTAGGGGGGCGACTGAATTTGTAAGCGCCGTGGCTCGTCCCAATGGCGATTGCAAGCGCATCAACCCCAGTGGCCTTCACGAACTCTGCCGCCTCATCGGGATCGGTCAGGAGTTGCGAGTGATCAAGCACACCCTCGGCCCCCACCCCGTCCTCCTCGCCGGCGGTGCCCGTCTCCAAGGAGCCGAGGCAGCCGAGTTCGCCCTCGACAGAGACGCCCACAGCGTGGGCCATGTCGACCACGCGAGCAGTGACAGCGACGTTGTAGTCGTAGGAGGCCGGTGTCTTCATGTCTTCCATGAGAGATCCATCCATCATCACGCTGGAAAACCCGCTGCGAATGGAAGCCTGACAGACCGCGGGAGACGAGCCGTGGTCTTGGTGCATACAGACAGGGATGTGCGGGTATTGCTCAATGGCTGCATCGACCAGTCGACGAAGAAATGGCTCGCCCGCATATTTTCGAGCACCGGCCGAAGCCTGAAGAATCACGGGGCTATCGGTCTCGTCGGCTGCCTGCATAATTGCGTGAATCTGCTCCATATTGTTGACATTGAATGCAGGCAGGCCATAGCCATGCTCTGCGGCATGGTCCAAAAGCTGTCGAAGGGCAATAAGCGCCATAGGGTGTCTCCTTGTTGATCTATTGAAAGTGACCCAGAACGGGCCGAAGGTCGTCGATGAGTCGATCGGGCTGTGAGGCCGAGATGGGCTCACCATGGTTGTATCCGTAGGGCACTGCCCAAACTGCGAGGCCGGCATTGCGGGCGGTCTGAACATCAATCTGCGAGTCGCCTACAAAAAGGGCATGCTGCAAGTCGCTGCGAACATCGGCAATCGCCTTAACAACACCTGCGGGGTCGGGCTTCTTGGTTGGAAGGGTGTCCCCCGAAATCACGATATCGAAGGTATGAGAGAGGCCATGGGCACTGAGCACCCGATCGGTGAATCGACTCTCTTTGTTAGTCACAATTCCAATTGCAACATCGGCCCCTTTTAATCCAGCAAGCACCTCGGCCACGTAGGGAAAAAGATGGCTTCGAGTGCCCGCCGTCTCGTGATAGTGGTGAACAAAACGCTCCATCACCGTTGCCCACTCTTCTGCATTTTCTTTACTCGCCCTCGATTTCCATGCCTGTTGCATGAGCCAGCCAGTGCCATGACCGATCCAATCTCGAACCTGCTGTTCTCGAACCTCTGCCAATCCAAAGTCCGCCAAGGTTCGATTCACGGCATCCGAGATCTCGCTCGCCGTATCGATCAGGGTGCCATCGAGATCAAATAACGCCGCAGAACGAATGGACATGGATTAAGAGGCCAGGGCGGAGTTTTGAAGGGCGCGACGCTTGAGATCCATGAGCCGAAGAATCATGGGGGTAAAGATAAGCTGCATCGCAAGGCCCATCTTTCCGCCGGGCACCACAATGGTGTTGGGGCGCGTCATCATCGAGTCATTGAGCATTGAAAGCAGATAAGGGAAATCAATGCCCTTGGGATTCGCGAACCGAATCACTACCATGGACTCATCGGCAGATGGAATGTCGTTTGCAATGAGTGGATTGGAGGTATCAACCGTTGGCACACGTTGAAAGTTCACATGGGTGCGCGAGAATTGCGGCATGATGTGATTGACATAATCAGGCATTCGGCGAAGCATTGTCTCGACCACAGCCTCTCTACTGTAGCCTCGCATCTTCTGATCGCGGTGTAATTTCTGTATCCACTCGAGATTAACAATCGGTACGACCCCAACAAGCAGATCGACATGCTTGGCCACGTCGACTCGTTCGTCGGCGTACCCGCCGTGCAGCCCCTCGTAAAACAGCAAATCGGTATTCGCTGGGATCTCGGCCCAATCAATGAATGTGCCCGGTTCTTGTTTGTAGGGCGCGGCCTCATCGGCATCGTGGAGATATCGACGCACCTGTCCGGTTCCATGTGCGCCATAAGACCGAAAGAGATCCTCTAACTTGTCCAGCAGGTTCGCCTCGGGACCAAAGTGACTCAGGTTTCGATTGCCGGCCGCCTCGGCCTCTTTCAGTGCTGCGCGCATCTCCATGCGGTTGAATCGATGAAAGGAGTCACCCTCGACAATCTGGGCTCGAATGCCTTCACGTCGGAAGATGTGCTTGAAACTACTCATTACAGTGGTGGTTCCAGCGCCGGATGAACCGGTGATGGCAACAACTGGGTGCTTGACTGACATGTCAGTGAACTCCTCTTTTACTCTTGAAACAACGAGCGATCCTTGAACAACGGAGAGCGATACTGTTCGTCCGTGCCAGTATCAAAGGCCTGGTGGTACCGAGCGATTCGATCCACTTCCTCTTTGGAGCCAAGAATCACTGGTACCCTCTGATGAATCGCCTCTGGCGCAATGTCCAGGATTCGCTCACGCCCGGTAATGGCAAGGCCGCCCGCCTGCTCGACAACCATCGCCATTGGATTGGCCTCGTACATCAGCCGCAGACGACCGGGTTTGCTGGGGTCTTTGGTATCGCGGGGATACATAAAAACGCCGCCTCGCATGAGGATCCGGTGGACGTCGGCAACCATGCTTGCGATCCAGCGCATGTTGAAGTCGCGCTCGCGTGGGCCGGTTTTCCCCGCCTGACACTCTTGCACATAACGCTGCACGGGGGGCTCCCAGAAACGAGCGTTACTGGTGTTGATTGCAAACTCGCTTGTCTGCGTCGGAATCTGAATGTCTCGGTGGGTGAGGATAAAGTTGCCCACTTCGCGGTCTAGCGTGAAACCATGCGTGCCCTGACCCACGCTCAACACCAGCATGGTGGATGGGCCGTAAATGGCGTAACCGGCGGCCAACTGCCGAGCGCCAGACTGCAAAAAGTCCTCGGGCTTGACTCGGCGGCCCTTGGGGGCACGAATAATGGAGAAGATTGAACCAACCGAAACGTTGACATCAATGTTGCTCGAGCCGTCCAACGGATCAAAAACAGCCAGATAGCGTCGACCATTCACCTCGCCGGGCGATGGCTCAAAGACCATCGGCTGATCGTTTTCCTCGGATACAAGACCGGCTGTCAGCCCCCCCAACTGAAAGGTGTTGATAAACGCCTGATCGGAGAGCACATCGAGCTTCTTCTGCGTCTCCCCCTGAACGTTGGTTGACTCGAGACTGCCCAGCACACCGGCCAAGGCTCCCTTGCTGGTCATTGAAGAGATTGCCTTCACCGCAGCGGCTATGTCGACCAAGAGTGCGGCCAAATCCCGCTCGTCATCTCCACCACGTAGCTGCTGAATGAGAAACTTCGAGAGGGTGGTGCGCCCGAGGTGCATGTTCTACTCCTTGGCAGCGGAGAAAACACGCGACGCACGAATGTCTTCCTCAGTAATTGTCTTGAGGGCCTCGGCTTGAATCGTTCCGGAGCCCGCCATCGCGGAATCGAACACCCGATTGGCCTGACGAAGTCGAGCTCGATCCAGTGCATTTCGAATCGACCGTGCATTGGCGAAGTGTGGTTGCCCGCGGCGATGGGCGATGTAGTCCACCATCGCCCGCTCGGACTGCGCATCGAACTGGTAATGCATCTGCCCCACCATCGAGTGGGCAATCGCCATTAACTCGTCCGGCTCATAGTCGGGGAAGTCGATGTGGTGGGCAATTCGGGAGCTCATTCCCGGATTGGACTGGAAGAATGTGTCCATGCGGTCTTTGTAGCCGGCAAGAATGACCACCAAGTCATCTCGGTTGTTTTCCATTACCTGCAACATGATCTCGATGGCTTCTTGGCCATAATCGCGCTCGTTCTCAGGTCGATAGAGGTAATAGGCCTCGTCGATAAAGAGAACCCCGCCCATTGCCTTTTTGAGCACCTCCTTGGTTTTGGGTGCCGTGTGACCAATGTACTGGCCCACCAAGTCATCGCGGGTCACGCTCACCACATGGCCCTTGCGAACGTAGCCAAGCCGGTGAAGGATCGCAGCCATCTTCATGGCCACGGTGGTCTTGCCTGTGCCAGGATTGCCGGTAAAGCACATATGCAGCGACGGGGTGCCCGCCTCAAGGCCCACCTTCTGCCGGGCCTTTGAGACCAGCAAGAAGGCGGCAATCTCACGAATCCGTCGCTTGACCGGGAGGAGCCCAACGAGCTCTCGATCGAGCTCCTCAAGCACGTCCTGTATCTGGGCCTCTTTAAGAATGGCCTTAAGGTTGATGGCCTCACTCATGGGTTAATAGCGCTCACCCATTGGCTTGTCGGTCGCATACGAATGCGTCGTGTAGTGAATATGACGACCACCTGCCTCCTGCCTAACAAGGCCGAAGCCCGGTTCTTGGGCGGGCCGCTGAACGATAAAGCTCATACACATCGATTCAACACCCCGAGTGTTGTCGAATGCATTGACCTTGATGTAAACCCCGGAATGGGCCTTTCGGCAGGCATTGACCTCGAACAAGACTGCCGCCCCATCCTTGATCTCGAACATGGGGATTCCCCACATGTTCCAGTAGGTGTTGCGCGGGTGCGGATCGTCTGTCCATTCAACCGACAGGGCCCACCCTCTACCAATTGCATAGTCCACCTGCTTGCGAATCTCCTCGTCGGTGAGGTCCGGCAAAAATGAAAACTGCCCTTGCGTAATTCTCATCATTGACTCCGTATCTGTTTGCGTTCACTAAGCGGCTGCGGTTGCGGTGGCGACATAGTCGGGCGCGTCTGTCGAGGTGTAATTGAATTCAACGCCCTTCCATGTCTCCAGCGCCTTCTCGAGTGGCTTGCACCACTTCGCTGCATCGCGGAGGATTTCTGGCCCCTCGGCATCGATGTCTCGCCCTTCATTGCGGGCCTTGATGATGCATTCGAGTCCCACCCGATTGGCGATTGCCCCGGCCTGAATGCCATCTGGATGGCCAATCGTTCCGCCACCGAATTGGAGAATGCAGTCATCTCCAAAGAGAGAGACGAGTTGGTGCATCTGCCCGACATGAATTCCACCCGAGGCGACCGGCATGACTTTCTTGAGGTCGCACCAATCCTGATCGAAGAAGAGCCCTCGAGAGAGGTCTTGCTTTGTGTATGAGTCTCGACAGACGTTGTAAAAGCCCTGAACCGTTCGAGGATCTCCCTCGAGTTTGCCCACGGCCGTCCCGGTGTGCATATGGTCGACCCCGGCGAGTCGCAGCCATTTGGCAATGACTCGGAAGGAGATACCGTGATTGCGCTGTCGAGTGTATGTGCCATGTCCAGCGCGGTGCAGGTGAAGAATCATGTCGTTCTTTCGGCACCAGTTGCTCATGGACTGAATGCATGTCCAACCAACAATAAGGTCGATCATGACGATGACGCTCCCGAGTTGCTTGGCAAACTCAGCGCGCTCATACATGTCCTCCATGGTGGCGGCTGTCACGTTTAAGTAGTGCCCCTTCACCTCTCCCGTATTGGCCTGTGCCTTATTCACTGCATCCATGCAAAAGAGGAATCGATCCCGCCAGTGCATAAACGGTTGGCTGTTGATGTTCTCGTCATCCTTCGTAAAGTCGAGGCCTCCAGTAAGACCCTCGTAGACCACACGGCCATAGTTCCGCCCAGACAACCCAAGCTTGGGCTTCATCGTTGCACCCAAAACCGGGCGGCCATATTTATCGAGTCGCTCTCGCTCTACGATGATTCCAGTCGAGGGCCCCTTAAAGGTTTTGACGTAGGCCACCGGCACTCGGATGTCCTCCAGTCTTCCCGCCTTTAGAGGCTTGAAGGAGAAGACGTTTCCGATCAGGGAGGCGGTCATGTTGGCGATGGACCCCTCCTCAAAGAGGATGATGTCGTAAGCCACGTAGGCGAAGTACTGCTGCTCTGTGGTCGTACCTGGCCCCGTATTCGGCACCAGATCGACCCGGTACGCCTTGGCCTGATAGCTCTCGTGGGCAGTTAGAAGATCCGTCCAGACCACCGTCCAGGTCGCCGTGGAGGACTCCCCTGCGACTGCTGCTGCGGCCTCCTCGGGGTCGACCCCTTCCTGAGGGGTAATGCGAAACAGGCAAATGACATCGGTGTCTTTTGGCTCGTAATCGGGCCGCCAGTAACCCATCTGCTTGTACTTTAAGACGCCACCCTTGTAGCGCTCCTTCATGTCGGTGATGCGACCCTCCGCTGCCATCTCCAGTCTCCTTTGTCAGATTTCGTTGAAGTGTGGAGACTTTAGAAAGCCTTACAAATAAGATAAAGTCACTTTTCCTTCAAAGACAAATAAGTCTCTCTTACGAATGAAGAACCTCACCCTTCGTCAACTTCGAATCTTCGTCTCCGCAGCCCGGCTCTCCAGTTTTGCCCGTGCCGCGGTGGAAATGCATCTGACAGCGCCCGCAATTTCCATGCAGATGCGGGACCTCGAAGAGGACCTCGGAATTAGCCTTTTCGCCAAGCAGGGGCGCGGCATCTCCTTGACCAGCGCAGGTGAGTACTTCTTGGTCTACGCCCGCCGGGTACTCGCTTCTCTGAGAGAAGCGGAAGACATGATGGGCAAGCTCAAGGGAATGAAGACCGGCATCCTGCTTATCGGACTCGTGAGCACCGCCAAGTACGTTTTGCCTCACCTCTTGGCCGGCTTTCGGCAGGAGCACCCGGGCATCCAGATCAACATTCAGGTTCGCAACCGCGAGCAGCTCGTGGAGCTGCTTCGAAACGGTGAGATTGATATTGCGATTATGGGCAAGCCCCCTCGCGACTTGGATGTGCGGGCCGAGCCATTTGCCGACCACCCCCATGCTTTTATCGCCGCTCCCAACCACCCGCTTGTGGGGAAGGGCAGCCTGCGAATCGATCAACTCGACAGCGAAGAGATTCTTATACGAGAACCCGGTTCCGGTACTCGGGCGGTCATGGAACACTTTTTTGAGACCCACCGCTTTCGGCCGCTTTCGACCATGGAGATGTCCACCAATGAGACCGTGAAACAGGCGGTCATGGCACAACTGGGTGTTTCGCTGGTCTCGCTATTTACCGTTCGGCTCGAACTTGAGCATAGCGCTTTGGCCTTGTTGCCGATTGATGACACACCAATCATGCGATCTTGGCACCTGGTAACCCGAGGCAGTCGGCCCACCTCTTTTGCTGCGGAAGCCTTCCGATACTTCATTCTTGAACAAGGAAGCATCTTGCTTGCCTCCCTGGTGCCTAAGCACGGAATCTATTCTGATAAGCTCGCTCGCAAGGTCAAGACTCTGCCGCAGCGCCGTGAAAGCGGCGAGGAAAAGCCAACCAGGGCCAGGAAGAAAAACCAGTGACGCCCTCTTTGCGTTGGCTCACTAATTTGCGGGCGTAGCCGTTATTGGATCCGTTTAATGGCCTTCAACGCCCGCTGCAGGAGTGGCTTGATATCGGACTCAAGCACCGAACTGTTTAACGAGAGATAACAATGAAAAAGTTAATACCAATTGCCATTGCCGCCATCATGTGCATTCAAGCGCCAGCCTATGCAAACCCCAAGGCTGCGGTCATCGATGAGATGGCTGGCTATCTTGAATTTGTCGATTATGGCGGCGGCGTCATCTTTGCAGAGCAGATTCCCAAGTCCGAGTGCTCGAAGATGACGATCATTGATGCGCGGGATGCCGGCCAGTTTGCAAAGGACCATATAAAATCAACCACGGCCCGGAGGAAAAACCAATGACGCTCTCTTTGCGTTGGCTCACCAATCAACTCGCCGTCTCGCCCCAGATTCAACCCGAGGAGGTTCAAGAAGCCGCCACTGCTGGCTTTCGCAGCATTGTCTGCAACCGACCGGACATGGAAGAGGGCCCCGGACAACCCAGCCAAGACGCGATCATGAAGGCGGCCGAGGCGGCTGGCGTTTGCTTTGCCTACCACCCGGTGACTCCATCGGGCCAGACCCCCGAGCAAGCCCAAAAAATGGGCGAACTGATTAACGCCTTGCCAAAGCCCATTCTAGCGTACTGCCGCTCTGGCAACCGCTGCGTTAGTCTCATTTCATTCGCTGCACAGCTCGGGCATCGCATTCCCGAGTGAGCCTGCTGTTCCCATGGCGCAAGGATCTTGCGCCGAATCACTCCTTTGCTGGCGACATCCTCGCTGGCGCAATTCTCACCATCATGCTCATTCCACAGAGCCTAGCCTACGCCGTGCTCGGGCGCATTCGAGGCACGGAGCACTTTCGTAATATTCATCGACACGAGGTCGAGACCCTCCCCGACACACGGTTTGTGTGCGTGGACGCAAATCTCTTTTTCGGCAACTGGTCTCGAGTCCGTGAGGCCATCGATCAAGCCCTTCAAGCCACCGAGTCTGCGCCTCGTCACCTTGTTTTATGCCTCACGAGCGCGAGCGATATCGATGCTACTGCACTCGAGGGACTCATTGAATTGCAACGCGACCTCGGGGCGAATGGCGTGACCCTGCACCTCTCGGAGATCAAGGGCCCCTTGTCCGACAAACTCGCCGATGCACTCACTGCATTCCCTGTGCATCTTTCTAACCACGCGGCCTTCGAGCAAATTGCGCAAATGAAATCGGGATAATTCTCCCATTCGTATCGGTCTCGAGAGACAATGGGCCATCGAATACAGAGAATGTCTATTAAAAGGAATGTCCATGACCAACAAGCAATCCGCGCACCGTCTTTCCGCCATCGGCGGCATGCAAAAAGTTGGAGCACTCGCAGTGCTCGCCACCCTCCTCGCCTCGCTGTCCATGCCGGTCTTCGCGCGGGACGAGCGCCTCTCCGGCAAGCCCGGGCCCAAGCGCGAGATGAACTGCAATATTGTTGAGCGCAAGAAGAATCCAAATAAGAGCACCACCTGCACCTATAAGTGCCCAGATGGCCAACCCGAGTTTGTTAACGTCGACGAGGGCTTTAGCTGCCCGGCCGTGGCCAACGTAATGAGGAAATAAGAAGCGCTAAGAGGGCAAGAGGCAGAGAGGGGAAGGACCCGATGGCACCCCAACCGCACCTGTTCTCCGTCTCCCTGCCCCTGCGCTCTGAGCCCACAGCCCGATGAATCGAAGCACCTCCCTTTTACTCAATTTCGGGCATGCGCTCGATCATCTGGTGCTACTCGTATTTGCCTCTGCTGTGACCAGCATCGCGGCCGACTTTGGCGTGGGGCGTTGGGAAGACCTCATGCCCTATGCCGCTGGCGCCTTCGTTATGTTCGGAGTGGGGTCCATCCCCGTAGGGCGCCTTGGCGATCTCTGGGGCCGTCGACCCATGATGTTGGTTTTCTTCTTTGGCACAGCCGCCTCGTGTGCCCTGGTGGCCCTCACACAGACACCCCTGCAGTTGGCTGTTGCCCTCTCTGTTCTGGGTGCCTTCGCAGCCATTTATCACCCGGTGGGCATTCCCATGCTTCTCTCATCTGCTGAGCGCCCAGGCATTGTGATCGGTTGGAACAATCTGGCCGGCAACATGGGCATTGCCGTTGCCGCCTTGCTCACGGGGCTGGCGGTGAAATACCTGGGATGGCGGGGCGCTTTCTTACTTCCGGCAGCCCTGTCTTTTGTGCTCGGCTGGCTCTTCTGGATCAAGGCGCCTCTCGAGACCGAAGCGCCCTCAAAGCGCCCAAGGGCAAAGACAACAGTGGACCGCTCTGCCATGGCTCGCGCCCTTGTTGTGATGACAGTCGCGGCCACGTCTGGGTCCCTGCTCTTTAACTTCACCACCAACGGAAATACAGAACTCATGAGGGAGCGGCTTGCCGAGATCACCTCCGACCCCGCCTCTCTTGGCTTCTTGTTGGCCATCATCTACGCTGTGGCCGCCTTCAGCCAAGTCATTGTTGGTTCGCTCATTGACCGAGTTCGTATGAAGCCATTGTTTCTTGGAATTGTGGTCTCGCAGGTTCTCCTTCTCTCGGTCTCGGCCCACGCACACGGCTGGTGGCTATTCTTTCTCGCCTTGGGCTTCATGGCCTCCATCTTTGCGGCCATTCCATTTATTGATGCAGTGGTTGTGCGTTATGTCGACGACCAGATGCGAAGCCGCGTCACCGGCATCCGCATCGCCATTGCCTTTGGAATCAGTGGCATTGCTGTTTACTTGCTTGGGCCCATTGTGAAAGGCGCTGGCTTCGATACCTTGCTAACCGCCATGGCGGGCATCGCCTGCATCACCTTTCTCACCGTTCTCTGGCTCCCCTCCGAATCCCCCCCTCCGCAGTCGTCCTCACAGCCTGGTTAGGTTGTCATGCGTTGGAGCGGCAACCTAATGAGAGAGATCAACGGCGATGGCTTTCGCCGGTGGTACGAGCGACAGCTGATCGGAGGCTTTTCCTTCATTGCGCTGGGTCTGCTTTTAATTGTCGCGGGAGCCGCGTTCCTGGAGGTCTGGCTCGGCCATGAGTCGGCCACGGTGGACCTACTCTCAGCGGGCCTGGCCTTTGTCTCCCTCGGGTCGGGCGGATATTGTTGGGTCAAGGCTGCAGAGACCATTGGCGCCGCGGAGCATCTGGCCCAGCAGGCCGTCTGCGCCTCGTGCAAGGCCTATGGAAGGATCACCTGCCAGTCTGAGCGGCACGAGCGTGGGTCTCTAACGCTGTTTGTTCAATGCATCCGCTGCAACCACCCCTGGAGCCTCACCCTCTAGAAATTTCTATGCAACTTTCTAGACCTCGCTCAATCAAAAAGCGAGGTGTAACCAAATAGAGGCTCTCCAATGTCCGCTGAAACACAAGTTGTCGCATCCATCATCTTTGCCCTGGCAATCCTCCACACCTTCTCCACCAAGTACGTCGAGCGTCTTGCACACCATTTTCCGAGACACCACGGAATGCTGCACTTTTTCGCAGAAGTCGAGTGTGTTTTTGGTATTTGGGCCTTCATCTTGTTTGCGACTCTCATTGGCATGGAGGGTCTCAAGCCCGCCATGGAATACATCGATGGGCGCAATTACACCGAGCCCCTCTTCGTCTTTGCCATCATGGTGGTGGCTGGCAGCCGCCCAGTCCTGTATGCCGCCCAAGCCGTCGTGGCGTTCATCGCGCAGCGTCTCCCCTTCCATAGCTCTTTGGCCACCTACCTGGTCATCATGACTGTCATTCCACTGCTGGGCTCCTTCATTACCGAGCCTGCAGCCATGACTCTTGCCGCCTTCATGCTGCTGAAGATCCTAAAGAGCTCAATGAGTGGCAAGCTTCTATATGCAACCATTGGGGTGCTCTTTGTGAACGTCTCGATTGGAGGCACCCTCACCCACTTCGCAGCCCCGCCCGTGCTCATGGTGGCCGCCACCTGGAATTGGGACACGGCCTTCATGCTCACGAACTTTGGTTGGAAGTCGGCGCTGGCCGTAGCCATCAATGGCGCAGCAGTCAGCTACATCTTCCGAAAGGAATTGGCGGCCGCATCACAAGCCAGTCTTGCATCGGCCGACGATGCCCCAAGCATCCCCGCTGTTCCGGGTTCGTTCATCGCCCTGCATTTACTGCTCATCGCAAGCATCGTTTTCTTCGCCCATCATCCGGCAATTTTCATGGGCATTCTGCTTATTTTTCTGGCAATCGCTGCTGCTTACCCCGAGCACCAAGACCGACTCATTCTTCGAGAAGGACTCCTCGTCGGTTTCTTCCTGGCGGGCTTGGTCATCATCGGCGGCATGCAGGCGTGGTGGCTTCAGCCCCTGCTCACACAGATGTCGCCCTCGGCGGTCTTCTTCGGGGCTGCAGGACTCACCGCCTTTACTGACAACGCCGCGCTCACTTACCTGGGATCGCTCGTACAGGGCCTGAGCGACGAATTCAAGTACGCGCTGGTGGCCGGTGCAGTGGCCGGTGGTGGTCTCACAGTGATTGCCAATGCCCCCAACCCCGCCGGCGCGACACTGCTCAAGGCCCGATTCGAGGGGCAGATGATTCAGCCGATGGGCCTTCTGCTCGGAGCGCTGCTGCCCACCGCGGTGGCCATTGCATGCCTGAAATACTTGTGACTGGTGCCCGGAGCGGGAATCGAACCCGCACGCCTTGCGGCTCGGGATTTTAAGTCCCGTACGTCTACCTATTTCGTCATCCGGGCGGTGAACTCTTGTGAGTTTAACCGCCCGTTTCAATTATCGAAACGATCTACTCACCAATTGAGACCACCAGCTGTGGGTCGAAGTGTGGGTTCTCCCAGCCAAGATCCAGCGGAGTCTTCGCCGCGCTAAGCCCCTGCGCGTAACTCCCCGGATTGGTCAGCACCCGGCACCGCCCCACCTTGTAGTCGAAGCTGTCGTGAACATGGCCATGCACCCATAGGTCGGCCTTTTCTACGAGCGGCGTAAGGTCGGAGATAAAGCCCGCATTGCAGGGGTCATCGGAAAACCGTGGATGAACGCTGCCAGGATGCGGCCCATGGTGGGTCACCACCACCGTGGGCCCGCCAAAGGGTTCTGCCAACTTCGCCTCTAGCCAGGCCCGATCCGCCTCGTGCAGTGAGAGCGCCTTGGATGCAGGAAATCGCTCCATGGGCGATGTCACACCCATGATTTTTCGGTGGTCCGCCAGACGGGCTTCGCATGCTTTCATTGCACGTGGCTTCTGGTCTTCGCCATTGAGACGGTAATCGGTCCACAAGACACAGCCGAGAAAACGGACCCCCTGATAGACCCACTCCGTTCGGTCCATCACGATGATCGCCGTGTCGTGCGACTGCTTCTTGATCGCCGTCAATGTCTGGTCCACGGTGTGCTCATAGAATTCGTGGTTGCCGGGAACATACAAAACTGGGTGCGGCCATTTTTTAAAAAAAGAGATGGCCTTGGTGTCGTTGTGGATGTCGCCGGCCAAGACCAATACGTCGGCCCAAGGGGTGTAGAGCCGATCAATGCGAATGAAGTCGGGGAACTTTCTCTGGACAAACTCCAGGTGCAAATCGGAAGCAACGTGAATTTTCATCTCAACAACGCGAGCCTTTTCACCAACACGTTTTCAAAGATTCCGTCATACCAACCCAACCGCCTCAAAAACCCAAATGACTGAAGCAGTTACACTCACACAGATTTTTCTGACAAATCAATTCGCTAAACCAGAGTATTCAATAACGCAGAGGCATTGGCACCATGAGTGAAACCACCCAATACGTTGCAGCGACTCTCTTCGCAATCGCAATTCTCCACACGTTTCTCGCCGCCAGCGTGGTCAAATTCGGGCATCACTACCCCAAGCACGAGGGCCTATTCCATATTCTGGGTGAAGTTGAGGCGGTTTTTGGGATTTGGTCGATCATTTTGTTTGGGTATCTCATTTACGCAGAGGGCTTTGGCAACGCGGTCGATTACGTTGACAATCGAAATTACACCGAGCCGCTCTTTGTCTTCGTGATCATGGTGGTTGCAGCCAGTCGCCCCATCATGACCGCCGCACGCGGAGTGGTCGAGTTTCTATCTGGCCACCTGCCCATGAACATTACCGTGGCCCGCTTCTTTGTCATTATGGGGGTGGTGCCGCTTCTGGGCTCGCTCATCACCGAGCCCGCAGCCATGACACTGGCCGCCATGATGCTTCTTCGCTTCTTCCACAAAGAGACTAGCCGCTTTTTCAAGTACGCCGTGATCGGCACACTGTTTGTGAACATCTCGATTGGCGGTGCCCTAACCCACTTTGCCGCACCCCCCATCCTCATGGTGGCCTCTACATGGGCCTGGGACACACCCTATGTCTTCAACCACCTGGGTTGGAAGGCCGCCACCGCTGTGTTGATCAATGCCACGCTTCTTACCTTGCTGGTTAAGAAAGAATTGCACGTCACTGGCGCCAAAGAAAAGGCGGATGCAGAAGACGATGATGGGGAAGAGACCCCACGCTCAATGCCCGGATCCGTCATCTTCCTGCACCTGCTGCTCATCGCGGGGGTGGTGCTTTTCGCCCACCATGCACCGGTCTTCATGGGCATCTTCCTAATCTTCTTGGGACTCGCGGCCGCCTATCCACAATTTCATGACCGACTCATCATTCGAGAAGGGCTAATGGTCGGCTTCTTCTTGGCGGGGCTCGTTGTTCTGGGTGGCATGCAGGCTTGGTGGCTTCAGCCGCTCCTCACCAAGATGAGCCCGATCGAAGTCTATTTCGGTGCGACTGCGCTCACGGCAGTGACCGACAACGCCGCCCTGACCTATCTGGCTTCCCTTGTTCAGGGGCTCTCAGAGGAGTTCAAGTACATGGTGGTGGCCGGTGCGCTCACGGGTGGTGGCCTCACCATCATCGCCAACGCACCCAACCCAGCGGGCGCATCGATCCTGAAGAATCGATTCGATGCAAGCAACATCAATCCAGGCTATTTGTTCCTTGCGGCCCTCGGGCCAACCATCATCACCATCATCTGTTTCAAATCACTGCCACTCACCCTCTGGTGATTCCGGGCAGTCGGACTTTTGCAGACGAAGGGTCTACAAGCGCAAGTCCATGGCCACTCCCGACTTGAGTCGGGAGAGGTCATCGAGCGCATGTCGAAGTTCTTCCAGTTCGAAGCGGCTTAAGTCATCGAGTGGCAATTCATTGGGGTTGTCTAAGCCCATGAGTTGGGCACGAAGCCGATAGCGCTGGGCGAGGTCGAATGACCGACGGGCCGCCTGAGATTCACTGAGCTGCAGCTTGCCCAATTCCTGTAGCGCCGCCATGCGACCATCCGTGGACGTCACCGACACACCATTCATGAGAGCAAGAATTCGAATCCAGGCCACCACGGGGGCTGTGCCGTGCTTCTTGATATCCAGGTGCGAAGGAGACAACCACTCGGACTGCAGCTCGCGCTTGCGCAACCACCTTGCAACATAGGTGAATACAACTGGGTTGGGCAGTTCACCCACACGAGCGCGCATGGAATCCTGAGCAAGTTCTCTCAGAAACTGCGGGTGCTGAACCACCTGCTTGGTGACCCACTCGCGTAGCTCGCTGGCCAGCTCTTTGGCCCCATACAAGGCCCGAAAATCTAAGAACGTATGCCCATCAAGCAGGTGCTGGGGGGTGGGTCGTTCGCACCACTGTGAAATCTCTTCTCGCCATCCGGTATCAGAGCGACACCACTTCGCATGCTGGGCCATTACCCCACCCTTGCAGAGTGGGAAGCCCACCCGATCAAGGGCCTCGTTGACATGCTTGGCGAAGTCTTGAAATAAGGGCTGCAAGACCTCGTCGCCCTCGAAGATGATGGCGTTGTCTTGATCGGTGGCGATGGTCTGCTCATCGCGCCCCTCGGAGCCAAGAGCCAACCAGGCCCATGGCACGGTGGGGGGAGACATAATTTTTGAATCGGCCTTGACCAGCTCAATAACCCGCACGGTCATTGCATCGTTGAGGTGACTCATTAGCTTGGCCACCGCAGTGGCCGACAGCCCCTCGCCAATCAGGCGTTGTGCAAGGCGCCGAATATCCAGGCCCACACTGGCGAGTTCCTCGAACTTGACCGCCTTGGCAATCAGGCTCGAGAGGCTGCGCAGGCTCTGCCGCTGATGCGCCATGACATCGCTCTCTGACAACACCCCAATGAGTGTGTCATCGCGCATGACTGGCAAATGGCGAATTCGGTGGGTGGCCATGAGCACCATGGCCTCGATGACCGACTCATTGGCCTCGATGCGAATGGGGTTGGGTGTCATCACCGATTCAATCGGTGAAGCCAAATCCAGAGCCGGCAAGATGATCCGCCGTATAAGGTCGTACCGTGTAAGGATGCCAACTGGGTCCTCATCGGCATTCACCACCACGATCGACCCCACACTAATTTTGTCCATGGCCTCGAGGGCGGCACGAATGGAATCAGTGGCAAGGCAAACCAAGGGTCGCTTGCGCACCAGGTAGCCCACCTGGATCTCAGGTCCGATTAACGACAAATCTTTTTGCAGTGCATCATCCACAGGTTTTCCCTAGGGTCTAAATGACTGGACAACGGTGGTGTCACAGGTTACCTTCTCCCAAATTTTTAATAGGTAGGGGGAGACGTATATTGATTGACCTCGTGGTCATCCTCAAGGGAGTGGTCGAGTTCGCAGCGCTTATGTTGCTCGGCCAGGGAATTGTTTACCTCTTGAGTTTTGGTAAGCACGAAGCCAATGCCGTCTACCGCATGTTTGTGTTGGTGACTAGCCCAGTCGTGAAGGTGGCCCGAGTCATTACCCCCCGCCAGGTGGGCGATCGGCACGTGCCCTTCGTTGGCTTCATGCTGTTGTTCTGGGTTTGGTTTGCACTCACGGTCCTCAAGGTCTCCATGGGCGCCCCGGTTCCCGTCTCGGCGACACCATGAACTTCATCAATTACTACTTTTTCAAGCAGGTTGGCATCTGGGCCGGGATTTTAGGCAAAGATGACATCGCCGCCGAGTACTGGGTGAGGGCATCGTATTTCGAGAGAGCCCCTGCCCGCTCCCTGATTACAGCGGCCAATCACCTCACCCTGGCCAAACGCTTTGCCGACTCCGAAGCGCTTCTGCGTCGCAGCCTCGATCTCGACAACACCCAGGCCCCCGCGTGGTTCAACCTCGGCTTTCTTCTGCAGAAGCGCAATCAGCACGAAGAGGCCATCTCCGCATTCGACCAGGCCATTCGCCACCAAGACAAACTAGACCGCGCCCACTACGGCCGCGCGCTCTCCTTGATGGCGTTGGATCGAAACATCGAGGCCAAGGCCGCCTTGGAGCGCACCGTCGACCTCCAGCCCATGAGCCCCTATGGCTACTACCACCTGGCCCACCTGCAATTCCGCATGGGCGATGAGAAGGCCTACAGGAAAACCACTAGGAAACTCAGCAGCTTCGAGCCCAAGTTGGCGGTGCAGATTCAGAAGGAGACTGGGGTAGATGCGGGTGTACAAGACCCCTTCGACCGCTTGAAATAGCCCAATTCGATTGATGAAACGGCGGGACAAGCCGGTACTTTTAAAAATGGAGGATGTATGCAACTGACGGAACGACACCTCGCCTACTGGCGTGCGCTGCTCAAGAGGACCGGTCTCTTGCTGGCCATTTGGTTTGTGGTGACCTTTGTTGTTGGTTACTACGCCGAAAGCCTGGCATTTGACTTCTTCGGGTGGCCATTTGCCTTCTGGGTGGGCGCTCAGGGCGCGCTAGTGGTCTATGTATTGATTATTGGCTACTACGCGAGGACGATGAACCAGCTTGACAGAGAATTCGGCGTGGCCGAAGCAGAGGAGGACTAAATGGCTACTTTCGATTCTCATAGCCTAGAAGCCAAGTCCCAAAAGGCTTTCACAGCGCAACTTAAAAAGGTCTACGGTTTCTACACTGGTGGCTTTCTTCTCTTCGTCGTTTTGCTCGGAATTGCAGAGCAAATGGGCCTGTCGCGTGCCGGCATTGGATACGTCTTCCTAGGCGCAACGGTCCTGCTCTATGCTGGCATCGGCATTATGAGTCGCACCAACGACGCTGACGAATACTACGTAGCCGGTCGCCGAGTGCCTGCCGTCTTCAACGGCATGGCCACGGGTGCAGACTGGATGTCGGCCGCCTCCTTCATTGGTATGGCCGGTGGTCTCTATCTCCAGGGCTACAGTGGACTGGCCTTCATCATGGGCTGGACGGGTGGCTATGTGCTGGTGGCGCTCTTTCTTGCGCCGTTCCTGCGCAAGTTTGGTCAGTTCACCATTCCAGACTTCCTTGGTGCGCGCTTCGGCGGAACCATGCCAAGGCTCATTGGTGTGGCAATCGCCATTCTCTGCTCCTTCGTCTACGTGGTGGCGCAGATTTACGGTGTGGGCCTCATCACCACCCGCCTCACGGGTGTGAGCTTTGAAATCGGAGTCTTCCTTGGCCTGACCGGCATTCTGGTCTGCTCGTTCTTGGGCGGCATGAAGGCGGTGACCTGGACCCAGGTGGCCCAGTACATCATCCTCATCATTGCTTACATGATTCCTGTGGTCTGGCTGTCGGTGAAACAAACCGGCTTCCCCATTCCTCAGTTGGTCTATGGCCAGCAGCTGGTGAAGGTGACCGAACTTGAGAAGAAGATCAACGCAGACCCCAAGGAATTGGAAGTCCGCCAGATCTTCAAGGACCGTTCCGCTGCCGCAACCGAGAAGCTCAAGGATGTTCCCGCTTCTTTCGCAGCAGATAAAGCCGCCGCTGAAGCCAAAGTCGCTGCCGCCAAGGCTGACCCTGCCGCCCTTGCTGCCGCAGAGGCCGCACTGGCCAAGTTCCCCGCCGATGAAAAGGCCTACACGGCTGCCTTGAACAAGGAAAAGGGAGTGGCTGCACGTGCCAGTCCCCCGCGTCCTCACGCAGCCTTGTACCCGGGCAAAGATCAAGCTGCCAAGGACATCGCTCGTAAGAACTTCCTGGCGCTGATTCTCTGCCTCATGGTTGGAACTGCAGCGCTGCCTCACATCCTGATGCGCTTCTACACCACGCCTTCTGTGCGTGAGGCCCGCAATTCAGTGACCTGGTCGTTGTTCTTCATCTTCCTGCTTTACTTCACCGCGCCTGCATTGGCGGTGCTTGTGAAGTTTGTGATGTACAACGACATCGTGGGCAGTTCCTTTGCGTCTCTGCCTGCCTGGGTGGCGAACTGGGCTGCGGTCGATGCAACCCTGCTCTCCATTTCCGACGTCAATAAAGACGGCATCGTTCAGCTGGCTGAAATCACGATTGGGCAAGACATCGTTGTGCTTGCAACGCCTGAAATTGCCGGATTGCCCTACGTGGTCTCGGGCATGGTGGCTGCGGGTGGCTTGGCTGCGGCGCTCTCTACCGCCGACGGTCTGCTGCTGACTATGGCCAATGCGCTATCGCACGACGTCTACTACAAGACCATCGACCCGAATGCCCCGGTCTCGCGCCGAGTCATGCTCTCGAAGACGATGCTCTTGATCGTGGCCGTTCTGGCAGCCTTAGTCGCACAGCAGGCTCCAGCAGACATCCTGTTCTTGGTTGCTGCAGCGTTCTCTCTGGCAGCGGCAGGATTCTTCCCAGCGCTCGTGCTGGGAATCTTCTGGAAGCGCACGACTGGCATCGCAGCCTCGGTCGGTATGGTCGCTGGAACGTCCATCACGTTCTACTACATGACCCTTACCCAGCCTTGGCTCCGCGAAGTCTTCTACGGGATCGCCCGTAGCGTCCCGACGACTCCTGATCTCTGGTGGGATATTCAGCCCATCTCTGCGGGTCTCTTCGGTATGCCCGTTGGTTTTGCGATCATCATCATCCTGACCCTGCTCACCCCAGCGCCCAGCCGCGAAGTCCAGGACATGGTGTCCGCCGTGCGTTACCCCGACTTGAAGATGGCCTAAGGCCCTCGGGTTCCCCTCTCCTCGGGCCCGCCCGGGGAGAGAGCCCTAGAAAGTCAAAGCCCACCGAAAGGTGGGCTTTTTTTATTGTTGGCCTGCGCTTCTTGCGGATGGGCCCTGGACCCTCCGATTTCCTACATATCCGCCAGTGGCATGAGCGCAGTGGCAGGCATTTCTCCGGTGTGCCCCATCTTGGCAATGAGGTGGTCCAGATGCCCCTCGAGCGACTGAATGGAAGCGATGGGCATTTCCGCCAGCGCCTGCACCAGAACCCCAATCCTCGGTCCTGGCACTTTGCCCAAGAGGTCCTTGGCCTTGGGTGTGGCCACCAATTCGAAGGCACGTGCATCGTCGATGCTGCGGTCTCGAATCACGAATCCCTCTGCCACAAGATTTCGCACTAAGTTGCTGGCCGTGGATTGATGAACCGCCAGCCGATCGGTGAGTTCACCCGGACGGATGCCGGGGTTCTCTTCAATAATGCTCAAGGCCCAGATATGGGACCCGGAGAGGCCGGTGGCCTTCTCTACCTTTCTGTAATGCTCTTTAACTGCCCTGAAAATCACTCGAAACTGCTTGAGCACCCGGACCGCTTGGTCCGGAACGTTGTTGGTCACGATGACCTCCTGAATGAGTAAGGCGAGAAAATAGCACTTTCTGCAGCGGGGGAGAACTTGCCCCAAATCCTAGGTCGGACTAAACTCCAAAAAAAGCGGGGGTGCCCAAATTTGTTGGGCTGAGAGAGTCCCATTGAACCTGATCTGGCTCACACCAGCGTAGGGAAGCTTCAATCAGCCCCTTTTTTCAGAAAGGGGTTTCTTTTTTGGCTCATCCGCGCATTGTCCTCACCATTGCTGGCTCCGACTCGAGCGGTGGCGCGGGTATTCAAGCCGACATCAAGACCATTTCTGCATTGGGTGGCTATGCTGCCAGCGCCATCACCGCCCTGACTGCCCAGAACACCCAGGGGGTTCAGGCCATCGAGCCGGCCAGTCTGGACATCCTCAAAAGCCAAATTGAATCCGTATTCGAGGACCTGCCGGTGGCCGCAGTAAAAATTGGCATGCTCCACAGCCCCGAGGTGGTTCAACTGGTGGCCGACTGCCTTGCCCACTTCCGGCCCAAGCACGTGGTGCTCGACCCAGTGATGATTGCCACGAGTGGCGACGTGCTCGTTCACCCAAGCGCAGTCAAGGCACTGGTTGAGCGCCTCTTTCCTCTGGCCAGCCTAATCACCCCGAATCTGGATGAGGCCGCCCACCTGCTGGGCCGCCCACTCAAGACAATTGCGGACATGGAAATGGCTGGCGATGCCCTAATCGCCAAAGGCGCTCAGGCCGTGCTCATTAAGGGGGGGCATCTGCCGCCGAGCGCCCATGCCGATATCGTGGATCTCCTGGTGGAGCGGTCTGCGGCCGATCCGAGTCACGCATCCACGCAGAGTGCGTCAATCGTCCACCGATTCGAGAAGTCTCGAATCCTCACTCAGAACACCCATGGCACCGGCTGCAGTCTCTCGAGCGCCATTGCCACCCACCTCGCCCATGGCGAGCCCCTGCCCCAGGCAGTGAGGCTCGCCCAAGACTACGTTCACCAAGGCCTGCTGCAAGCCCAGTCTATGCAGCTTGGCAGCGGTTCGGGCCCCATCAACCATTTCTTTCAACCCCGCGCTCTGGTCCTTCAATAGCGCTTACCCAAGGAGCCACCATGGCCAGCAACCCTCAATTTCTCGCAGCCACCGCCCAGGTCGATGAGGCCGCCATTGCCCCGCTGCCCAACAGCCAGAAGGTCTATGTCATCGGCTCGCGGGCCGACATCCGAGTGCCCATGCGAGAGATCACCCAAGACGACACCCCCGTGATGATGGGAGCGGAGAAGAACCCCCCCATCTACGTGTACGACACCAGTGGGCCCTACACCGACCCCACTGTAAAAATTGATATCCGCAGTGGCCTTGCCCCCATTCGGCAGGCATGGATCGATGCGCGCAAAGACACCGAGTTGCTCAGCGGCCCAACCAGCCGATTCGGTCAGGAGCGACTCGCCGACCCCAAACTGGCCCAACTTCGATTCAACCTGCATCGCCAACCGCGGCGCGCAAAGTCGGGGCAGAACGTGAGCCAGATGCACTATGCGAAGAAGGGCATGGTCACGCCCGAGATGGAGTTCATCGCCATTCGCGAGAACCTTCGTCGTCAGGAGTATTTAAAGAGTCTGGAGGCCATGGGCGAGAAGGGCAAGCGCATGATCGAATTGCTCACACGCCAGCACCCTGGCCAGTCGTTTGGCGCAGTCATCCCCAGCGAGATCACCCCGGCATTCGTTCGCGATGAAGTGGCTCGCGGCCGAGCCATCATCCCCAACAACATCAACCACCCCGAGTCCGAGCCCATGATTATTGGGCGCAACTTCCTGGTGAAGATCAACGGCAACATTGGCAACAGTGCGGTGACCAGCAGCATTGCCGAGGAAGTCGACAAGATGACCTGGGGCATTCGGTGGGGGGCCGACACCATCATGGACCTCTCCACCGGCAAACACATCCATGAGACCCGAGAGTGGATTATTCGTAACAGCCCCGTGCCCATTGGCACCGTGCCCATCTACCAGGCGCTCGAGAAGGTCGATGGTAAGGCCGAAGAACTCACGTGGGAACTCTTTCGCGACACCCTCATTGAACAGGCCGAGCAAGGTGTGGACTACTTCACGATCCATGCAGGTGTGCGGCTGGCCTACGTGCCCATGACCGCCAATCGCATGACCGGCATTGTCAGCAGGGGCGGCAGCATCATGGCCAAGTGGTGCCTGGCCCACCACCAAGAGAACTTCCTCTACACCCACTTCGAGGACATCTGCGAAATCATGAAGGCCTACGACGTCGCCTTCAGCCTGGGCGATGGCCTGCGACCCGGCAGCATCTGGGATGCCAACGACGAGGCCCAGCTCGGTGAATTAAAGACCCTGGGCGAACTCACCCAGATTGCGTGGAAACACGATGTCCAGACCATGATTGAGGGGCCGGGCCACGTTCCCATGCAGCTCATCAAAGAGAACATGGACCTCCAACTCGACTGGTGCGACGAGGCACCCTTCTACACCCTGGGGCCACTCACCACCGACATCGCACCCGGCTACGATCACATCACCTCGGCCATTGGCGCCGCACAGATTGGCTGGTACGGCACGGCCATGCTCTGCTATGTAACCCCCAAGGAGCACCTGGGCCTGCCCAATAAAGAGGATGTGAAGGCCGGCATCATCGCGTACAAGATTGCCGCCCACGCCGCCGATCTTGCCAAGGGTCACCCAGGGGCCCAAGTGCGAGACAACGCCCTATCGAAGGCGCGATTTGAGTTTCGCTGGAACGACCAGTTCAATCTCGGACTCGACCCCGACACGGCCAAGGCCTATCACGACGAGACCCTTCCCAAAGAGAGCATGAAGGTGGCGCACTTCTGCTCCATGTGCGGTCCTCACTTCTGCAGCATGAAGATCACCCAAGACGTGAAGGACTACGCCAAGCAGAAGGGCCTTGCCGAAGAAGAGGCACTGCAAAAAGGAATGCAGGAGAAATCCATTGAGTTTGTGAAGACCGGTGCCAAGGTCTACCACCGGCAGTAATCAAGGAGTCCTGACCCAGCCATGAAAATCGGAATCGCCGGTGGCGGTCTGATGGGCCGTCTAATGGCCCACGGATGTTCGCAACTCGGCCACGAGGTGCATGTATTCGAGGCCGGACCGGAGGCACCTGCGGTAATGACCGAGCGTGCTGCTGCGTTTACATCCGCAGGAATGCTCAGCCCCATTGCGGAGATGGAGGCTGGCGGTGAGGCGGTCTACGCCCTGGGCATTGAATCCATGCGGCGATGGCCGCAGATTCATCGGGCCTGCAATCAAGCGTTCGACTTGTGCATCAATGGGAGTCTGATGGTCTGCCACCCGGCAGACCGCGCAAGCGCCGAGCGCATCCTGGCGCATACGCGGCCGAAGTCGTCCGAGCCTCAGCCCACGCCGCTGGCGGCGCAAGAACTCGAGGTACTCGAGCCCTTGCTCAAACCGCGACTCCATGCGTGGATGCTGCCCAATGAAGGGCATCTATTCCCTTCGCAGGCGCTCGAGGCATTAAGGAGATACAGCCCCAACAGCCATTGGGAATTCAACACGCCTGTGTTGGAAGTGGAAGCCGGATGCATCCGCACCGAACGCGGTGCGATGAATTTCGACTGGGTCTTTGACTGCCGTGGTCTGGGTGCGCGCAGCGCTTTATTGCCACTGCGTGGGGTTCGCGGCGAAATCTTCACCCTCATGCCGCCGGCCGGTTGCGTGATTCAGCGGCCCATTCGGCTTATGCACCCGCGGTGGCGGGTCTACATGGTTCCTCGGCCATCGGGCGAGGTCGTGGTGGGCGCAACAGAGATTGAATCAGAAGACCGCTCGCCCACATCGGTGCAGAGCAATCTCGAACTCTTGTCGGCCGCATTCAGCATTGCCCCATCGCTTGCCGAGGCGCGGATTGTATCGAGCGATGTGAACCTGCGGCCGGCCCTGCCCGACAACCTTCCCCAGGTGATGAGTCGGCCTGGTCTCACTGCAATCAATGGCCTCTTTCGCCATGGCTGGTTGCTCGCCCCGGCCCTAATGCATCAAGCACTGGAAGCCATGGGCGCCAAGAGAGAAGAGCATGCCCTCGTCTAATCGAGCCGCGAGCAACGACTGCATCACCGTGGACTTCAATGGCCAGCCCATGAATGCCAGGGCCGGTGAGAGCCTTGCTGAATTCATTGATCGACTCGGCAAAGACCCGAACCAATTGGCCACCGCCGTGAACGCAGAATTTGTACCCCGCGACATGAGAAAAACATTGCTCCTTCAGCAGGGCGATGCCATTATGACTTTCGAGCCGATCACAGGAGGCTAGTGAATATGTCCACCTTCTCTGTGTATGGAGTCTCGCTCTCAAGCCGATTCTTCCTTGGGACTGCGGGATACCCATCACCGGCCATTCTGAAAGAGGCCATTGCGGCCTCTGGCGCAGAGGTCCTCACCATGGGCATCAAACGCCAAGCAGCCAATGTCGCAGCCGCTGGGCACAACCAGTGGTGGTCGCTAATTCGTGAGACCGGGCGCCATATTCTTCCCAACACCGCAGGCTGCCGAACTGCCAAAGAGGCGGTTGCCCTGGCGCAGATGGCGCGAGAATTATTCGAGACCAACTGGATCAAGCTCGAGGTGGTCGGTGACGATTACTCACTGCAGCCCGACTCATTCGAGTTGGTAGCAGCGGCCGAGCAACTGGTAGGGCTTGGATTTAATGTCTTCCCTTACTGCACCGAAGACCTCATCGCGGCGCAACGCCTGGTCGATGCCGGTTGCCAGGTTCTAATGCCCTGGGCCGCCCCTATTGGTTCGGGCCAAGGCATCACCAATCGCAGGGCGCTCGCTCGCATGAGAGAGAAATTCCACAATCTCTTTCTCGTGGTCGATGCAGGAATTGGTGCGCCATCGCATGCAGCCGAGGCCATGGAGATTGGGTTCGACGCCGTGTTGTTGAATTCGGCTGTGGCCCAGTCCCGGGCCCCGGTGGAGATGTCGGCCGCGTTTTCAAAGGTCATTGAAGCGGGCCGCATGGCCCATCTCGCCGGTGTGATTCCCGCGCAGGACTTCGCCACACCCAGCACACCCGTCACGGGACAACCCTTTCTTATTCACAAGGCGGGGTAGAGATTGCGAGTTGCCAAAACCCCTCGTGGCAGCCTAACGCTCGAGGGCGATCGGCTGGTGCTCGACTGGGTTTACGCCAAGGGCGGCATTCAACTTCAATCGCTGGTTCCTGCAGATGCACCGGACCAACTGACTCGCGCCTTTGATCGGAGTCGCGCCCTTGGTTACATCGAGGAGGATGCATCGATTCATGTGGCCCTGTCTCTTACTTCCGGAGAAGGCGATCTCTCGCGGCTGCCACTCGATGCACACCGCAACCACTTTCCCTCGCTTGAAATGCCTGGCCTGCCGCGTCCAATGTCATTTCCCTCGCTGCGCGATGCAAGCCCCGGGGTCTATCCGGTGGTGGATAGTCAAGAGCTCCTCTCCGACCTCATCGATGTGGGGTGTCGCATCATTCAACTGCGCGTGAAGTCGCTTGAGCGCGATGCGCAAGATCGAACGGTGAAGGAAGCGTGTAGGCTCGCGCAGCAGGCCCCCGACTGCCAACTCTTTATTAACGATTACTGGGAACAGGCCATTGAGCATGGTGCCTACGGCGTGCACATTGGTCAGGAAGACCTGCTCACCGCGGACCTTGATCGCCTAAGAGCCGGCGAGGTGCGTCTGGGACTCTCGACCCACAGCTATTGGGAATTCGCAAGGGCACTATGGGTTGCCCCGAGTTACATCGCCTGCGGCCCCATCTTCCCCACTCGTGCCAAAGCAATGAACTGGATTCCGCAGGGCCTTGCGAATCTGCGCTACTGGGCCGCCGTGAGCCCTTTGCCGGTGGTGGCAATTGCCGGTATCCACGCGGGCAATCTGGCCGACGTGGCCTCAACGGGCGCCAGTGCTGCCGCGGTGATACAAGCCATTGTCTCTACTCCCAAGCCTACAGCCGCTTACCAAGCCCTTCAAGACCAGTGGCTTAGCATTCAAGCCCAGCCAGGGAATCCCAGATTGCATCAAAGAGACGGTTCGTCCCCACAGCGCCACCCAACCACAATGGCACGCCCAACGCTGTCCGAAGCCTAAAACTCGGAACACCCTGGACCCCCTGCTCCGGCCAACTTACAGTTTCTCTGGCGACCCCCGCCTCTAGTGCTTGGTCGCTGAAGGCACGTTCGATTTGCTCGGCCGACATTCCCACACTCAGGCTTCCACTCAATGGAGACCGCCTGGGCCCAGGTCGGTTTAGACTGCGCAAGGCGGATCAGGGCACTGCCCAAATGACCGCGACCGATATAGCACCATGGGCATACTAGGTCGGAGACGATGTCAATGGTGAGTTTGCTCATGATGAACTTGGAATCGAGACACCTTGTTATGAAATACCTTGAGGATTTTAAAGAGGGGCAGGTCATTGCGCTGGGCACTTACCCAGTGAGCGAGGAGGCCATCCTTCAATTCGGCAGAGAGTTTGACACGCAGTCTTTTCACACCGACCCAGAGGCCGCAAAGCAGTCGGCGTTTGGTGGTCTGATTGCCAGCGGATGGCACACTGGGTCTATCTGTATGCGACTCGTCTGCGATACCCTCCTCAACCAGAGCGCGTGCAATGGCAGCCCGGGCTTGCGAGACCTGCAGTGGCTCAAACCCGTTCGCCCCGGAGATGTCTTGTCGGGAGAGGTTCGCATTGGCGAGGTGAAGACTTCGACCTCCAAGCCCGACCGCGGCTCCATGTTGCAGCACTGGCTGCTTAAGAATCAAAACAATGAGTCGGTCTTCTCTTGCAATGTGGTGGTCTTGATGATGCGTGGCCCTTCAACGGGACTGGAGGCCTGGCGCAGCCAGGCGCAGAACCTCTGGTTTTCAGATGGTGGATGCACGGGTGGAAAGGCGGAATAACCATGGTGATAGGCTGGATCGTTATTTTTGTGCTTGGCTTCTTGGCGGGCTACGTGGTGGGCCGAAAGACGCGCAAATAAATTCTTAAGTGATTGATTCGCAGATAGTATTTAGAATCATTAAATAATTTTTGCGATGCAACAAAATCTTGGTTAAACTCCAAAGCAATAAAATTTTCATGTTGCCGGAGGCCGTTTATGTCTGCCCCTTTTCTGCCTATTCATGGGATTGAGGTTGACCCCAATCTCTGTGGATTTATTGACCAAGAGGTGCTCCCCGGCACCGGCGTGACCTCGGATCAGTTCTGGGTCGGCTTTGACCAAATCGTTGCCGAGTTCGCGCCTCAGAATGCAGCCCTCCTTGCTGAACGAGACCGCCTGCAGGCCGAGATTGACCAGTGGCATCGCGCCCAGCCTGGCCCCATTCGAGACCCCAAGGCCTATCGGAAATTCCTCACTGACATTGGCTATTTGATTGCCGATCCAGGCCGTGTTCAGGCCTCCACGGCCAATGTCGACGACGAGCTCGCCGTTCAGGCCGGGCCACAACTCGTCGTTCCCATCCTTAATGCCCGCTACACCCTCAACGCCGCCAATGCGCGTTGGGGCAGCCTCTACGATGCCCTCTACGGAACGGACGCCATTGCCGAATCCGATGGTTGTGAGAAGTCCGAGCGCTACAACCCCAAGCGCGGCGCCAGAGTCATGGCCTTTGCCCGTGACTTTCTCGACCAGGCCGCACCTCTGGCGAGTGGCTCCCACAAAGACGCCGTGGGCTATGCCATTGAGGCCGGCCAGTTGGTCGTCAGCCTTCTCGGCGGAAAGAGTGTTGGGCTTCAGAACCCCGACCAACTCATCGGTTACCAGGGCCTGATCCCCGAGCCCCATGCCGTGCTGCTCAAGCACAATGGCCTGCACTTCGAGATTGTGATTGACCATCAATCGCCAATTGGCTCAGTGGACCCAGCCGGCGTGGCCGATGTCATTCTCGAGGCCGCGCTGTCGACCATTCTCGACCTCGAGGATTCAGTGGCCGTGGTCGATACCGAAGACAAGCTGCTCGGCTATCGGAACTTTCTTGGTGTGATTAAGGGCAGTCTCACCGAGCGTGTTCCCAAAAACGGCAAGACCATCGTCCGTGGACTCAATCCGGATCGCCCCTACTCCAAGCCCACGGGTGGGGAACTCACTCTTCCTGGCCGTTCGCTGCTCTTCATCCGCAACATGGGCCTACTTACAAGCCACCCCGCTGTCCGCTATCGCGCCCCCAACGGCCAGTGTGCAGACATCCCCGAGGGCATCCTCGATGCGGTGGTGACAGTGGCCATTGGCATTCACGACCTCAAGGCCGCTGGCCGCCTGCCCTCGGGCGACGCCATTCGCAACAGCCGCAGCGGCAGCATCTATGTCGTCAAGCCCAAGCTTCATGGCCCGAAGGAAGTGGCCTTCAGTGCCGCGCTCTTTGCAAAGATTGAGTCGGTGCTGGGTCTGCCGAATAACACCGTAAAACTTGGTGTTATGGATGAAGAGCGCCGCACGAGCGTTAACCTGAAGGCATGCATTGTAGCGGCCGAGAGCCGCATTGCCTTCATCAATACAGGCTTTCTCGATCGCACTGGCGATGAGATTCACACCTCGATGCTCGCGGGCCCAATGATTCGCAAGGCCAACATGAAGGCCAGCAAGTGGATTGCCGCTTACGAGCGAAGTAATGTGCTGGTGGGCCTGGCCTGCGGGTTGCGCGGCAAGGCCCAGATCGGCAAGGGCATGTGGGCCATGCCAGACCGCATGGCGGCCATGCTCGAGCAGAAGCTGGTTCATCCCAAGGCCGGTGCAAACACCGCTTGGGTTCCAAGCCCAACTGCAGCCACCCTGCATGCCCTGCACTATCACCAAGTGAGCGTCTCATCGATTCAGAAGGAGATGGAGTCGATCGATATGGCCAAGGAGTCCGAGGACTTGCTCGGTAGTCTGCTCGCCGTGCCCGTTGCTGAGAACACCAACTGGTCGGCAGCGGAGAAGCAGCAAGAACTCGACAACAACATTCAAGGCATTCTTGGCTACGTGGTGCGTTGGATCGATCAAGGCGTTGGCTGCTCAAAGGTGCCCGACATCAATGATGTGGGCCTGATGGAAGACCGTGCCACTCTTCGCATTTCGAGCCAGCATGTGGCCAATTGGCTGGTCCATGGAATCGTGAGCGAGGCCGATGTCAAAGCAAGCTTTGAGCGAATGGCCGCCGTTGTCGATGCCCAAAATGGCGCGGACCCCTTCTACACGCCCATGCTTCCCAACTTATCGGGCAGCAAGGCGTTCCAAGCCGCCTGCGATCTGGTCTTCAAGGGAACCGAGCAGCCCAGTGGTTACACCGAGCCACTATTGAATCTCTGGCGCTTGGCGAAGAAGAAACAAGCCAGCTAGGGCGGCTGGCGTTGTAAGCTGTTGATTTATCGGCAGGATTCTTGGTGGAGACGAGGAGGATCGAACTCCCGACCTTCGCATTGCGAACGCGACGCTCTCCCAGCTGAGCTACGTCCCCACAGGCTTTAAACTGATTTTAGTCCATTGGTGGGCTTAGAATCGGTCCTACCACAAGCCTATAACTGGGAGATTCCATGTTGCGCCACCTCGGCCTCTGCGCCCTGTCATCACTTTTCCTACTGACCCCGCTGGCTGCCAAATCAGTCGAGTACGGTGACTCCGAGTTCTCTCCAAGCGTCGGCCAGGCCGGCAAAGACGTGATCTGGGTGCCTACGCCCGATCAGTTGGTGACTGCCATGCTCAACGCAGCCAATGTGACTTCCAAGGACTTGGTTTACGACCTGGGCGCAGGCGATGGAAAGATTGCGATTGCAGCCGCACGGCAGTTCGGTGCGACTGCTGTGGGAATCGAATATGACGAGAAGATGGCCGCCTTGGCCACGCGCAATGCTGCACGTGCCGCCGTTCAGAACAAGGTCACCATCATTCGGGGCGACATCTTCAAAGAAGATTTCTCCAAGGCCTCTGTGGTCACCCTGTATCTTCTGCCAGACCTAAACCTCCGGCTGCGCCCGATCATCCTCAAGATGAAACCGGGCACTCGCGTGGTCTCGCACGCATTCGATATGGCCGAATGGGAGCCAGACCAGCGCATTGAGACCGAATCGGCTAATGGCTACATGTGGATCGTTCCCGCTTCGGTGGCAGGGAGTTGGACGCTCGAGGTGGCTGGCTTTTCGCAGCCCATCGAACTGCAACTCTCGCAGAGCTTTCAAATCGTCAACGGCTCCATGATGCTCGATGGCAAGAAATTAATGATCGATACAGGTCGCATGCGTGGGGATCAATTGCGTTTCTCCGTGAAACGACCCAGCGGCCAGGTGCTGAGCTTTGAGGGACGTATTGCCGGCGGGAAACTCTCCGGTCGCATGCAGCCCATGTCGGACCCGTTGAATGTCTCGGGGAAACTGGTCAAGGCGGCGCGCTGAATTAGCTCACTAGAGCAAAGAAGCACTCTGTCGCCCTAGCGCAGCCATGTCCTCGCTCTCCAAACTCGGCGCCTGCTCGGTGGTTATCGGCATCGTTATCGGTGCCGGCATCTTCAAGACGCCATCGATGGTTGCGGGAATCACCCAAGACCTTGGTTGGTTGATTGCTGTCTGGCTTCTTGGTGCCCTGCTCTCATTCGCTGGCGCTCTATGCTGGGCCGAACTCTCGAGCAGCCATCCCAGCACGGGTGGGGAGTATCACTTTCTGGATAAGGCCTACGGCCCATCACTGGCATTTTTATACGCCTGGGCCAAGACTGTGGTGATCAACCCCGGGGCCATTGCTCTGTTGGGGTTTGTTCTGGGCGACTACCTCAGTGCCATCTACAGCCTGCCTTGGCATTCTTCGGCGGTATGGGCCATGGCCGTCATTCTGCTGCTCACTGCGACCAATCTCGTGGGACTCAAAGCCTCTGCGCAGCTCCAGACAGGTATGTTGGTTGTTGAACTGCTCGTTCTGCTTGCGATTGTTGTTGCCGGCTTCTCGGTGGGCTCGCCCGCCGCCGTTGATTCGGCTACATCGCAAGCCGCTTCGTCTGGGCTCTTTGCGACCTCGCCGCCCCTTGGCCTTCTGGGCTTAGCCATGGTCTTCGTGCTACTGACGTTTGGTGGCTGGGGAGAGTCGGCGTATTTGTCTGCCGAACTCAGAGATGGCCCACGCGCAATCGTGAAGGTGCTCTTATTTAGTCTCTCTGTGATCAGCGGGATTTATATTTTGGTGAACCTTGCCTTGGTCGCGGGGCTGGGCATTGGTGGCCTGGCCAAAAGCAAGGCGCCGGGCGCCGATATCCTGACCATGGCCTTCGGGTCGGGCAATGCCCAATGGGCTGTAGCCATTCTGAGTCTCGCGGTGGGCTTGGCCGCGCTAACCAGCATCAACGCCACCATGATTGTCGGCGCACGCACCACGCATGCACTTGGCAACACCTGGCCCGCATTGCGCTTGCTCTCTCGTTGGAACCCATCGAAGGGCCTGCCCGTTGCAGCCTTGCTGTTTCAGTCTGGCATTGCACTTGCGCTGGTGGCATTCGGTGCCATGCAGAAAGACGGATTCACTGCCATGGTGGAGTTCACAGCACCCGTGTTTTGGGCCTTCCTGTGTCTGGTGGGTGTGAGCCTCTTTGTTCTTCGGCGCAAGGCCCCGGCCCACAACGATGCCTTTCGGGTTCCCCTCTATCCAATCACACCAATTCTCTTTGTGGCCTCGTGTGGCTACCTAACCTATTCGAGTGTTCAGTACGCCATGAGCCAACAGGCGCTCACGGTCTCGGCTTGGCTTATGGTCGTTGGGGTTCTTGTTTTGCTGGCGCTTCGGTTTGGCTCTGGCAATACTGGAGCAACAAGGCCTGCATAAGCGGCTTGGCCATTCCTGATTCCGACTCGATCAGTCGGCGCAGTTCTTCCTCTGGTAGCAGCAGCACGGCCTGCCTCGCATCTGCCAGAGCGGCTGTCTCCAACGCCTCTTGATGTGAGTCGTTCGAGGACTCCGCCGCCAACGGATCGATGCTCGTGCCTTCCTTGCGGGCATGCGCCTCCGTTGCCGTCTCCGGCGCGGTGGGCGCACTGAGCGAGATGGGCTGATCCGTTTCCGCAAGTGCCTTGGGCAAAAAGGCTGGTGATTGACTGCGAAGCTTCGGCAAGGCTGCGTCCAGAGCGGGGCCCGGTGCCACCATGAGCCGAATCAACTGCTCCAGGCTAACGGCCACCTCCGAGGACTGCTTGCGAAGCGAGTGGCTGCGGTCTTGGGCCTTGCGCAAGACCGACTCCAAGGTGAGGCCCATGCCGCGCGACTGCGCATGTTCGTAGATGTTCATCGCGCCGCTCCGAGCCACGCTGGCACAGGAACATCATCACCCAGGATCTTTGAGATGGTGATTCGAAAAGCACCTCGCAGGCTTGGCTTGATTCTCTGGAGCTCGCGAATGGCCGAATCGATGGGAATGAGCTTGGCATTGACCACACCAAGGGACTGAAAGGACTCTTGAAGCGGTTGGTCACAGAGCCCCTCGGCCAGACCAATCACCCCGCCTGGGCCCAACTGTCCCGAGCCCCAGGGTCCTTTGGCGAGCACATCCCCACTGGTGACCACGTAGGCCGCAGCAGGGATGTCATCCGCATGGCCCAGCCACTGGCCTTTTCGGAAGACCACGGTCTGAAAGCCCTCGCTGGTCCAGACCTGATAGAAAAGGCGCTCGGCCGCCGAGAGTTGCCGATCCTCGAAGTAGGCCTCCCGCTCATGCGAGAGGGCGCGAGGACTCAGCCCCTGAAGCAGCGAGCGGTCAATTCTGAATAGTCGGGAAGGTGGCGAGATACCCATAGCTTTAAAGGGATCGGCCTGAGGGCGGGAATCTGAAGTCGGGTTGGGCGTGTTTCGGGGCATCACATCCATTCCCGATAGGCGGCTATATTGGGCTTGAAAATAGCAATCTGACGCCCAAATTAAACGTCTAACGTCGTTCAAATAGGAGATTCAAGATGTTGAGCCTTCGGCCCTCTCATGAGCGTGGATACGCTGATCACGGCTGGCTTCGGTCCTTCCATAGTTTTTCATTTGCCGACTACTACGACCGGCGGCACATGAACTGGGGCAACCTTCGTGTCATCAACGAGGATTGGATTGCCCCGGGCACTGGGTTTGGAACCCACGGCCACCGCGACATGGAAATCTTCACGTATGTGCTCGAGGGCAATTTGGCCCACAAAGACAGCATGGGAAATATTGAGGGACTGCCTCCGGGCGACGTGCAACGCATGAGCGCAGGCACCGGCGTTGAGCACAGCGAGTTCAACCATGCGCCCAACCAGACCACCCATCTTCTGCAGATCTGGATTGAGCCGAAGTTTCGCGGCATCAAACCCAGTTATGAGCAGAAGACGGTCGATGCCTCACTCAAGCGAGGCCGGCTCGCCCTCGTGGCCTCGCCCAGCGGCGAAGGTGAAGGAGTTATTATTAATGCTGACGCAAAAATCTATGCTGGGCTTTTCGACGGCCAGGAATCGGCTCGGCTTGGCATCGAACCCTGGCGAAAGGCCTATGTGCACCTTGTAAAAGGAACGCTAACAGTCAACGGAGAGACGCTTACAACCGGAGATGCGCTGCGAGTTTCAGAAGAGAGTGAACTCGTGCTCGAGGGCGGCAACGATGCCGAGGTGCTGGTGTTTGACTTGAGTCCAGACCGCTGAGCGAATCTCACAGCAACAACTGCCAGAATCCTAAAGGACGAGTATGAACATTTCTCTGCTCAATTTCCAGACTCTCCTGCTTTCTGTAGTCCTTCTCACTGCCTCGATGACGACAGTGGCGAAGTCCCCAACAGATGAGACTCGTGAGTTAGCGAAGTCCATCCCATTGGCAGATCTTCATATGCATGTCTATGGCTACGTTGGGAGCACACCTCCAATTTTTCTGCGTTACATGGAGCAGCAGAATGTTCGCTGGGGCGGTGGAGTCGGCAACTACCAGAGTGAACTTCAGGAGAAGTTAGGCCCCCGGTATATCGCCGCAATCGGCAATGAGGCATGGCATGCCGTCTTCAAGGGCCGTGGAGAGAGTGGGCTTTCAATACTCGATCAATCTGCATTCAATGAGTTGTTCCGAACGGCGGAGCAGTTGTTCAAAGATGGAAAACTTAAGGGATTTGGTGAGATCCACGTCAAGAATAAAAACAAATTTGACCCCAGTTTCGAGCGAAGTATTCCTCTAGACAGCCCCGTCATCAACAAGATGTATGAGTTAGCAAGCCAATACGGGGGATTCGTTCAGATTCACTCAATGGGCGGAATCTTTGGTGGGTATGAGGAGATCTCGGTCATGGCTGAGCGCTATCCCAAGGCGCTCACAATCCTCTCGCATTGCTTGCCGGCCACGCCGCCCCATCTTTTGGGGAGGCTCTTCGAGAAGCACCCGAACGTGGTCTGCGAGATTTCCGCACAAGGTCCAGTGCACGGTCACCTCGACGGAGGCCGCATATTCACCCGCAACGGCCTCCGACCAGAATGGGCAGACGTCATTGAGCGTTATCCGACTCAGTTTCTTGTTGGCACAGATCCCTGCTGTGGGTTTGATCGTCGGTATGGGGAGATGATCGAAGAAATCAGACGAGACTTTCTGCCCTATCTCACCCCTGCCACCCTGCGAAGGGTGGCTTATGAGAATGCAGTGGAACGCTTCAATCTCCCGAGACCTTGACGCCTCCAATGGACATGACTGATCTTGCAGCAAGCAAAGGTCGGGCCGCCTCACTTGCAGAGCATCAGGCCCTGTTTGACGCCATTGCAAAGGGCGACCGTGCACTGGCCGCAAAGGCTGCAACCGCCCATGCAGATCGTGCGCTCGGAAGGCTGGAAAACCCCTAAAAGAGCAGCCCAGGGCATTCGTATACGATACGGAGGCTGAAATAACCAACTTCCGGTAATCCCTCATGACCAAAAACACGATTGTCAAAGCAGACTTAAATGCGCCTGCGATCACAGAAATTCTCGCTAATTTTGTGATCCACCATCCCAGCAAAGGCTGGTCAGAAGCGGTGGATGAACAGGCCCACCGCACCCTTGCAAACTGGATGGGCTGTGCCATTGGCGCCTCACGCCATGAACCCGTTGAAGCTGCCTTACGTGCGGTCATGATGCTTGCGCCTGCGCCTCAGGCCAGCATTTTGGGCCGCAGTGAAAAAGTCGACATTGCAAATGCCGCCTTGATCAATGGCATCAGTTCGCACACCTTTGATTACGATGACACTCATCTGAAAACAATCATCCACCCCGCTGGCCCAGTGGCCTCTGCCTTGCTGGCGCTCTCAGAACTCATCGGCAGCAGCGGCCGCGAGGTGATCGATGCACTCGTGCTTGGCATTGAAGTCAGCTGCCGGGTGGGGAATTGCATTTACCCCGACCATTATGACCGCGGTTGGCATATCACGGGCACCACTGGAATGCTGGGTGCCGCTGCCGCCTGCTCGCGGCTTTTGAAACTCTCGGCTGCACAAACGCAAATGGCCCTGGGCATTGCGGCAAGCCAGCCTGTTGGCCTGCGCGAGCAGTTCGGCACCATGACCAAGCCGCTGCACCCAGGCGCAGCAGCAAAAAACGGCCTTATGGCTGCACTCATGGCCAAGCATGGCTTTACTGCTTCTGCGCGAGCCTTGGAAGCGCCCCGAGGCTTGATTCAAGTGATCTCTGATAAATGCGACTGGAAAGAAATCACTGAAGGCTTGGGTCAACACTGGGAATCAGCCCTGAACACTTACAAGCCCTTTGCCTGCGGTATTGTGATCCATCCCAGCATCGATGGCTGCGTTCAGCTGCGTAACCAGCACAACCTCAAGCCAGAGCAGATCGAAAAGGTTCTACTGAAAGTGCATTCCTTGGTCATTGAACTTACCGGCAAGAAAACCCCAAAAAAAGGCCTGGAAGGAAAGTTCAGCGTGTATCACTCCTGTACTGCCGGACTGATCTATGGCAAGGCAGGCGAGCACGAATATTCCGATGAAGTGGTGCAGGATCCTGTTGTGATTGCCCTGCGTGACAAAGTCGAGGCCGTCATTGATGACAGCATTGATGAGGCCGCTGCTGACATCACCGTGCTGACCAAAGACGGCAAGCAGCACCATATATTGATCGAGCATGCGATTGGGTCGCTTGAGCGGCCGATGAGCAATGAACAGCTCAAGGCGAAGTTTGTGGATCAGGCCGCTGCCGTGATTGGCCAAAGCGCGGCGGAGCAGGCCTGGCAAAAGGCAATGAATTTCGGCAGGTAATCAAGGCACGGCCGCTTAAATGCCCGAAACATCCATTCTGTTGGCGGGCGTGCTTGTCTGCTTTTTAGGCGGCATTCTCGGAGGCCTAAGCGGCGCCGGCACGGGCATTGTGGTGGCTGGATTTTTAACGCCTATCATTGGCGCCAAAGCCGTCATGCCCGCCTTGGCGATCATCATGCTGATCAACAATGGCAGCCGGGTGTTTTATTACCGGCATGCTGTTCAGGGAAAAGCTGCCTTGCTCATGACAGCGCTTGCCTTGCCTGGGACCTGGTTTGGAACACAGCTCTACATGGAGCTGTCTGCGCGCACACTCGAGATCATCTTGGGCGGAGCCATTCTTGCAGTCCTGGTGTTCCGCCTTGCCAGACGAAAAGTGCATGCCCCACCCCAGAGTGAGCCAGTCTCTCAAAAGGTCTACTGGCTAGGCGGTCCGATCTCCCTGCTCTATGGGTTTTTAAACAGCATGGTGCCCGGGTCGGGCGTCATGATCCTGGCGTTTTTTATGGCAATCGGAATGACGGCATCGGCCATGATTTCCACCGACGCGGTGATTTCTCTGGCCCTCAATATGGGTAAGATCATCATGTTTCGCAGCCTTGACGGCCTGCCTGACTCGCTGATCATGATCTCAATTGTCTGTGGCATTGCGAGCGTGCCCGGTGTCTGGTTTGCGAAGTGGCTCTCGACCCGGTTGCGCCAGAGCACCCATCGGTGGATTATCGAGCTGGTGATTGCGTTCAGCGCAATCCACATTCTGTGGAGAGCCTCATAAAGCAACTTGGCCATGCAACACACCGCACTTCAACAGGCCTTTTCCCCCACGGGGGTTTTGCGGGCCTCGATCAATGTGGGCAACCCAATTCTTGCGAAACGAAATTCCCACGGCCAGGCCGAAGGCGTCTCAATTGACTTGGCACAGGCGCTTGCTACATCACTTGGCCTACCGCTCGAGCTCGTCGTGTTTGAATCAGCGGGCGAATCAGTGCAGGCTGTAACTGAAGAGCGCGCTAACGTTGGGTTTTTCGCAATCGATCCGAAACGAGGGCAGGAAATTGCATTTACCGAGCCCTATGTATTAATCGAAGGCTATTATCTGGTGCCTGAGCCCTCGACGATTCGTTGCAATGACGATGTCGATCAGCCCGGTGTGCGAATTGCTGTGGGCAAGGGAAGCGCCTATGACCTGTATCTGCAAAGAACGACTGCGCAGGCCAAGCTTGTGCAGGCTCCGACATCGCCAGCGGTATTTTCTTTTTTTGTTGAACAACAGCTCGAAGTGGCTGCTGGCGTGAAACAACAGCTCGAAAAAGACCTGCCTCGATTCCCTGGCCACAGGCTTTTGCCCGAGCGCTTTATGGTGATTCGCCAGGCCATGGGCGTTCCGAAGACACGCGGACCACAGGCGGCTGCGGCCCTATATGAGTTCGTGGAGCAACAAAAGGCCAGTGGATTTGTGCAGGCGGCGTTGCAGCGCCACGGCATTAGCGGCGCCACCGTTGCGCCTGCCGCAGGCAAAGATTAACGCGGCAACAAACGGTCTAAATGCTTGGCCACCGTTTCTGTAAACGTGGCATATACCGGGTTGGCCACAAAGCCAAGATGCGGCGTCATGAGCACAGTGGGCATGGTGCGAAACGGATGATCCGCCTGTAGTGGCTCGGTATCAAAGACATCCAGGGCTGCCATGGCAGGCCGGCCTTGACGCAGCGCATTGATCAGGTCCGCTTCGTTGATTAATGCCGAGCGCGAGGTGTTGACAATGACAGAGTCGGTGCGCATTGCCGATAACGCGCTTGCATTGATCATATTGCGCGTGCTTGGGGCAAGCACCATATGCAACGACACGACCTTTGACTGGGCCAACAGCTCATTGAGGCTTACATGAATCGCGCCTGCTGCCTGCGCACGCTCAGCCGTCATATTGGGGCTCCACGCCAGGGTTTTCATGCCGAAAGCCTGCGCTACCTTGGCCACACGTGCGCCAATATTGCCCAGGCCGATCAGGCCCATAGTCTCGCCTTCCAAAATGTCGCACAGATTGGGGTAATGCAGATTGGCGCGCCAATCCGACCGCCCATTGCGCATGACTGCAACGCCCGGCTCGAGCCGCTTCAAGGCCCCCAGAATCAAGGCCCAGGTGAGCTCGCAGGTGCTGGCCTTTGATGGCCCAAATTCGGTGTTAAACACGGCAATCCCGCGCGCCTCGCATGCGGCGGTATCGAGCAGGTTGTTGCGCGTGCCGGTGTAGATCACAAACTTCAGATAGGGTGCTGCATCTAATTCCTTTGGCCCAAATGGAGTTCTGTCTCGCATGAGCACCACACCCGTTGCGCCCGATAGCGCCTGGGTGAGCGTTTGCCCACGCAGCGGCTTCGAATTGTAATGAAGCGCTGCGCGCGACTCTAATGCCCGTATCGACTCCGTATTGACGAATGCATTTTCAAAATCATCGAGAAAAAGAATGCTGGGTTTTGCTGAACTCATTTCAAACCTTTAGAATTTGCGGCGGGCGTAGCCAGCTTTTTTTTCAGCTTGCTACTCAAACTTAACCAAACGACATGAACTATTCCATAAATGACACATCCTGATCTTCGTCCCCGTGTTGGCCTCATGTTAGGTGACCCCACTGGAATTGGCCCCGAGGTTGCGCTCAAACTTCTCAATCGGCCCGAAACTCACCAGCAAGCAAGAATCCTGGTAGTGGGTGATCGCCGAATCTTCGACCAGGCCGCACAAGAGCTTGGAATTTCTTTGCGGCTCAAGCTGGTTGACTTGGAAAAACCCTTTGAATGGCCGCAGCCTGGCTCACAGGAAGTGGCCATGATCGATCTGTGCAACATCGACCCGGCCAGTGTCACCCGGGGTGCGCTTGATCCGCAAATGGGATGGCGGGTAGGTGAAACACTCAAGGTCATGACCGACATGGCGCTAAATCATCAGATCGATGCCGTATGCTTTGCGCCGCTTAACAAAGCAGCCATTAACCGTGGCGGCTGGAAATACCTTGATGAACACGCCATGTTTGCCGACTGGAACGCTCACCAAGGCTATTACGGCGAAGTCAATATCATTCCAATGTTCTGCACATTTCGCGTCACCTCTCATGTGAGCCTGCGAAAGGCAGTGGAACTGGTGGTGCCTGAGCGCATTCAAGGCGCTGTCACCCTGGCCCATCAGGTCATGAAAGGCCTTGGCCACCCGGCAGCGCGCATCGGCGTGGCTGCGCTCAACCCCCATGGCGGCGAATCAGGGCTTTTTGGCGATGAAGAGATCACCATCATTCGGCCCACGCTTGACAAGCTTAAAACTGCGGGCCTGCACACGGAAGGCCCCTATCCTTCCGATACGGTGTTTCTGAAGGCAAAGGCAGGCCAGTTAGATGCTGTGGTGATCATGTATCACGACCAGGGCCAGATCGCCACAAAATTGCTTGGCTTTAGCGAAGGCGTAACGCTTACCGGCGGGCTGCACACGATCTACACCACGCCTGCCCATGGCACAGCCTATGACATTGTCGGCCAGAAAAAGGCTGACCCCGGCGCAATGGTCAAAGCTTTTGAGGTGGCCGTTAAGCTTGCGAATCAGCACGGAAAAGCTGCTCCCACTGCTCAAGCACATTAAGGCCAAGCGACTCAGCGTAGTCTTGCGCAGGCATGAGGTGGCTGACCAGCCCCTGAGTGTCGCCTGCAAGAAGCCGCGCCATGTTTGCCTGCAGCGCATGGCCAAAGCTGCCCCGTGCAAGCGCCGGAAAGATTCCAATGGAAATGCCATGGGCTTGCCAACGGTCTGGGCTTAAGGCCATGAGCCTTTCATCAACACTCATGTTCACGAGACACGGGGCTTTCACCTGTTCAGAGACTGCACGAATCTGATCGAGCAGCTCTGGCGTTGACTTGAGTTCAACAAACACCGCCTCGGCCCCTGCTGCAACAAAATCTCGGGCACGATGAATTGCCTCATCAAGGCCATGGGCAGCTGCGCAATCGGTTCGCCCCACAATGATCAATGGCTCTGAGTCAACACGAGCACAACAGGCTGCCTCAATGCGGCGCACCGCCTCATCATGGTCAAGCACCGAGCGCGCGCCCGGCAGCTGTGCGCAACGCTTTGGGGTAGGCTGATCTTCGATATGAATCGCAGCAACACCTGCCGCCTCCAGGGCTCGCACAGCCCGACGAATATTCACGACACTTCCAAAGCCCGCATCGGCATCGGCGATCAAGGGCAGCCGTGAGCACTGGTTCAGGCGTGACAAATGGCCCGCAAGCAATGTGAGATCCACCAGGCCCACATCGGGCTCACCCAGCAGACAAGCGGAAACCGCATTGCCTGAAACATAAGCGGCATCGACCGGATAGCGCTCAATAATGCGCAATCCAAAGCCATCGTAGACCCCAGGGGCAAACACTGCGGCCCCGCGGGCAAGTGCTTCTCGCAGCACGCGCCGCTTCTGGGCTGCCGAAGGCATGGGCGCTTCGTTGCGCAAAGACACTGTGTCGATCATCAATGCCCTAGGCCGAGACAGGCCAGCCCTTGTTCTGATCGAGATAGGCCAACAAGCCGCCTGCCGACACAATCTGCAGCAACACCTGTGAGAGCCCATTGGCCTCTCGTGCAGCCGCACCACTGACTTCGATATCGCCCGTTTGCAGGTTTACAGAAATTGCACTGCCTGCATGAATTCCCGAAATGTCGGCACTTAAAAGCGCCAGGCCATTGTTGATTGAATTTCTAAAAAACGCCCGCGCAAAAGAAGGGGCAATCACTACGGCCACACCCATTTCTCTAAGAATTTGCGCAGCCTGCTCGCGTGAGGAATTGATCCCGAAATCTTTTCCGGCCACCAGCACAATGGGCTGGCCTGCAGCCCGGTGGGCTTTTGCATGAGCCGGAAAAGCAGGATCAAGTTTTTCAAAGGCATGCTCAACCACATGGGCGTTATCCTTGCCTGGAAGATATTTGGTAGAGCAATGAATATCGGTATTCACGTGATCGCCCAAGACCATCGTGATGCCATTGATGAAGGTGCTCATAGCTGGCTCCAGTTCACATGATCAATCTCACGGGGATCGGTAATGACCCCTCGCAGTGCCGATGCCGCCACGGTCGCTGCTGAACCCAGCCATATCTCGGCGCTATCGTTGCCCAAGCGGCCCTTGAAGTTTCGGTTTGCCGACGAGATCACCGTTTCGCGATCGCCCGGCGTGAAATGCCCGGTCACACTGATACAGGTGCCACAGCCCGCAGACTCAAATGACCCGCCTGCCGCGACAATGGCCTCAACCAGGCCCTCTTTTGCGGCCTGCAGATAAATGTCACGCGAAGCAGGTGTGACAATCATGCGAACCCCCGGCGCGAGCTTATGGCCTTTGAGCACTGCGGCTACCTGACGAATGTCTTCCAAGCGTCCATTGGTACAGGTGCCCACGAGTGCAGCATGAATCTTTTGGCCAGCAGCCTCTTTCGCGCTCACGATGTCGTCGACCTCGTGCCGACGCGCCACCTGAGGTGCAAGCGAGGCCACATCGACCGAGAACTCCTTTAAATAAACAGCATCGGGATCGGCCTGCACCGGCTTGGGCTCGCGAGCGCCGTGGGCCTTGAGCCATTCCATTGTTTTTTCATCAGCCTGCAGAATCGTTGCCTTTGCACCGAGTTCCGCAGCGTGATTGCACAGGGTCATGCGGTTATCAATTGACATGGCAGACACTGCAGTGCCCACGTATTCAATCGCTTGGTAGTTGGCGCCTTCTGCGCCAAGCTTGCCCAGCATGTAAAGGGTAATGTCTTTTGCCCAAACGCCGGGCTCCATGCGGCCTTTGAGCTCGATTTTCAGGCTGTGCGGCACCTGAAACCAGAGCTTGCCATAAGCCATCACTGCGGTGAGGTCGGTGCCTTCCACGCCCATGCCCATTGCATTGAATGCGCCATAGGTCACCGAGTGGCTGTCGGTGCCCACCACCAGATCACCCGAGGTGACATGGCCTTTTTCTGGAATAAGCTGATGGCATATGCCCTCGCCAATATCGTAGAGCTGTGCCCCCGACTCTTTTGCAAACTCACGCAGCCTGGCGTGAATCTGCGCAGCCTCTTTGTGAGGCGGCGGTGAATAATGATCGAGCACCAAGGCGGTTTTAGGCGCAAAACGCAACGGCGCCTCGTTGAGCTTGCCCAAGGCCTTCATTGCACCGGGCGCACGGGCATCGGTGAGCATTGCGAAGTCGACATCGGCCACCACAAAATCCCCCGGCTTGCATTGGCGGATTCCTGCGTGTGCCGCGAGAATTTTTTCAACGATGGTTTGGCTCATACCTTTGTCTGCAATATCGGTTTGGTGCTGAATTGCGAGATGCTGGAAAGGAATGAAACAATACCGCCATCGACATCACCCTGCAAATGTAATTTGATAAGAAAGCGTTATCGCAAATGCCTGAAAAAATAAGCCCCAAATCAGCAAAAGAAAAAATCCACAGCCGCATTGAATGCGCACTGCTCGATATTCGCGAACATGGCCAATACGGCGAAGGCCACCCGTTTTTATCCGTGCATTGCCCTTATTCGGACTTTGAGCAGAGCGTTGCGCGGCTGGTTCCCAATGCAAACGTTCCCGTGATCCTCGTGGATGACGCCGATGGCCTTGCTGAAAAAGCTGCCGAGATCATGGCTGCAATGGGCTACACAGCGGTGTTCATCATGGACGGAGGGGCGCCTGCCTGGGAAAACGCAGGGTATACCCTGTACAAGGGCGTGAACCTTCCCAGCAAGACCCTGGGCGAAGTGATTGAGCATCATGAACACCCCAAGGTGATCTCTGCGCAGACTCTGGCGCAATGGAAATCACAGGCAAAGCCAATGCATTTCTTCGACTGTCGCCCGCCCAATGAATACGACAAGATGACTATTCCCGGCGCACGCTGCGTGCCCAATGGTGAGCTTGCCCACCGACTAGGGGGCTTGGTGCAAGATTCGGAAACGCCCATCGTGGTGACCTGCGCGGGAAGAACCCGTAGCCTGATTGGGGCAGCTGGACTTGAACGCTTAGGCCTTCCCAACCCAATCTATGCGGTAGAAAACGGCACACAAGGGTGGGCATTGGCAGGATATTCACTAAGCCATAAAAATGGCCAGCCCGAAATGCCTGCGCTCAACGAGAGCGCCCTTGCCAAGAGCCGCGAGCGGGCCGATGCCTTGATTGCGAAGGAAAACCTGCAATGCATCAGTGTTCAAGAGTTTGAGGGATTGGCCAAAGAAACGAGCCGAACCCTGTATCTCGTTGACTTGCGCAGCATTAGCGAATATCGCAACGGTCATTTGCCGGGGGCAGTGCACTCATGGAGTGGCCAGGTCTCACAGGCCTGCGACCTGATTATCGGTGTGCGTCGTGCACGTATTGTGCTCAGTGATGACACCGGCATGCGGGCAGCGATTGCAGCCATCTGGCTGCGCGCGATTCAGTATGAGGTGTATATCTTGCGAGAAACCAGCGCCTCAGCAATAAAGCCCGACTGGCAAGGCAGTGCGCCCAGGCTTCCCAAAGCGCAGCCGCTGCAAGAGATCTCCGTTGAGACCGCCGCGCAAGCATTACACAGTGGCAAAGCCCAGCTGATCGATGTGCGCAACTCACAAGACTTTCGCAAACGCCATATTCAAGGCGCACGCTGGGCCAGCCGTGCACGGCTGGGTTCGGTGGATCAGACACGGCCTGCCATTTTGCTGGCCGATAACACGCTGACAGCTGCCTATGCTGCTGGTGATTTGCGCAAAGCGGGCGTAGAAGTCATCGGGCAGCTCAGCGGCGGCTTGGTCGCATGGGAAAAATCGGGCTATGCATGTGAGAGCTCGCCCAACAGCCCCCCGGATACAGATTGCATTGACTTTTTATTCTTTGTGCATGACCGACACGATGGCAATCTGGAATCGGCACGGCGTTATCTCGAATGGGAGACCGGGCTCATTGCCCAGCTTGACCAAGACGAACATGCAAGTTTTAGTCTCTCGTAACGCTAGGATTTCCACTTTATTGAAACAAAAAACCCAGCCTTCAAGGGGCTGGGTTTTTCTTTGCTAAGACAAACACCTTAAATCGACAGCAGTGCTGTGAGCTCTCGAATGCTGCCAAGCCTTTCAATGCCACGCACCATCTCCACCACCTGGGCTGTTTTTTTCGAGTCGAACTTTGCAAACTCGCAGTTCTCTCGGAATTTCTCGGCAACTTCTTCGTAGCTCATGGGCGTGGCTGGGCTTCCACGGCCAAAGTCTGCGCAGCCTCGAATAACACGGCCATCGGTGAGCGTGATCGTGATGATGGTGGTCATTTTGTGAAAGCCTGCGGCTTCAGCCTCGGGGTCGACGCCAAAATCGACTTTACAAATCATGGCCTGGACATCGGGGCGCATCACCACTTCATCGGTGAATTCAGACAGGCCTGCGCGGCGCTCCAACAACAGAATCGCCATGCAGAACTCCATCGAGAACTTCGCCTGAAGCTCATTGGTGGGGCGATGATGAATCAGGGCATTGGGCATGTTGTGATTGGTGCCAACCTTCACATTCACAATCTGCTCGGGCTTGATGTCATGCTCTTTAATCAACCGCAGCATCTCGGTCATGCCCGGGTGAGTCAATGAGCCCGAGGGGTGAGGCTTGATCGACACGCCAGGCGAAGCAAATGTCCAAGGCTTGCCGAGCACGCCATCAATGGCTGCGGCATCATAGCCGCCACCTGCTGCGCTGAAAAAGCCACGCGGTGCTTCCAAAATATTAGGCGCAGCTGTCCAGCCGATTTGCGCAAACTCCGCCGCAACAATCCCACTCTCTGAAGAGCGCCCAGCATGAAAGGGCTTGGTCATGGTTCCGAAGTTTTCACGCAGGCCGGCAGACTGGCTGCCTGCAATCGAGAGCGCACGCAACATCGCCTCATGGCTCAAGCCCATGAGCTTGCCCGCCGCACTGGCGCTTGCAAATGTGCCGCAAGTTGCAGTGGAGTGAAACCCGGTTTGATAGTGCCTGGGGTTGATCGCCTCGGAGATCTTGCACTCAACCTCGACCCCGAGCTGATAGGCCAGAAATACATTCGCCCCGGAGGCGTTCAGCGCTTCACCCTTGGCAATTGCCGAGGGCAAGGCCGGCGCGGTGGGGTGCGTGAGCAGGCCATAAACACGATCCTTGGCAACTGCAAGCTGAGTGTCATCGTAATCGTCGGCATGAATGCCCACCCCATTTGCAAAGGCTGCAAAACGGGGCGCTGTCTTGATGTTCGAGCCAAACACGGTGGCCGGTCCGCCCGTAACGCCCAGAGAGTTCAGGTGTTTGCGAACCAGCTCGCCCGACTTTGCCACTGAGCCGGAAATTGCCAGGCCAATGCCATCTAACATCGATTTTTTTCCGAGCTCCATGACATCTTGCGGGATATCGCCGAGCTTGGCATCACAAACAAAACCGGCAACGTAATGGGTGAGGCTGCTTTTTTGTGCTTCTGACATTCAACAACTCCTTCAATTAAAAAACGAATAAACCTGCAGTTAAGAAACCTTTTTCAAAAGTTTGATTTTTTGCTGATGAGTCCCGTCGGGCATGCCTGCGCCTGCCACTTTCTCCATAGACTCCCCGATGTGATCGCGCACGAGCTGCTCTAGCTGTTGCATGAGTAGATCAAAAGTCTGGTCAAATCGATAAAACAAACAAATCCCAACCGGCTCAAACCTGCGGCTGGCCTGAACCCTGCGGATCTGCCCAAGCGCTTCGTGCCGCAAGGCCACAGGCTCGGGAATTAAAGTGACAAAGGGCGAGCCCGCCAAAAGCGCCAGGCTCGACTCAAATGATTTGGTCTCGATCACCGGAACAGGCGGCTCGAGACGCTCGTTTAACAAAAGCCGCTCAAATGACCTGCGCGTTGATGTGGTGTAAGCCGGCAAGATAAACGGGTGCTGGATCAAGGATTCAAGATCAATCGGAGAGCGGATATTTTCATTTCCTGCATCCACCACAAACACCGTCACTTCATCGTATAAGGGCCGGCTGACCAATCCCTCAAAATTGGTGAAATCCGTTAACTGGCCGATCACAGCATCGAGCTTGCCTCGCAGTAAATCCTCGAGCACTTCGCCCGAATGCAGCTCAATGGCATGCAGCTGCATTACGGGTGTTGCATTGGCTGCTTTCTCAATGAAAGACGGAAACAAGGTGTGCATGACGCGGGGAATACAGCCAAGCCGCACAGAACGACGGCTTAAATCCTCGTGCACCTCGAGCGCCTGAAGCTCGCGCAGAATTCTTGCAGCCCGCCCGATCAGGTTTTTCGCCTCTGGCCGGGGCAGACAGCCTGCACGAGAGCGCACGAATAGCTCCATGCCCAAGACTTCCTCGGCCTCGGCTAGCCGCTTGGATATCAAGGGCTGATGTTCATTAAAACGCTGGGCGGCACTGTGGATGGAGCCTGCCTGCGACACCCACACAATCGCCTCAAGATGGCCGCGAGACAGGCGTGCGCTCTGTCGCTTGCCCACAAGATCAAGGCCTACCGAGAGATCGATCTCGATCTCATGGGTTTCTTTGGGAGAAGATTTTTTTTTCACAATGCAAAATTTAAGATATCGATTTTTTATTAGAGGATAAAATATAAGATCTTTTCAATATCTGCAAATCGGCTTAGAGTCAGTCCCGGTGTAAAAAGAAACCAGTGAGGAGACCCAAGCATGTTTAAGATTGAAACCAAAAAAATTGCTGACGCAATCGGGGCCGATGTTCTGAACATCGATATTCGCCAGCCGCTGAGTAGCGAACAGAAGCAGGCCTTGCTCGATGCCTGGGCCGAGTTTCTGGTGTTGCGGTTTCGCGGACAGCCTCTGACCGACCCCCAGCTCATTGCCTTTGCCAAAAACCTGGGCGAGCTCGACCCGCCGGGGCCAAACCCCCAGGGCAAGCCCTACCTGCCCGAGTTTCCTGAACTCAATGTGATCTCAAACATCAAGCAAAACGGACAGTCGATCGGTGGCCTGGGCGATGGCGAAGCCATTTGGCACGCTGACATGACCTATATGAGTTCCGTGCCGATTGGCGCTGTGTTGCACGGCATTGAAGTGCCCGCCGAGGGCGGCAACACCTACTGGTCGAATAACTACATGGCCTTTGCCACCTTGCCCACAGAGCTAAGAAAAGCCATTGAGGGCAAAAAAGCGATTCACGACTCCACTTACAACAGCGCTGGCATTATGCGCATTGGCATGCAGCCGGTGACCGATGTGACAAAAGCCCCCGGGGCACAACATGCCTTGGTGGTGCGTCATCCGCGCAATGGCAAAGAGCTGCTCTTTTTAGGAAGACGCCGCAACAGCTACATTGTGGGCATGCCTGTTGATGAAAGCGAAGCACTGCTCGACGCACTCTGGGCGCACGCCACACAACCAGCCTTCACCATGGTGCAGCAGTGGCAGGCAGGTGACACGATTATTTGGGATAACTTCGCAACCCTGCATCGACGCGACTCTTTTGATCCGAACACTCGACGCCTGATGCACCGCGCCCAGATCAAAGGTTTTGCGCCCGTGCCTGTGCTGATGGCGGCATGATGACGGCCCGCATCAAGAAGGTGGAGGTCTATGGTGTTGAGGTGCCGCTGGTCGGCGCCGGCTTTAAAAACGCCTATATCACCAAGACCAAACAACGCAGCGCAGTGGTGCGCATCACCGATGAACACGGCCAGATTGGGCTGGGCAATATCGACCCATCTCCTGGCTATTCAGTCGAGACGATTGAACAGTCTTTGGAAACTCTTGCGAATGTCTTGGCACCTGCCGCATTGGGCCAAGACCCCGAGAATATCCATGTTCTGACAGCCCATCTCGATGCCCAGATCAGCCAGTTTCTCGATGCCAAGGCCGCCATTGAAATGGCTGCGACCGACCTGGTTGGGAGACGCCATAAGCTCTGCGTCAGCAGCATGCTTGGCGGCAGTGTCGTGACACAGGCACAGTTCAACGCATGGATTGGTATCGTGTCGCCCGAAGAGGCGGCCGCCGAGGCAAAGCGCTGGTACGAGGCGGGCTGGCGATCCACCAAAATCAAGATTGGCGGAGATATTCATGCCGACAAGGAGCGGGTCGCCGCCGTGCGCAAGGCCACAAGCCCCGACTTCAAGATTCGCGTCGATGCTAATGCGGGTTACTCGGTCGAACAGGCAATCGCCTTGGGTGAGATGCTTGAGCCCTATCAGCTAGAGCTGATGGAGCAGCCGGTAGCAGCCGATGACTTTGAAGGCCTCAAGGCCGTCAAAGATGCGGTGAATATTCCCATCATGGCTGATGAGTCAATCACCGACTACGAGGACCTGATTCGGATCATTGCACTACAGGCCGCCGATATCGTGAAGCTCAAGGTCATGAAACAGGGTGGTTTTTTAAGAACCTCGCGCATGATGGCCACAGCCGAAGCAGCCGGGCTTGGCGTGGTGATTGGCCATGGCTTTGGCCTTGGCATCAACACGATGGCGGAGATCCTGTTGGCCAGCACAAGCAAGGCTGTGCTCTCAGGTCTTGAGTGCGTGGGGCCGATTAAAACAACCGACGATATCGTCACGCACAAGCTCGATCTCAGCAAGGGCCAGCTCACTATTCCCCATGGCTATGGCATTGGGGTGGAGCTCGATGAAGAAAAACTGCAACGCTTTCGGTTTTTCGAAAACGTTGCAGTTTAGTGCTGGTTAATTACGACGTACTCGCTGCCTGTTGTTCGCGCAGCTTGCGCTCCTTGGCCTTTTTGAGCCGCACCCGGGCGGTCAGCGCCAAAGATAACAGCATAAAGAAGAAAATAGCGATCGCACCCGGCCGCTCAAAGATGTAGCCGGCATGGCCATCGCTGATCTGCATGGTTTTTAAGGCTTCGTTCTCAACCAAGCCGCCCAACAACATGCCCACCACCACCGCAGCGGGCGGATACTTGTAGCGCGACAAGACCCAGCCCAAAACCGCAAAGAACAAAAGTGTAGCGGGGCCTGCTGCAGAGCCACTCAGAGCGTAGGCGCCGAAGACCGATGAAGTGAGCACCACAGGAATTAGAAAACGCAGCGGCACCTTCACCAAATAGCTCGCGAAGTAAATGAACAAAAAGCCTACTGGAAACAGCAATAAACACTGGCCAACGTTGTTCAGAATGATGGTGTAGGCGACATCTTTGCTTTGATCAATAAAGTTCGGACCACCCACAACATTGTGCAAGGCAAAGGCCGCAAGTAGCACCGCTGTGGCACCACCGCCAGGAATTCCAAGGGCCAACATGGTGGCCATGGAGCCGCCTTCCGAGCTGCTGTTAGCAGATTCCGCAGCGATCACCCCTTCTACGTTTCCCTTGCCAAATGAATCGGGATCTTGGGCGGTTCGCTTTGCCTCAGAGTAGGACATGAGATTGGCCACCGAAGAGCCAACCCCAGGGGTTGCACCAATGAGAATTCCAATAAGTGTGCCGCGACTTAGGCAGACCTTGTGTTTCAAAATGCTAAAAAATCCGCTCATCAGGCGTTTCGCACTCAGCCCTCTGCCTGCGTCGTTTTCAACAATAAATTTGGAGTTGACCAGGCTGAACAAGGTGCTGGCCGCCAACAAGCCCATCAGCGCCGGCACTGGTGAAACACCGTCAAGCAGTTCTGGAATTCCCATGGTGCCGCGCATGTAGCCCGCGGTGTTCATGCCGACCGTGCCGATCAACACGCCCAGAAAGCCTGCAATCAGTCCTCGCAACAGGCTCACCCCTGTGAGAGAGCCCAGCATGAGCAGGCCCCAAACCGCAACTCCCAGCATCTCGAGCGGGCCCATGCGGATCACCACATTGGCCAGCGGCAAGATCAGAAACAGCAGCACGATGTAGGAGACCAAAGCACCGGTGACCGAAGCGCCCAGGGCGGCGCCCAAGGCCTCGTTGTGCAGGCCTTTTCGGGCCATTGGATAGCCATCGAAGGTGGTGGCCACAGCCGAGGTGGTGCCCGGGATATTCATGAGCACCGCGGGCACCGAGCCGCCAAAGCCTGCGCCGGTAAAAATAGACGTAAGAAAAATAATGGCCGGTAAAAACTCCATGTACAAGGTCATGGGCAGAAACAAGGCCATGGCCATGGTGATGGAAATTCCAGGCAAGGCACCAAACACACAGCCGATCAACAGGCCGGGGATCACCCAGATCCAGGCGGTAAATCCGCCGGTGAGTGTTGCAATTGCAGCGCCAAGGGCAGAGAGGTCGATCATTAAATTCGCCTACAGAATCAGGTTGGGCATTTGGAATGGCACCAAGAGCTGATAGCCCTTGACCATGATCACGGTGGTGAGGCCTGCAAAAACAGGCATGACCCACCAGCGGCGCTCGCCGCAAATGAACAGCCCCACCATGCAAAACAGAAATACGCCGAGGTCAAAGCCTATGGTAAACATTGACCAGACCAAGCCCACAAAGGCAAGCATGATGGCGAGAATTTTTCCGAAACCCACACGGTCTAGCTGTTCTGGCTGCAGTTCATCGGGCAGCTTATCCGCACGAATGCACTGCGGAATGACGGCCGCCAAAAGAATCAGCATCAGGATGCACAGAGGCTGAACCAGCAGGGTGTTTTCAGGATGCAAAGAGACCGACCGAAGATCGGCGAGATACCACATGGTCCAAGCGGCGATTGCCAGAACAGTCAGCAGATGTCCCCAGTCAACGCGCACACGCCTAGCGGCAATTACAGACATAAACAAGCTTTCTGATGTGAAAACTCGGGAAGCACGCCAGCGCTTTCCGAGTTTGTAGGTTCAAACAATTACTTCTTGATGAGATCCATGTACTTAAACAAGGTCTCCGAGCCCTTCATGTAAGAGGCCTGAGATTTCTCTGGGCCGTACCAGGAGTTCGGGTAGCTGGACTCACTTGCCACGGCAAGCCACTGTGGATCTTCCATGGCCTTTTTGATGGCATCAACCCAGCGGGCGCGGATCTGCGGGTTGCGCTTGCCCACTTCAGCTGCTAAAACCCAGCCACGCTGCGAGCCCGGCACCCAGTCGATGTTGAGCTTTCTTGCTTTTGCATACTCTTCAATGACAGGCACTTCCTTCCACTCGGGAACCCGCTCGTCAGCGAAGATCATCAGGGGATCAATTCGAGACTTCAAGAACACGAAGCCCTCGGCACCCACCAGACCGACATCCACGGTGCGGCCAAGGATTGCGTTGCGGGTTGGGCCACCGCCTTTGAAGGTCACGATACGGACCTGGCTCGGATTAATCCCCTCTGCACGCAGCAGCAACGTGATGTTGATTAAATCGGCTGAGCCAGGCTGAACACCAATTGACACACTCTTGGGATCTTTCTTCAGGGCTTCGATCACCTGCGACAGGCTCTTCCACTTTGTGTCAAAGGACGTGGCCAGCATGGAGTAATCATTCGACGGAAGGTTCAACATGTCGAAATCTTCGAGCTTGAACTTGGCGTTAGACAGGCCAATATTCGTGGGAATGTAGTTCACCGAGGTCATGGCGATCATGTAGCCATCGGGCGGCTGCTGCAGCATAAACGTATGACCGAGCAGGGCTCCTGAACCACCACGGTTCACCACGGTGATGGGCTGGCCGAACTGCTTTTGCAAGAAAGGAGCAAAGGCCCGTGCGATGCGGTCGTTGAACCCGCCCGGATCAAACGGCACCAGGATCGTGATGGGCCGATTCGGGAAGTTCTGGGCCTGGGCCATGCTCAACGATGAAGCTCCAAGCCCGGTTGCTGCAACTCCGGCAAGCGATGCAAGCCGCACAAGGGTATGTCTTTTCTGGGGTTGTGTCACCATTCTCTCCTTTGGAATACGAAACCGACGAATAGTTTTTCCAGCAAATGTATACGAACGAGACGATACTGCTTGCGGAAGTTTCGTGCCTTAGGGACAATACCAACTCACGCTTTGCACTTCCGTCAAAAGTTTAGATCCAATTACTGCTCCTCGCTGTCATCTCATGATTCCCGATAAGCCAGGAGTGTCCGAGCTCTTTTGGTCATTTTCCAAAATGTCGATGCAGGCATTCGGGGGGGTACTGCCGCTTGCCGAGCGGCTCATCGTGACCGACCGAAAGTGGCTGACCCGAAAAGAGTTTGTGGAAATGCTGGCGGTCTCTCAGGCAATGCCGGGGCCCAACATCATCAACCTGGCGATCATGCTGGGCGATAAATTCCAGGGCTGGCGTGGCGGCTTTTCCGCAATGATGGGCTGCCTCACCTTCCCGATGATCCTGGTGTCATTGCTCACCCTGGCCTTTCAGTCGGTGGCCGATAACCCGATCACCAAGGGCGCACTGCTGGGCATGGGCGCTGTGTCGATTGGCCTGGTGGTGGCGATGGGAATTCGGCTGGCGGCCTCGCAGGGCCATTACCGAATTGGCTGGCTTGCCTTGGCGGGCACGATTGTTGCTGTCGGGTTTGGCGGCCTGTCATTGCCCCAGACCATTTTGATTTTTGGAATACCTGCCATTTTGATTCGGCTGTTTCAGCTGAGATCTCAGGAAAAAAAGATAAAGCCAAATGACACCTGAAATCGGCTGGCCCTTAATTCTGGAAATATTCATCCGGTTTTGTATGCTCTCACTGCTCGCTACGGGCGGGGCATTGGCGCTTGCGCCCACCATGCACAAATACCTGGTTGTTGAAAAAGGCCTGATTAACGACACTCAGTTCATTAGTTCGATTGCGCTGGCCCAGTCTGCGCCCGGGCCCAATGTCCTGTTTGTGACGGTGCTCGGCTGGCAGGTAGCCGGATTTTGGGGCGCTCTGGCCACGACGATGGGCGCGCTCATTCCCTCGGCGCTCTTAGCGATCTATGCCGGCCGCAAAGTGCTTGCAAACTCAGGTTCAGTCTGGATGAAAGCGCTGCGTGAAGGGCTTGCACCCGTGGCGATCGGCCTGACCCTTGCAACAGCAATCGTCTTGCTCAAGCCCTGGGCGGGCGAATGGCGAGTCTGGGCCCTGATGCTATTGAGCACGGCGGTTGCGTATTTCACAAGGCTTGCGCCCCTGTACTCGATTATCGTGGGTGCGATCGTTGGGGGCTTTGGTTTTTTACAATCAGTTCCGGCCTAACTGCCCATGGTCAGGCGGGCCTCGAGCGAGCGCTCGATATGCTGTCTTGCCGCCTCTTCGGCCCCGGACTCATCACCTGCAGCAATCGCTTTCAGGATCAAGGCGTGCTCTTCGTAAGCTGCCTCAGCTCGGCCCTTGACGGAAAAGGTGGTGCCAACAAGCAGCCAGAGTGATTCGCTCAGCTGTTCCGACTGGTCCCGCAGGTAGCGATTGTGGCTGGCCTGCAAAATCCCATCGTGAAATTCCGTATTCAGTTTCGCCATCTCATCGGGCGTGCGGGCGATCTGGCCATTGTCAGGGCGGGTCCTCTCCAACAGATTTTCCAACGAATAGATTTCCGCTTTTGATGCATGCTTGGCGGCAAGCCGTGCGGCTGCCCCTTCCAGAATCTGGCGCATCTCGTAAAGTTCGATCACCTGGGCGCGCTCGAGCCTTCGAATCGCCAAGGTGCGTCCCAAGGAGACTTCCACCAGCCCGCGGCTCACAAGCCGGTTGAGGGCTTCACGCACTGGGGTTCGGCTCATGCCGAGCTCTTCGGCAATCCTGTCTTCAGTGAGCCGGTCGCCTTGACGGAGCTCGCCCGCCTGAATCTGGCGCAAGATTCCCTGGTAAGCCTGGTCTGCATAGGTCATAAGCAGGATCATAACCGGGATTTGACTGTTCGTATTTATTTGTATACAATGGTGCACAATCAAACTACGAGGAGGAGACTCACATGGATTTACAGCTCAAGGGAAAGACCGGCATCGTGACCGGGGCAAGTTCAGGAATCGGCAGGGCCACTGCCAAGGGGCTCGCCGCAGAGGGCGTGCATGTGGCAATCACCGGGCGCCGAGGCGAACATCTTCAAGAAGTGGCCAAGGAAATCGTTGCCGAAGGCGGAAAAGCCCCGGTCATCATCGTGCAAGACGCAATGGCCGAAGACTCGGCAGACAACATTGCACGCCAAGCAATGGAAGGCCTTGGGCGAGTCGACATTCTGGTCAACAACGCAGGCGGATCCAGGCCGTTTAAATTGCACACCGCAGAGGAAACCTGGAACGAGGCCATGACGCTGAACTTCACCCGGCATCGCCAGCTGACGCACAAACTCATTGACCAAATGATGGCCAATGGCTGGGGCCGAGTGATCAACGTGACGGGCAAATCCGAGCCCGATGGCATCAATGGCGCGTTTTGCGCAAAAGCCGCGATTCATTCGTGGGCCAAGGGCCTGTCGAGAGAGGTCGGCAAAAAGGGAGTGACCGTCAACTCGATTCCCCCCGGCCGAATCATGAGCGATCAGATTCTTCGCAACTACACACCTGAATACCGCGCCTGGCAATCTGAGCATGAGATCCCCATGGGCCGTTATGGCGAGCCTGAAGACTTAGCGGCGCTGGCAATCTTTTTGTGTTCGCCACTTGCCCAGTACATTACTGGCACCGTGATTCCGGTTGATGGCGGTCTTCGTCGCTATCAGTTCTGAGCAGCGCAATGATTGATGTCCTTGTGATTGGAGGCGGCAATGCTGCGCTGTGTGCAGCATTGTCGGCCGCGGAGCACGGCGCAAAAAAAATCCTGCTGCTGGAATCCGCGCCAAAAAAAGAGCGCGGTGGCAATAGCATTCACACGCGCAACATTCGTGTCATGCACGATGCACCCATGGGCGAGCTCACCGATGCCTATCCTGAAGATGAGTTCTTCGAGGACCTGCTGCGCGTGACGGCCGGGAAAACCAATGAAGCATTGGCGCGACAGGTGATTCGGCAATCCTCAACATGCCCGCCCTGGATGCAGCGCCACGGCGTTCGTTTCCAGGCATGCCTGGGCGGCACTCTGCATTTGTCGCGAACCAACAATTTCTTTTTGGGCGGAGGCAAGGCCCTAGTCAATGCCTATTACCGCTGCCTCCAATCCCTTGGAATTGATGTGCGCTATGACAGCCCGGTCTGCGAGATCGAGATTGAGCGCGGACGTGTCAATGCTGTCTGGGTTCAATCAAGCCAGGGCCGGAAAGAGCGCATCGCTGCAAAAACGGTGGTGATCGCCTCAGGTGGCTTCGAATCAAACCGTGAATGGCTGCGCGAGGCATGGGGGCCTGCCGCTGATCAATTCCTGATTCGTGGCTGTCGGTTCAATATGGGAGTGCTGCTTAAGGATCTGATTGCAAAAGGTGCCCAGTCAATTGGCGATCCGACACAGGGCCATTGTGTGGCCATTGATGCCAGAGCCCCAGCCTACGATGGCGGGATTGTGACCCGCATCGACTGCGTGTCGCTGGGCATTGTGGTGAACAAACACGCCCAGCGTTTTTACGATGAAGGTGAAGACTTTTGGCCAAAGCGATATGCGATCTGGGGGCGATTGGTTGCACAACAGCCCGATCAGATTGCTTACTCAATCATTGATGCAAAAGCCCAGGGCCGGTTCATGCCGCCCGTATTCCCCGGACAAACCGCTCAAGATATTGGCACTCTCGCTACACAGCTTGGGCTAGACCCACAGGCGCTTATCGCCACTGTTGAGGCCTATAACCAGTCGGTGGTTCCCGGCCAGTTCGACCATGCCGTGCTGGATAATTGCCACACCGAAAACATTACGCCGGCCAAGACCCACTGGGCGCAACGCCTCGATACTCCGCCCTATACTGCCTACCCGCTGCGGCCAGGAATTACCTTTACCTATCTGGGTGTTCGGGTCAATGAACGGGCCCAGGCGCTCTTCGATGACTTCTCTCCGAATTTATTTGCAGCAGGAGAGATCATGGCGGGCAATGTCCTAGGCCAAGGCTATGTCGCCGGTGTGGGCATGACCATCGGCACCGTGTTCGGACGCATCGCTGGCGCACAAGCCGCTCAAACTGCTCTTCTCGCATGACAGCTACCATGACACAGACCATCGCCTTCACACCCCTTGCCACACCCGCCACCGATGAGGCCGCACGCGTGATGGGAATTTGCAACTCCTGTCGTTATTGCGAGGGATTTTGCGCAGTGTTTCCTGCCATGGAACGACGCCTGGCATTCACGCCAAGCTCAATTCACTTTCTGGCAAACCTTTGCCATAACTGCGGCGCCTGTTATCACTCCTGCCAATATGCACCGCCTCATGAATTTGCGCTCGAAGTTCCCAAGGCATTGGGTCGTGTTCGCCAAGAAACCTATGCCCAGTTTGCGACACCCCCCGCACTGGGCAGGCTGTATCAACATCAGGGCCTGGCATTGGTGCTCGCGAGCATTGCAGGCTTCATGATCATCATGATGGCTGCGCTTGTCGTAAACCAGGGCTCGCTCGATAAGCTGCTCTCTGCCGCCAGCACAAAAGACCTGTTTTACGAAATTACGCCACACAATGTCCTGGTCGGCTTGTTTCTTCCTGTCTTCGCATGGTCAGTCTTGGCAATGGCGCGCAGCGGCCAGAAATACTGGCGCAGCCTATCGAACATGGCGGCAGAGCAGCCCCATTTTTCCGCAGAAGCAAGACAGACCTTTGCCGATGTGGCAACACTGCGCTATCTCGATGGGGGCGGCGACGGCTGCACCAGCGAAAGCGATCAGCCAACCAAACGTCGACGGATTTTTCATCAATTGATTTTCTGGGGTTTTATGCTGTGCTTTGCTGCAACCAGCCTTGCTACGGTCTATCACTACCTGCTCGACTGGCCTGCACCCTACCCCATGTTGAGCATGCCCAAACTTTTAGGCACTGTCGGGGGCGTCATGATGGTGATTGGCTGCACGGCGGCACTGGTTCAGCGGCCAAAGCGGCACAGCGCCTTGAAGGTTCCCGAACAGCACACCATGGATGTGGGCTTTGTAGTGGTGCTGCTCTTGATCGCCGCCAGCGGGTTAGTGTCGATGGTGTTGCGCACCACGGCTGCAATGCCCTTGCTGCACCTGTTTCATCTGGCAACGGTGTTGAGTTTCTTTTTACTAATGCCCTATAGCAAGTTTACGCATGGCCTCTACCGCGGCCTGGCCCTGTGGTGGCACAACCGAGAGCAACGCAACCCGTCTCGGCTAAAACTCTCCGATGGCTAGATCTTTGCCGATGCACAAGCGCTAAGCCAGCCCCGCTTGATCATGGCCTGGGCCAGCACCGAAGTAAGCAACAGCACTGCCAGAAGACGAAACAAATGAAACGCCGTCACCAGCGGAGCGCCTAAGCCCAGCACTTTTGCAGTCAGCGCCATCTCAGCAACGCCGCCGGGGGCGGTCGCAACGAGCGCAGACAGCACCGGAATGCCTGCGGCCGAGTTCAGGATCAGGGCAAAGACAAGCGATAACAACAGCATGATGATGGTCATCACCAAGGCGGCAAACAACACTCTCGGCGCCGAAGTGAAAAATTCTTTTGTCATGAACTGGCCGAGATTCCAGCCAATTAAAAGCGAGCCTGCATTGACTGCCGAATGAGGCAGTCGTGTCTCATTGCCCAACACCGCATAGGCCGCTGCCGTAAACAAGGGCACCAGAATCCATGGGCTGGGAAACCGGGTTTTTCGAATCAGCAGCGCAAGGCCAGTGCTCACCACCGCAATTCCAAGCAAGGCTTCCAGCCCGATCTCGGTTGTTTTCATGCTGGCCTTCAAGGCTGAGTCCACCGCGGCCTGGCCAAACAACAGGGCAACAAAGGGCACAACCGTGACGACAAGCATGACCCTCACAGCATGGCTCGTAGCCACGCTCGCGCCATCTGCGCCGCGTCTTTGGGCCTGAAGCGCCATATCGCTGGCTGCCCCAATGGCACAGGCATAGGTGGCGGTGAGCCCATCAACCCGGGCGAGCTTCTGAAAATATCGGGCGCAAAACACCGTAGTGAGCAATGATGCCGCTGCGCCAGCTGCCATCCAGCCCGCATAACCAATGAGCTGCGCAATCGCAGCCTGTGTGAAGTACAGCCCCAAGGCGATGCCAATCGTCATCTGACCTGCTTTTCTCCCAAAGGATGGCTGGCGACCGCCCCAGCCAAGAAAAGTGAGCAGTCCAACACCAAACATGGGGCCTAAAAGCCATGGCAGCGGCATGCCGATAAGCTGCGCCAGAGAGCCACAGGCCACCGCCCAAAGGGCCGTGGCCAGTAGACGAAAAAACTGAGCCATCAGAGATAAAGTGCGCGCCAGGGCCTAGGCAAGCAGTTATGTAATGACCCACCGGTTTTTGCACAGGTCAGGCTGCTAATTTCCATGATTGATAGGTTTGTGCCGGTGTTTTCATGCCCAAGGCTTGATGAGGCCGGCGTTGGTTGTAAAACCCAATCCAGTCACTGATGACTCGATTGGCATGCTGCAGGGTCTCAAACCGCTGACGATGAACACCGTCGTTTGAGCACATTCGACTGTAGGGGTGCGCTAGGTACCATCAAGCGAATTAGGGGGGTACCCCCGGGGTGGGGGTCGCCCCAGGCACTCAGTGTCACGCCGCAAAGAATTCGTAATCTCACTTGGCCTCACTGTCTAGAGCAAAACCACTTAGTAAGGAAAGTAGCAGGAGACGAATAAAGTTTATGAGGATCTCTCTGACAGCAAATCATTACTTTCAGCGGAAATTAGATAACCGAAGTAGCGGAGATTGATGTTTCAAAAAGACGAGGATACTCACCCCCACCGTCATCAGATGCACTCAAGATTACCAAGACTGTTCCGCTTTTAAAGTCAGCATAGATGGATTGACCAAGAGCACCTCCGAAGCGTAACCATGATCCATTATCGGTTGGGTGATGAAAAAAGAACTTATATCCACCTCCATATCCAGAGATGCGGCCTTTACGTAAATAGCCCTCTGTTGGTAGAAACGTTCGACACTGATCAAACCATGTCTGCTTGATGACTTGCTTGCCCAGAATATTACCCTGCTGAGCAACTAACAGTGCCAAACGACCCCAATCTCGAAGTGTTGCTAAGAAACTCGCTCCGACATCCTCTACTCCTTTTGAGTCTGTCAACCACACAGCATCTGATTCGGCCCCAATTGGCGCCCAGAGAACCTTCTCTGCAAATTCAGCGATCGACGTTTTAGTAGATGCTCGAATCGCCATACTGACAAGGTGGGGATCGATCTCTGAATAGTTAAATGCTGTGCCGGGCCGATCTTTAAAACCATGCGCCCAGTTGATGACAACAGTATCTTGATCTGTGTCCTTCCCTCGATTTCGGGGATGACCGAGAAACGCAGGAAGTTCCCATCGATGATAACTGTTCCTCTCCCCACAAAGCCAGTGACAGATATCAGCGCCACTGGACATGTTTAGTGCCTGTCGGATGGTAACAATGCCTAATGCCTTGCCCTTAAGCCTGCTGTCGTACTTCTCGATAGGATCATCTAAATTCTCAAGAACGCCGTGTTCAAACGCTAAGCCGGTAATTAGACTCAACACGCTTTTTGCCATCGATTTGCTGTAAAAGCGCATTTCCTGAGTGCGTTCAAACTCATAGTTCTCATATGCAATCGTGTCTGAGCGGCCGACTAGAACAGCAGGCTTGCCGTATTTTTTTTGATAGTCCTGAAAGGTGGCAAACAAACCCCATTTCATCGGGATTGGTTTTGACTTGAGGACTGAGGGCCTTTCGGGGGCTTTTACTACCCTGTGGGGAAAGAGTTTTTCAATCCCTCCAGAAAAGTTGCCGATAATGTAGTCTGCGTAGCCCCAAGGGTTAGGAAATTGTCCCGGGGGGCCCCAACCCGTTGGAAATCCCTTTGATCGCCCATAGTCACTCGCTAGGGCGAAACTAGGCAGAAAAGCCGCCGCTCCTACACCACCGAGTTGTAACAATCTGCGCCGCCTATCTAACGAAAGAGGCTTGAAAGTTGATCGGCACTCAATACTCATCAAATTTCTCCCAATAGACTTGATTCGCCAACTCATACATCTTATTGATGACCGGGCCAGTGTAGAAAACAAGTTTTAGGCTCTTAAATTCAGATGCCCATCGAGGTAACTCTAGACTCCCGCCCTCGGAGAATCCCGCCACACCCACAATTGACATGTCAGGTAAGTCTGGGGTGCTACCTATGAAGATTTTTCTTTTCATCCCGAGTCTTTGCAGCGAAGGCCCCTGAGTGGCTTGCGTCGTCCGATGGTAAAGCGGGGTTGCAAGGCGGCAGGGCGCTTTGTCAATAGACTGGCACGGTCAGGAAAGGAGAAGGGACAGACCGCCCCGCATCGTCTTAGGTTAACCGGCTCGACGTTTGAGCGCAATCGACCGTTTGGGTGCGCTAGGTACCATCAAGCGAATTAGGGGGGTACCCCCCCGGGTGGGGTCGGTCTGTCTGGAATTTTGATGCCCTCCACCGCCAAGATTTTGGTCAACGCTTGGTCAACCAAGCCTTCATTCTGGTCAGAAAAGAGGTACTATCGAGAATAGATCGGCACTCGAGGAGGCACCTAACTATCTAATTTTTATTTAGGTATTTGGAGGCGGAACCCGGAATCGAACCGAGGTACACGGCTTTGCAGGCCGCTGCATAACCACTCTGCCATTCCGCCAGCAGACTTAAAAATGACAAAGGGAAGCGTGAACTTGCGGCGCTTCCCTTTTTTATTTGGAGCGGGAGACGAGTCTCGAACTCGCGACCTCAACCTTGGCAAGGTTGCGCTCTACCAACTGAGCTACTCCCGCAGCGAGCCTGTAATTCTAGTGAACTAGGCGTTCTTGCGCAACTCGGGCCAGGCTTGGCGCAGGTAGTAGACCATCGAGAAGACCGTGAGTACCGCGGCCACATCAATGAGCCAGTCGCCCCAGCGGGCCGTGTCAATTAGGCCGCCCATGAGCGGGGCCTCATAGAGCAGGAAGGGAATGGCCACCATCTGTGCAATGGTCTTGGCCTTGCCCAACCAGTTGACCGCCACACTCCTTCGAGCGCCGACCTCGGCCATCCACTCGCGCAGCGCCGAGATGGTGATCTCACGCCCAATGATAATGAAGCCCACCAGTGGGCCCACGCGATCATGGTCAATCAGAGCAACCAGCGCGGCGCAGACCATGAGTTTGTCTGCCACCGGATCTAGAAATGCCCCAAAGGCAGAGGTCTGGTTCCACATGCGCGCAAGCCAGCCATCGAGCCAGTCGGTTACAGCGGCGACGACAAAGACGACTGTGGCCAGAAGGTTGATATCCTGCCGATCGAGCCCCATGGGGACATAGAAGAGAATAAGAAAAAGCGGTATTGCCAGGACCCGGGCCCATGTCAGCAGATTGGGAAGGTTGAACTTCAGAGGGTCCTCGGTGCGTAGAGTGAAGGGATTCCTTGGGCGACGCCCAAAACTATACAACCAGTGGAGGAATTCAAGATGAGCCAAACACCTTTTAAAGACCTTCGCTTTGGCATTGGCAGCTGGAATATGGGCGAGATGCCCGCGCGAGCCAAGGAGGAGCAACGTGCCTTTGAGTTTGCGCTGGATCTTGGGATTCGTCTGATCGACACCGCCGAAATGTATGGAGATGGTGGATCGGAGCAAGTGATCGGTGCGGCGCTCGCGGCCTCTTCCGTCAAGCGGGAGGAACTGGTGCTGGTCAGTAAAGTACTGCCCTCCAATGCCAGTAAGCGCGGAACCCTTCTGGCCTGCGAGGCGAGCCTGCGCCGCCTCGGTGTGGATTACCTCGATGTCTACCTGTTGCACTGGCCGGGCCGACATCCGCTTGCGGAAACTCTGGAAGCATTCATCACCCTTCGGGAGAAGGGCTTCATTCGTGCATGGGGGATTAGCAACTTCGACCTCGAAGGACTTGGAAGATGGCAGAAGGCGGAATCGGCGGCCGGTGTGGCCGATGCCTGTGCCACCAATCAGATTTACTACGCACTGAGTGCCCGAAACAGTGAGTTCGATCTGCTGCCGACTATGAAGGCCCAGTCGATGCCGCTCATGGCCTACTCCCCACTGGGCAGTGGGCAACTCATGCGAGATGCCAAGCTCAGATCCATTGCCGAAAAGCACGGCCTCTCGCCTGCCCAGATGGCCATTGCCTGGACCATGCGCGACCCCAATGTCATCTCCATCCCCAAGTCAGTGCGGCCGGATCGAATCGAAGAGAATTTCAAGGCCTCTCAAATCACCCTGTCTGCGCAAGCAAACGCCGATCTCGACGCCGCCTTCCCTCCCCCGAGTCGCAAGATGCCGCTTGCTATGCTCTAGCCTTGTCGGGGGCCATCGCCCCAATTGAATCTGCACTTTTCCCTATTGACTAAAAGTGCGTTGGTTAATAGGGTTTTGACTTAAATTACGCCCGGGCGTCTGAACAATCCGTGAACAAGGTCATCAGTGAATAAGGCCATCCTGTTGGAATTCAGCGTCCAGCTGCAAACACTCAGAGAGCGAGCCGGCCTCACACAACAACAGGCCGCCCTCGGAATGGTATGGCCCGTATCCCGAATCGATCGTCTTGAGCGCGGCACCATGCTCCCGAGCGATTCGGAAGCGGCCTATTCGGCCGATGCGGAAACGTATGAATCGTTTCTAAACGAGAAAGTTGGTCGCCCTGTCTTCATCCCCCCTTACCTTCGTGAGAACCCAACAGCCAGCAAGTAGGCTTCTTATGAGGATTGTTGCTTGGGCCTCGATGGGTCTACTCTTTATAAGTACTGCGGGTTGTGATCAGGTCAGCGCCCGCCTGAAGGCAAGTTTTGGCGACGGAAAACCAAAGCCAGAACTCCTCTCCCCAGATCGCAGCAAGGGCGATCCTCCAATCCAACCCACCACGATTCAGCCGCCGCCCGTGGCCGGAAACTCAGGCGTTGCCGGCCCTCCCAGCGAGCCGCCGAAGGAGGAGCGCATTGGCACTGCCGCGCTTCGCAAGCAAGAACCCAAGCCCGATCACGAGGTCATTCGCTCTCGCTAGGGGCTGGCGTACGAGTCACCGATTCTGGGCGCGTCACCGCCTCGGTGCGCGTTACGGATTCGAGACTCTCAACGGGCTCAGGGCTCAGAACAAAGCGGTCGGCCCTTGATATCCGAATAGACAGCTGGGTCTCGGACTTGGGGAAGAACTCGGTGACGAGATCGGAGAAGATTCGTTTGAAGGCCTCGGCATCGATCGATTCGAAGACACCCTGCGGAATCTCAAGGCGCCAACGACAGGCCGACCACTCGTGACTCGACCAAGGCAGACGGCGCATGGCCAAGACCAGTGCGAGCAGCTGCTGTGAGGGCGCATCGCCCTCATTGAAGCGGTATTCGAAGGTCCGGGGTTTCATCGCTTCTCGGGCAGAGGCTGCCCCTCCTCTCTTTCCTCTCTTGCAAGGCGATCCATCACCAGGAGTGCGAGTCGACTCGCCAGATGTCCTGAAGCGGGGGCGTTCATCGCACGCGCGTCGGGCTGAACGATCACGCCCACGCTCCACAGACCATTCTTGGTGGGCCGCGTCTCCAGGGCGGGGTAGTCGAGTTCGGTGCGGATTCGCTGCGGGTCCCAAGCGCCCGCAAAGGTGGTGGTCCCTGCGAAGACCTTATCGGCACGCCCCACAGTGCCCGTTTTCCCCCAAACCGAGCAGCCCGCCTTGCACTTGTCTGCCCATACCGCCTGGAGCGCCGGGTAAGCCGTGCCGCCGCCCTGCCAGCCCGGTTCAGGGGGCTGCGTGACCTTGGCCATTCCCAGCCAGACCGACTGAGCCTGAGACTCGCGAAGTACCGAGGCCGAGCGCGATCGACTCGCCATGGGCGAGATCATCATGGGCGCCTTGTCTCCCACCGACTCGGTCATTGAATCCGTTCGACGGACCAGCCAAGGCATGGGCGCGCTCTTGCCAGAGGCCAGGCTGCCCACCTGGCCTGCAAGATGCGCGAGTCCGAGGGCACTCACCCTTGCATCGCCCGCACCAATGACCGACTGCACTGCATATGAGGTGCGAAGGTAAATTCGATCGGCTGGCGGACGCGGGGGCTTGGCGCGACCCGCTCGGATTGCCTCGTAATCGTCCCAGCCCATGAATGCATCGTCTGCTTTGGTGTTGCCCTTCTGGGAAGACTTCGCATCCCGCAAGGCAAAGGGTTCGACCGGTCGAAAACTCCCCATAAAGCCCGGCATATCCAGACGCATGGTGCCCAGATTGACTCGACCGCAACGACCCGAGGGGCACTCCTGGTTAAAGCCAAGGGCCGTTGCAATCGACTCACTCTCGCCAGGCACGCGACATTGGCGCGCCGTGAAATCGCTCAATGACGTCTTCGCGCGATTGCCAGCAGATCGCGTGGGCCTGAGATCGCAGAGCATGCTGCGCTCCCACCACTCGTTGCGTTTGGTCACCGAGTCGTCGAGCTGGCCCGATGTCTTGATCTGCAGGGCGAGATCGCGTCGTGCCACTGAATCGCCAGGGCCAGCTGCGCCAAGGGACATACTGACAAATAGTTTCGCGGTGGAGGCAGGAGGCGACTGGGCCAGGAGCGCTGCGACGGGCTCACTGCCCTCGATGCCAGCCTGCTCGCAAAGGCGTCCTTGGCAATGCAGACCCAGAATGGCGCCACTGGCCGAATGCATAACCACCACCGCATAGTGCTGCAGGCGGCTGGCCAGTGCCGCCTCGGCCTGCGTGCAGTGCGCGAGCTGCGGGTTAATGAAACAACTCTGCATCGCATCGAGACGGCTCTGCACTTGGCCATCCACGCTCAAGGCAAGTGATACAGGCGCCTGCGCGCGGCCATCGACCGACTCGGCTGCAAGCGCACGTCGGTAGACCCACCGGCCGAGTGCTTGGGTGGACTCAGGAAGCCGGTGTGCGAGGCCCTCGGCGGGGCATCGGCCGCGAGACCCTGCCAGGGCCAATAGGCGGCCCTGTTCATCACTGGCCATCAGGCAGGGCGGCAAGGCCTCCCAAGAAACACGTTCGGTAGAGGCCGCCTCAATCCAAGCGCTTCGGCGCGAGGCCGAGGCCTCCTGCAGAAGACCGGACTGGCGTGAAATCCAATCGGCATGCTCCAGGAATGCGCGACAAGACAGCGCGTCTGGCAGGCTGCGATTGGCAGATGCCCAGGCACCCCCGAGCGACTGGGCACTCATCGACAAGCGTCCACCAACGATCTGAAGCGCCCTCTCGGGACAGGTCTCGAGTGAAGGGGTCTCTTTTGATGGCGAGATCAAGGCGTTGGCCACCGCCACTCTGGCAACCACAGAACGCTGCGGAACAAAACCATTGACCGACTCAAATGCAGCACCGGCGACTCGATCCCGTTGCAGCCAGACAATTGCGGCCAGGGCCACCACTGCAAGCACCAAGAAGCCCAGCATGCTGCGGGTAAGCCGAGCAGTGAAACTAGTGCGAGGGCCACTCATGGCGCAATGCCCCTCATGGGCGATCTCTCGAGAGACGCTGGGCCGATGCCAACAATGCCAGGGCCAGGACCACCGATAGACTCGAGGAGACTCCAAGGCTTAGCAGGGGCAACCCAAGTCCGGTCAGTGGCAGCAACCGCAGGCTGCCAAAGACTGTAAGACTCGACTGCGCAAGGGCCGCCAAGAAAAGAAAGAAGGCCGAGGCATAGAGTGCGCGATGCCCATGGTTGGAGCGAGCCACGCCGCGAATACAGACCCACATCAACATCAAATACGCCAAAGCCAGCACGATAAAAACCAGCCCCGAACTCACCGGACCGAGTGCTCCCTGCAAGAGAACAGGCATGTAGTCACTCAAAGACTGCAAGGGCAAGCAAGCGCCCTCGAAACTGCACCACTGAATGGTTCCGAGTCCGTAGCCATCGGGCCGTGCCGCCTGCTCAAACTTCAGAAGCCGTGCAAAGTCACTAACGGCCGCCGACATCGGCGAGAGCATGAGGTCAACGCGGGCGGCCACCTTGTCCGTCTGCAGCGCAAGCAAGGCCAGCACTGCACCTACAAGAATGGCAGCACCACCGGCTCCAGGACCAAACAGAAGGCTCATTAGGGCCCAGAAGACTGCGGCACTCACCAAGGTACCGCCGAGGTCTTGGAAGAGCACTGCAGCTGCACCCAAGGCGAGAATCGCAAACAAAGAGAAGATGCCAAGGGTCCTGCTGAGCTCACGGCGAATCACCTGCGGTGCGGAGAGGCGCGCAGGCATTGATTGCTTGAAAATCTCCCACGGATTCCATAGACCGCTCACCACCTGCCGGGCCGAGTCGGCCACCCGGGCATGCGATGCAAGTGCCAAGCCCGCAAGCCCGGCCATCCATATCTTGAGAATCTCGGAGCCAGCGGCCGGGCTAAAGCCATAGGCCATGACTGTCAGAAGCGCACCGATCAAGGCAACCCAGTTGAGATGAGCGCCTCCCCAGTTCGCAAGTGAGAGTACTCGTCGGCAAAAGAACAAGACCAAGAGTCCCACGACCACCGCCAACACCAACGCAAGAACCTGACGCGAGAGTGCATACAAGAAGGGATTGAGTCCAAAGCCTGCAGCGCCCTCGCCATATCGAAGGCTTGCATCCCCAATGATTGCAAGGCCCAGACCCAGGCCGGCTGCAAGCAGCCCACCCACGGCAAGTGCGGCCGGTCCGGCATACAAGAAGCCAAAGAAGAGAATGGCCGCAGTGAGTAGGCCAAATCCCAGGGGCAGCCATTTCAAGACCATCTGGTGGAGCTTCACGCGCTCGAGCAGTCGCGTGCGGTCATCGATGAGGCGGGCCAGGTCCCATCGAACAATAGCGAAACTCCCCGAGAGCGCGTTGTAACGAAGCCCCTCGGCCAAGAGCGCGGCGTTGAAAAGCTTTGCATAGGGTTGATCTGCGGCGGATGCATCTCGCGAGGCAGCAACACTGCGTGGGTCGTTGACCGGTGTGGCATCGCGGATGAGTTCCTCGATGCGTCCAATTCGTTGATTGACTGTGGCCAGAAGCCAGGCGGCTCGCTGGTCCCCCCTGAGCGCGGAATCCAATCGGTCGCGCAATGCATACCAAGGCACTAGCTTGGCCTGCATGGCGCCCAGCCAGTTGGGATCGAGCGCCACCGGCTGCCCACCGCGCGGCAACAGACAATCGACCTCTGCATAGGGGCGCTTTGCAGACTGCTCGCAGACGGCCAGCGCCAATGAATCCCTCAGACCAAATGGCTGCAGAGGAATGCCATTGCTGTGGGCCAAGAGAACCAACTCACGTGCGGCCCGATCGGCCGGCAGGGCGCGGTCGAGCCCCCAGCCCGCCAAGGCTCCCAGAAGAAGGGCCACAACGGCAATCGCGAGATGAGACCCAAGTTTCCAATTCGAGCGCATTCGTATAGATTGCCAGAGTCATGCTATTTGATCTTCTCTCACGCTTTCGATCGGGCGGCTCCGACCGGGCACAGCCACGCACCCAGGCCGCTTCCGATGAGGGCCACTGGGCCGATGCCATTGGCCTGGAGCTCAAGGGACTGATTGCCCAGGCGGTGGTGGCCGAGCTCGAATCCCGCGAGAAGAAGTACCTCCAGAGCATTCTGGCCAAGAGCCAGTTCATGCTTGAATCGCTTGTGGTGATTCCCCTGGACCAAGAGGCCTCGACCAACTTCGAGAGCTTCTTAACGGTTCACTCCGAGGTCGACCCTGCGTTCAAGACCCAGTTCTTTCGATCACTCATGGAGTCGCAATACCGCTCTGCCCGCGGCTCACTGGTGGTGGTCTCTCCTGACTTTCAGCCCACTGTGCAGTTCTTGAGCCAGAGCCTTGAGCAGCCCAGCGAGGATGAGCTCTACCGGGTGTCGCTGCGAGGACGACGCCTGAACTTCGAGGTGCGGGTGGCCCTCAAGGGACCCGTGGCCAAAGCAAACGCTCCCGCTTCAAACAATGCGGCTGCAGGATTGGGCACGCTGCAGGGTGGTGCCTCGGCGGTTGATGGTCCGAGCAATTTCTCTTCGTCTCCTGCGAGTGGGGCCGAGCGCGCTGCCGTGGGCGAGAGCCTCTTGCTTCGAATCTGGGATGGCCTGGGCGAGCGAATGGTGGAAGTCTCCACACCCTGCTTGATTGGCCGAGAGGCCCCCAATGCCAAAGACTTGGGCGGCATGTCTTTTGTTTCTCTGCAGGGGCAGTATGTCTCTCGCCGCCATCTGGTCATTGTCAATGTTCTAGAGGACACCTATTTCTTTGTCCACGACGCGGCAAGCCTCTCTTGCCTCTCATCGGGCGGCCAGTTGCTAAGGCCCTCGACCGTCTACAGCATGCCCCGACACTCTGAGATGAAGCTTCTATTTGGTGCAACCACCGAGAATCGTCAGCAGGCATTCGATACCAGCGCCGCCGATCAATTCCCCATTGTGGAGATTCGTCGCAAGGGGGCCTCTGGGCCATCCATCACCGAGGCCACGCCGCGCCCACGAGCCATCAAGTGAGTCGCATTCAGTTTCGCTGTGCAGCGGCGGTGAACCTCTGCGGTGGGCAGGCACTCAACTTCGATGCAGCAGCCTTCCATGAACACTCTCCCCTTGCAGTGCTCAGCGATGGGGCCAACGGAACGCCCCACGGCGGGGCGATTGCGTCGGCCCTCTGTGAGAGGCTCATTCAGCAGGCCTGCTCCGATACCATGCTGCGCCCGAGTGACTTTCAAGCGCTGAGCAATGAATTGGAACTGGAATGGCCCGACTCCGGTGCAACGCTTCTGCTCTTGCAGGCGAATGAGACAGCCTTGGAACTCTATGGTGTGGGCGACAGCTATGCCGAGGTCTTTCAATCGCGAGCAAAAGACTGGGAGTCTGCCCACCGACTGGCGCGCCAAGTCGATGAAGAAGACCATCCCACCCAACTGATTGGCGCAGATGTTCCCATCTCGCCCGAGCACCACCGCATATCAGTCGGCCCCGCCGCCAGCCGATGGGCCGCATTTCTAATGAGTGATGGCGCAGGGGGTTTTCTCTCCACCGCAGACCTGCGTGAGCAGTTGCTGGCCATTGGCGATGAGACGCCCAGTGAGCATGACCTGCTTTTTTGTGCAGAGACCCTGGCGCAGACAGCCATCTCAAGGGGCAGCGAGGACGACACCTCGGTGCTAATCGCCTGGATTGATTTCAAGGCGGCCAAGCAATGATGGGCCAATTGGGATGATGGACCAATCATTCACCAAGACATTCGAGGACGAGTACAACCTCTCTCGCGAGCTCGCCCTTCTCAATGACCTGGGCCAGCGTGCAGCACCTGTTCCCCGAGTGCTTGCGAGCGACCATCGGGCCCTGACCATCACCATGGAGCATCGCGGTCAGAGCCTTGCGCAGTGGACGCATGAACTGCCCGATGACCAGGTAATGGTCTGCCTGGGCGCGGCCATTGCTGGGTTTGATCGAGTGGCCCGTATGGGTGTCTTTCATGTGGACGTGGCCGCACGCAATGTGCTGCTGGAGTCGGCCAGTGCGCCCAAGGCGCAGATCATCGACTTCGCAGCCGCACTCTGCAGCCGATTCCCTCTGCAAAAGCCGCTGTGGTTGCGTGTCAATCCGAGCCTTCATCACCCCACCCTGGCGCAGGCCATCGAAGACGACTGGGAGCAGTTCTTCAAATCGATTGGGCGGCCTGGGCCAGGAAGCTTTATCGAGGACTTCGATATTCCCTGGGAGCACTACAGCCAGTATTGGCCGGCCACACTCGCGGTCAATGGCGTTAACCACCTGCACGCGGTGCTCGCCTATGGGCTGGCCGGTCTGGTGCGCGAAGTCGGTCGAAGTCTCGCAACAGACGGCCGTGAACGCCTCGAGGCTGTGGCGCAGGAGCTGGCCGACTGCCAGACCAATGCGGAAGCACAGCGGGCCATTGGTGCAGCGACTCGCGCATTGAGCAGCGACAACGCCACGCCCATGCCCAGGGCGCAGCGTGCAGACACCTCTCCTACCGCTAGGCCCGCGAGTGCAAGCCCGAAAGAAAGTGGGAGGGCTATCAACACATATGGCAGCGAGGCGGACGGCTCAACAACAGAGGGCAGGCGCAGCAAGTGGGCGAAGGAGGCTGAGTCCGAAGAGACCCAACGCAGCGTTGTTATCGATGAGTTGCCTTGGCTGACTCGGGCCCTGCTTGCAGCCCTGCCCCTGCTCGGGCTCTGGCTCACCGATTATGTCTACCAGAGCCAAGTTGCCGTTCTTGGGAACAATGCTTTCTATAGCGCGCTGGTCTGTGTGCCCATTGTGGTGTTGCTGCTTGTGAGCCTTACCCAGTCTAAGGGCCTCAACCTGCAGCGCGTGAGCATGCTGGTGCTCGCCTTCTTACAGTTTGTGCTCGCCCAAGACCTCTGGCCGCAGGCGGGTGCCATCTGGGCTGCCTTAACCCTGGTACCGGGTGTGATCGGCATTGTGGGTGTCATTGCACCGCGCAGGCGACCGATCGATTGAGCATGGCCGATTTCGCATTCTTAGAGATTCTTGGCAGTCCGCAGTGGCTCTTGCCACTTGCAGGACTGATGGGCCTTGTTACTGGCATCCTGCTGAAGAGGGGCCGCTGGGTCGACTGCACGAAGCCCGTCCCCTGGCGGTATCCAATCACTGAAATGACCACTGCCTTGGCCTTCATTGCCTTGGCCTGGCATTTTGGCTTTGGGCTGCAGTTGGCACTGGCGCTGGTCTTCGCGGGCTTTCTAATTGCCTTGAGTGCAATCGACATCGACCACTACATCCTGCCTGATCAACTCACGCTCTCGCTGGTCTGGATTGGCCTGCTGGCCAATACCACTGGGCTATTTGTATCGATTGAGTCGGCCGTCTGGGGTGCGGCGCTGGGCTATGCAAGTCTCTGGCTGATTCACCATGCCTTTCTCTGGATTCGCAAGAAGGAGGGCCTGGGCTATGGCGACTTCAAACTCCTTGCGGCCATTGGTGCTTGGCTGGGCATCGAGGCCTTGCCCTGGGTTCTTTTTGGTGCGGCGAGCGCCGGTGCGATAGTGGGCATAGCGGCAATTCTGTTTTTCAAACGCGATCGAGATGCCCCGCTCCCTTTCGGGCCGTTTCTATCGGCCGCGGGATTTGGGGTGCTGCTAATCAGCTCTTGAACGGATCAGAGGGCTGCGCCCTGCGTCCGCAATGCGTTGAACATATCCAACTGGAGTGACAACAGCTCCAAGGCATGCCGCGTTTCGCCGGTTTGCGCGAGCATGAGTTCGCGTAATTCCTTGGCGGAATGTTCAACGCAGTGACAGTCGAAAATTGCCCTTGCCGAGAGAGTTCTTGCGCCACCTGAGAGAGCAGCTTGCTCTCCGAAGGTCTGGCCCTCTGTGATTCGACCGATGGCCACGGATGTATCCGGGTCATAAATTTCAACCACCCCGTCAACAAGAACATAGAAGTGGCTGGCCACCTCCCTCTCGTTGAAAATCTCCTCACCGGCTTTAAAAACAACTTCTCTCAACGACAACCTCCAAATAGAAGTAAGCGGTGGATTCGGCTAAGAGCGGCCACCAAACGCGCGGTCATGAAGAATTCGCTCCATGGCGAGGCGTGCAACGCCCTGAAGAACCTTCCCAGAGTGTCCCAGGGCCCTCTCGAGATCCACAATTGAAATCTCTGCCACCTCTAGAACCGACACCGCCGACACTTCAAACGTGATGGGAGTCTGTGCGAGCCCCTCGGCCAACCCAAGCACGGCTCCGGGCCCGACCATCTGAAGATTCGGTTTGCAACCAATCCGAACGACACCCAAAGGTTTTCCGTCATGGCGACATAAGCACCTAAGGCTTTTCGGCCTCAGCATCCTCCGGGGGAGAATCATCCTCACTCGGGGGCGGCGCGAGTTGATCGCGAAGGAAGCCCAGCACTTCGATAGGCTGAACGTAATACAAGTCGCACTTCAACTCATCGGCCAACTTATTAGCAACAGACTGGCCAAGATCAATTGCCTTTTTGACATCGATCTCGCCACGCTCAAAACGCGCGCCCACCTGAAACATCTCCTCTGCATACGGCCTGGGTATCCAAGCCAATACAGGGCCATTGAGTGCTTTTATGGTCTGAAAACATATCGCTTCGTCGGCCTCTGGCTTGGGCGGACGTGCCTCTCCACCGGCGAGCGCGATCATGCTCTCCTCGGCATGAACAGCCGCCGAACGAGCGGCCTCAAGAAAAATCTTGTCCAAGACTTGGCGAGACCGCAGCGCCGCACGAATCCTCACCGCGCGAATCTCACGGCTATCGCCCTCGAGCGAGCGTGCCGCCTCGAAAGCCGATCGAGCCCCCGTGATTTCCTTCTTTTCTCCGAAAAGGTCTTCTAACCAACCGAGCACGCGCGCTCCCCGTTTAGAGTTGATGCAACGTCATAGTGGATCTTGGCTACAACTCTCACCGCAACCCTCATCTGCGCGTAACTTTCACCTCGACTAGCGCTTGCCCGCTCCTTTGATCGACTCGAGCACGCTTGCATTGCTATCGCAATTCGCGGTCAACGTCACCTTTGGTGCGGCCTTAACCTCCTGGCCCTCGAAGCCGAAATCTTTGTAGGCCACGTCATTGGCCACCAAACGAATTCGTTGGCCAGGAACTGCCCTGACACGGGCCACTCCGCCGCTAAAGTTGGCTTTGACTCCGTCGGGCAGGACCCTGGCAATGAAGACGTTATCGGGCAACTTGCACTGATTCACCAGCCGTATCTCGACATCGATGGGGTCTTTGTCGACCAGCTACTCATAGAGCAGGTGACCACCACCGACAAGGAAGACGAGAAGGCCGCCAAACATCAGGATTGTTTTCGTGTCGATCGGGGTATTTCGCATTGGACCGCCTTAGAGGTATTGAATCGGTAGTTAAAACTGCCGCAATCATAGGCGAAAAGCCCAACTTGCCGCTCAACTTTACGCCCGTCCTGTCGATCCCCAAATCGGGTGTTTTAAGTAACCACGAAAATTTAAAAAAGCTTACACTTTCATAGGCTTACAAACTCTTACAAGGACCTTTTGTGCCCACTAGGTACAAGATGCACTTGCTCTTTGATTGCCTTGCGCAGAAGATACAGAAACGAAAAATCATGAAACTCGACAGCCTTATGTCCACACAAAAAGACGTCTTCTCGAGCAAGTCCTATCCCACCATCATCGACGGCTCCACCCGCTTCAAGGGCGACCTGGAACTGGGCGCGAATGCCCGTATCGATGGCAACTTTGTTGGCAACCTGGTGGCCCAGGGTGAGGACACCCAGGTGACCCTGGTGATTGGTCGGCAAGGAAGCATCCATGGGGATATCCGTTGCCACAGCATTCAAATCTCGGGGACCGTGCACGGCAATGTGCAGGCCAAGCTTGTTGAGTTGCGCAATGGCGGTGTGATCGAGGGCGATGTGCTTTACGACGACATCGAGTTGCACCAAGGCGGCTCCATTCTGGGCGCCCTCAAGCGCACCCAGGCCGCGCCCTCGAAGCGCTAGGGATTCCAGGCATCACACCAGATGCACCTCAACTCTTTTTCCGAGCGCCTCAGCGTAGCGCCTCAGTTTATTTAGACTAGGAGAGTGCTTGCCGGTGGCCAGCGCACTCTCTAGTCTGGCAATGGCAGGTGTCTGAGTACCCATTCGCTTTGCAATCTGCGCCTGAGTAAGCCCTGCGGCCTTTCTCGCTGCCAGAATCTCATACAAAATCGCGAACTCGGTGAGATTGAGTTCGTCGACGGCCGCCCTCACCCCCGGCTTCTTGATCATCTTCTTAACGAGTTGGTCGTGGGAAAGCATCTTTTAATCCGTTGGTCGTGGGTTCGAGTCCCACCCACCCCACCAATAATCAGAGACTTACAGCGTTTAAACCCCTAAAACGCCTAGTACACACCAAGTACACACCGGTTGAAGCCCCCACCGGCGTACTGCCGCGCCGGCAGGCGGTCCCACTGCTGCATGAGGTCCATCCACTGGCCACGCGCTGACTGAAGGTGACGTTCCTTGACGTGTCCATAGCCGCGAATACTGTCTGCAATCGCAGCGATCTTAATGGCGA